>Ga0081455_10000532_pt1 | contig 49342 bp, 65 predicted proteins | sample TabmetS3T2R1_FD_70207 | JGI IMG/M metagenome (GOLD analysis project Ga0081455, IMG submission 70207) | Tabebuia heterophylla rhizosphere microbial communities from the University of Puerto Rico - S3T2R1 | ecosystem: Host-associated > Plants > Roots > Rhizosphere ...
GGGGGGGGGGGGGGGGGGGGGGGGGGGGGGGGGGGGGGGGGGGGGGGGGGGCCGCGGGGGGGCCGCGGCCCCGCCTTGCCGCTTGGCGCGGTTGGCGGGAGCGGCACGCCGTGCCGCCGGGTGGCGGGTGGTGCCGCGGGCGGCGGGACGGGCGGCGCGGGTGGGGGCACCGCCGGTGGGGCGCCTGGTTGGGGGACGGGGCGTGGGGTTGGCGGGGCGGGTGTTGCCGGGTGGGGCGCGGTGAGCGCGGTGGGTAGTGAGTCGATTGCGCTCGGAATACCCGCAACGCCCGCTAGAGCGGCCGTAGCCGCGTCCAGACGGTCCCGGGCTAGCTGGAGGTGCCCCTGGCCCACCGCGTCCGCCACAAGCCCGATGAGCGCGTCAGCCCGGGCGTCGAGGTGATCTTCGGGCGCGGTGGCACCGGAGAGGGCGTGCCGGTCGAGCCGTTCGGCCTCGGCGTGGTGTTCGAGTTGGCGGAGGTGGCTGGCCCGGGCGGTCGCAGCCAGCGGGTCGGTGAGCACCCACGGATCGAGCAGGTCGGCGGCCTCGGCGTAGCGGCCCAGCGCACCGAGGCATACCCCGAGCAGCCAGCGGGTACGCCCCTCAGCAGGCGCCGCGTCGTACACGATGCGTAGTTGTTGTTCGGCTTCTTGTGGCTCTCCGTGAAAAAGGGCGTGCTCGGCCGAAAACTCCCCGGACATCAGGCGGCCGCGGTGATTGAGCAGCGCGCAAACGGGTAGGAGAGCCCACAGTTCGGCGTACCCGGTCCAGTGTCAACGGACCCGGTCCGGTCGGCAACCGGAGGCACAGCGTCAAGGAGGAACCGCACCATGGCAGACATCCGCAGACTCCCCGGGCCGGTGGCAGACCTGTGGGACTGGCAGCTGCGGGGCGCCTGTCGCGGCGAGGACAGCACGTTGTTCTTCCATCCCGAGGGGGAGCGCGGATCCTCCCGGGATGCACGGGACAACGCGGCAAAGCTCGTCTGCAGGACATGCCCGGTCGTCCGGGACTGCCTGCGGTACGCCCTGGCCACCCGCGAGCCGTACGGCGTGTGGGGTGGCCTGTCGGAATCGGAGCGGGCCGAAGTGCTGGCCGGCACCCGTCCGCTGCAGGTCGCCGTCTGAGCCTTGCCAGCCACTCGCACCACCGCCCCTCGAAACCTGACCCACGTCAGGCCGGCTGATACTCCTCAGCAGGCTGACACGAATACCGGCGACTGACCCCCGCAAGACAACTGAGGGCGCGCCCCGGAACGATCCCGGGGACGCGCCCTCCGTGCTGTACGGGTCAGAAACCGGGCCCGTGGCTGTGCGAGTGACCGTGGCCGTGCGAGTGGCCGTGACCGGCGTGGTCGTGCTCGTCGGCCGGCTTGTCCACCACCGCGGTCTCCGTGGTGAGGACCATGGCGGCGATCGAGGCGGCATTGCGCAGCGCCGCCTTGGTCACCTTCACCGGGTCGAGCACACCGGCCTTGACCAGGTCGACGTACTCGCCGGTGGACGCGTCCAGCCCCGTCCCGCGCGGCGCGTCGGCGACCCTGGCCACCACGACGTACCCCTCGTGGCCCGCGTTGCTGGCGATCCAGCGCAGCGGCTCGACCAGCGCCTTGCGTACGACGCCCACACCGGTGGCCGCGTCGCCGGTCAGCCCGAGGTCACCCTCGAGCGCCGCCGCCGCGTGCACCAGCGCCGAACCGCCGCCGGCGATGATGCCCTCCTCGACCGCGGCCTTGGTGGCGCTGACCGCGTCCTCGATGCGGTGCTTCTTCTCCTTCAGCTCCACCTCGGTGGCCGCGCCGACCCGGATCACCGCGACGCCGCCGGCCAGCTTGGCCAGCCGCTCCTGCAGCTTCTCCCGGTCCCAGTCGGAGTCGGTCTGCTCGATCTCCTTGCGCAGCTGGGCGATGCGGTCGGCGACCGCCTGCTCGCTGCCGCCACCGCCGACCAGGGTGGTGTTCTCCCGGGTGACCGTGACGCGCCGGATGGTGCCGAGCGCTTCGAGCCCGGCCTCCTCCAGCTTCAGGCCGACCTCGGGTGCGATCACGGAGGCGCCGGTGAGGACGCCGAGGTCCTCCAGGAACGCCTTGCGGCGGTCCCCGAAGAACGGCGACTTGACCGCGACCGAGCGGAAGGTCTTGCGTACGGCGTTGACGGCGAGGGTGGACAGCGCCTCGCCCTCCACGTCCTCGGCGATGACCAGCAGCGGCTTGCCGGTCTGGATGACCTTCTCCAGCAGCGGCAGCAGCTCGCTGATCGAGCTGATCTTGTTGCTGTGCAGCAGCACGTACGCGTCGTCGAAGGCCGTCTCGTTGGCCTCGGCGTCGGTGACGAAGTGCGGCGAGATCGGGCCCTTGTCGAACTGCATCCCCTCGCTGAACTCCAGCTCGGTGGACAGCGTGTTCGACTCCTCGACGGTGATGACGCCGTCCTTGCCGACCTTGTCCATCGCCTCGGCGATCAGCTCGCCGATGGTGCGGTCCTGCGCCGAGATGCTGGCCACGTGGGCGATCTCGGCCTTGGACTCGATCTCGGTGGCAGCCGCGGACAGCTCCCCCGAGATCGCGTCGACGGCGGCCTCGATGCCGATCTTCAGGTCGGCCGGGTTGGCGCCGGCCGCCACGTTGCGCAGGCCGGCCCGGACCATGGCCTGGGCCAGGACAGTCGCGGTGGTGGTGCCGTCGCCGGCCACGTCGTTGGTCTTGGTGGCGACGTTCTTGGCGAGCTGGGCGCCCAGGTTCTCGTACGGGTCGTCCAGCTCGACCTCGCGGGCGATGGTCACACCGTCGTTGGTGATCGTCGGGGCACCGAACTTCTTGTCCAGCACGACGTTGCGGCCACGCGGGCCGAGTGTCACCTTGACCGCGTTCGCCAGCTTGTCGACCCCGCGCTCGAGCGAGCGCCGGGCCTCCTCGTCAAAGCTGATGATCTTGGGCAATGCCTGTCCTCTCAAGACTTGCTGGCGAGATGCCGCCGCCCCGGTGGCCCCGATGTTCCAAGGGCTGCCGGGGCGGACGAGCGCAACGCCGAACTACTTCTCGATGATCGCGAGCACGTCGCGCGCGGACAGGACCAGGTACTCCTCGCCGGAGTACTTGACCTCGGTGCCGCCGTACTTGCTGTACAGCACCACGTCGCCGACCTTGACGTCGAGCGGGACGCGGTTGCCGTTGTCGTCGAACCGACCCGGGCCGACCGCCAGGACCGTGCCCTCCTGCGGCTTCTCCTTGGCGGTGTCCGGGATCACAATGCCGGACGCGGTGGTGGTCTCGGCCTCGCTGGCCTGAACCACGATGCGGTCCTCAAGCGGCTTGATGGTGACCTTGGTTGCGGTCGTCACGTTCTTCCTCCCCCTCCTCGGGGTATCGGCTTCCGCGCATGATTCGCTGTGGTTTTGCTCCACGGCTCGGCCTGCCGTCGCGGGTGCCAGGTCGATCGTGTCGCTTGCGCTAGCACTCTAACGCCGAGAGTGCCAACACCTCAACCGTGCCCCCTAAGCGCCTGGGCCTACGGTCGGCGCGCCCTTGCCGGTGGCGAACCCGGCCTTCGGCCGCTGCGGGGGCTGGCTTGCCGGGTGGTGGGCGCGTAGGTGGCAGGGTACTGACAGAGTGTGATGGGTGGAGGTGGAGGCGTTCCGGGCGCTGGCCGAGCCGGCTGGGCAGCGGGTGTTGGCCGAGGTCGGGGCGCGGGGGACGGCGGAGGATTCGCTGCTCGCGACCGTCAGTGCGTTGCGCCGGTCGTATCCGGCTGGGTTGGTTGCGGCGGCGGTGACGCAGGTGCGGCTGCGGGACCGGGCGCGGGCCAAGTTCGGGGACGATGCGGACCGGATGTTCTTCACGCCTGAGGGGTTGGAGCAGGCGACCCGGACCAGCGTGGCCGAGCACCGGGCGGCACGGTACGCGGGGGCTGGGGATGTTCTGGATCTGTGCTGCGGGGTGGGCGGCGATCTCATCGCGCTGGCCAGGGCGGGGCTGGCTGTGCATGGGGTGGATCGGGATCCGCTGACGGTGGCCGTGGCGCGGGCCAATGTCGCGGCGCTGGGGCTGAGTGGTGTGTCCGTCGAGGTGGGCGATGCCACCGCGTACGACCTGGCCGGGACAGGCGCCGCGTTCTGTGATCCGGCGCGGCGGTCGGGTGGGCGGCGGGTGTTCGACCCGGGCTCGTACGCCCCGCCGTTCGCGTTTCTGGCCCAGCTCGCCGCGCGGGTGCCGTTGACCGGGGCGAAGGTGGCGCCCGGGATCCCGCACGATCTGGTGCCGCCCGGGGCGGAGGCCGAGTGGGTGTCCGACGGCGGCGAGGTGAAGGAGGCGGCGTTGTGGTGGGGCGCGCTGGCGACCGCCCGCAGGCGGGCCACGCTGTTGCCGGGCGGGCACACGCTGCGGGACGAGGGCGCGGTGGCCGAGGCGGGCCCGGTCGGCGCGTACCTGTACGAACCGGACGGCGCCGTCATCCGCTCCGGGCTGGTCGCCGAGGCAGCCGCCCGGATCGGGGCGCGGCTGATCGACCCCAGCATCGCCTACCTGACCACCGATACGCCGGCCAGCACGCCGTACGCGACCGGTTACGCCATCCGCGAAACCATGCCGTTCGGGCTGAAGCGGCTGCGGGAGGTGCTGCGGGGGCAGGACGTGGGCGCGGTGACGGTGAAGAAGCGCGGCTCCCCCATCGACCCGGACCTACTGCGCCGCGAGCTGCGGCTGTCCGGTTCGCGGCATGCCACCGTCGTGCTGACCCGGGTGGCCGGTGCGCCGACCACCCTCCTGGTGGAGCGCATATAGCCATACAACTGCGCCGTTGGGGGGTGGTACCCACCGGTTGGCGGACACCGGGACAGACCGTACGGGCTTAGCGTTCGGGGCGTATCCGGCACCCAGGGAGGTTGCTAGTGCCCCGCAGACTACTCACGCTCCTATCCGGCGCGGTGTTGGCGGTGCCCGCGCTCGCGTTGACCGGTACGGCACACGCCGCGCCCGCCAGCGCCCCATCCGCGAGCACGCCGAGCAAGGTTCCCAGCCTGGTACGTGCCCAGATCGCCAGGGTCGGCCAGGCCATGGCCACGGCGAAGACCGCCGGCGCGACCCGGCTCAGCACGCAGCAGGCCCGTACGCTCGGCGCCGGCTTCCTGCCGGTCCGTACCGACGGGGCCATCGACCTCGAGCTGCACGCCACCGGTCCGGTCGGCGCGGCGCAGGCCGACCAGCTCAAGGCGCTCGGCGCGACCGTGCTCGGCAGCTCGGCCGACTTCGCCAAGGTGCCGGGCGTGGCGCTGCCCGACGCCGGGCTCATCCACGCCGCCGTCCCGTACAACCGGGTGGACGCGGTTGCCGGCCTGTCCTGGGTGGCGGCGGTCCGGCCGACCGTCCGGCCCGCCGTCGACGCCGGCCCGATGACCAGCGAGGGCGTCGAGCTGCACAACGTGCCGGCGGCGGCCAGCTTCGGCTTCACCGGCGCCGGCCAGAAGGTCGGCGTGATCTCCGACGGCACCACCTCGATCTCGCAGTCCATCGCGCTGGGCGAGCTGCCGAGCAGCGTCCAGGTGCTCGACCCCGGCGAGGGCGACGAGGGCACCGCGATGCTGGAGATCATCCACGACATGGCACCGGGCGCCGCGCTGGCGTTCAACACCGTCGGCGAGGACCTCGCCGGCTACGTCGCGGCGTTCCACAACCTGGCCGCGGCCGGCTCGACGCTGATCGCCGAAGACCTGGCCTTCGACGACGAGCCCGCCTTCCAGCAGGGCCTGGGCGCCACCACCGCCGAGCAGCTTGCCAGGAGCGGCATCTGGGTCAGCTCCTCGGCCGGCAACCTCGGCGCCAAGCACGCCCCGCGCGTGCTGGCGATCGGCACCGGCGGCACCCCGGACGGCGTGACCAGCAGCTTCGCCAGCTGCGGCGTTGCCCCGACCAACGTGGTACGGCTGCGCGGCACCGACACCACCTACGACATCACCATCGCCAACGGCGGTGCGATCCTGCCGACGCTCCAGTGGAGCGAGCCGCGGGCGATCTTCCCGACCACCGGCCAGGGCGGCTTCACCGACCTCAACCTGTACCTGATGAGCGCCGACGGGACCCAGTGCCTGGCGGAGAGCAGCGCGGTGCAGGCCAACGGCGTCGGTGACACCATCGAGCAGCTGCTGTACCAGAACGTCACGGGTGCGGCCCAGCGCGCCAAGCTCGTGGTGAGCGTGGCCGGGACCTCCTCGGCCGCCGCGATCCCGACCCTCGACCTGCGCTGGCGTACCGCGGGTGTCACCACCAACGACACCCCGGACCGCGCCGGCTCGCTGAACCCCGACTCGAACTACCTGGGTTCGGCCACCAGCGCGGGCGCGGTCGCCGCCGACCTGTCCACCGACCCGGCCGTGACCCCGCTGGAGACCTTCAGCGCGGCCGGCCCGGTGCAGATCGGCATCACCACCCGGTGTGCGGGCGGCATCCCCGGCCCGTGCGTGGGGCGTAAGGGCGGCGGGTTCACCAGCTTCCCGGCCCCGAACTGGGCGGCGGCGGACGGCGTCTCGGTGAGCGGCGTCGGCGGCTTCGGCTCGGGCCTGTGCCCGGCCGTGGCGCAGGGCGACTGCCTGTTCTTCGGTACGTCCGCGGCGGCACCGTCGGCCGCGGGTGTGGCCGCCCTGGTCCGCCAGCAGTACGGGGCGCACCTGGCCCCGCGGGCGCTGAACTCGATCATGTACGACCTGGCCCTGCCACGCACCGGCGCGGCGTTCGGGCACGGCGTGCTGCGGGCGATCCGCTAGACCTGTTCGAAGGTCCAGGCATGAGGTGCCCGGGCCACCAGTTCCGCTGGTGGCCCGGGCATCGCCACGTCGGCGGGGAAGATCGCCACCAGCCGCTCCTCGGCCGTACCGCGGTAGAGCGTCGCGGTCGGCAGCACGCCGCGGACGTACGCGATGAGGTCGTCGAGGCGGCCGGGAGCCGCGCGTACCTCCCACATCGTGACGGTCACACCAGGACCTCGGTGACCGGCATGGCCGAGTCGGCGGGGATGTCCATTGTGGACGGCGGGAGGCCGGCGGCGACCAGCCGGGCGCCGAGCGCGGCGACCATGGCGCCGTTGTCGGTGCACAGCTTCGGCCGGGGTACGCGCAGCCGGATGCCGGCGCTGTCGCAGCGGGTCTGGGCCAGCGCGCGCAGCCGGGAGTTGGCCGCGACGCCGCCGCCGATCAGCAGGTCGCCGACGCCGTGCTCGCGGCAGGCCCGGACCGCCTTGGCGGTGAGCACATCCACCACGGCCTCCTGGAACGAGGCGGCCACGTCGGCGACCGGCACCTCCGCGCCGGCTCGCTGCTTCGCCTCCACCCAGCGCGCCACCGCGGTCTTCAGGCCGGAGAAGGAGAAGTCGTAGGCGGGGTCGCGCGGCCCGGACAGCCCGCGCGGGAAGGCGATCGCGGTGCCGTCCCCCTCGCGCGCGGCCCGGTCGATGTGCGGGCCGCCCGGGAACGGCAGGCCGAGCAGCCGGGCCACCTTGTCGAACGCCTCGCCGGCCGCATCGTCCACAGTGGACCCCAGCGGGCGTACGTCGGTGGCGACGTCGGGCACCAGCAGCAGCGAGGAGTGGCCGCCGGAGACCAGCAGCGCCATCGCGGGCTCCGGCAGCGGGCCGTGCTCCAGCTCGTCCACGCACACGTGCGCGGCCAGGTGGTTCACCCCGTACAGCGGCTTGTCCAGGGCGGTGGCGTACGCCTTGGCCGCGGCCAGCCCGACCAGCAGCGCGCCGGCCAGCCCCGGCCCGGCCGTGACCGCGATCGCGTCCACATCGGACAGTGCGATGCCGGCGTCCTCGCAGGCACGGTGGATGGTCGGCACCATCGCCTCCAGGTGCGCCCGGGAGGCCACCTCGGGCACCACCCCGCCGAAGCGGGCGTGACTGTCCACACTGGACGCGACCGCGTCGGCGAGCAGGGTGCGGCCGCGCACGATGCCCACCCCGGTCTCGTCGCACGAGGTCTCGATACCGAGCACCAAAGGCTCACTCGCTGCCGGCTCACTGCTCACGGGCCATCACCACCGCATCGGTTCCGGTTGCCGGGTAGTAGTTCCGCCGTATCCCGAAGGCGACGAAGCCGCGCCGGGCGTACATCTGCTGGGCCGCCTCGTTGTCGGCGGCCACCTCCAGCAGGACCCGGTCGCAGCGCCACGCCGCGGCACGCTCCAGCAGCGCGTCGAGCAGCAGGCTGCCGATGCCGGTACGCCTGCGGTCCGCGCGTACGCCGATGGTCATGATGTGCGCCTCGCCGGCCAGGTCCGCGATGCCGGCGTACCCGACCAGGTCGGCGCCGTCCCGCGCCACCAGGTAGTACCGGTCCGGGGCGGCCAGCTCCTCGCGCAGCGTCCGCTCCGACCAGGGGTCGTCCGGGAACAGCTCGCGCTCCAACTCGGTGACGGCGGCCAGGTGCGCGCGGGTCATCGGGTGCAGCTCGGTCACCCCTGGAGCACCGGCTTGGCCGCGCGCGGCTGCTCGGCGTCCGGGCGGCGCAGGTAACGCGGGGCGGGCGGTTCGGAGGGGGCGGCGTCACGGACCCGGTTGCCCGCCAGCCGGGCCAGCGCCGCCGGGTCGGGGTAACGGGCCGGGTGCAGCGGCAGGCCGAGCACGTCCTGGTACAGCTCGGCGCCGGCGCCGGCCATCGCGCGGACGTTCAGGTCGGGCAGCCGGCGGGCCAGCTCGGCGGGCCGGTGCACGGCCGGGCCGAGCCGGCGGGCGCCCGCGGCGCTGTAGGTGGCCCAGTAGACCTCGCGGCGGCGCGCGTCGGTGGCGACCAGCAGCGGCTCGGTGCCGCTGGCGATCGCGTCCAGGCTGCACACTCCGTACACGGGCAGCCGCGCGGCGTCGGCGAACGCGGCCGCGGTGACCAGGCCGACCCGCAGCCCCGTGTACGGGCCGGGTCCGGTGCCGGCGACCACGGCCAGCAGGTCGCGCGGGGCGATGCCGGCCTCGGTCAGCACCGCACGGATCGCGGGGGCCAGCAGCTCGCCGTGCCGGCGCGCGTCCACGGTCACCCTGGCCGCGACCACCTCGGCATGCGCCTGCCGGTCCGCGTGCAGCTCGACCACCGCGGCCGTGACCGCGGGCGTCGCGGTGTCCACGGCGAGTACCAGCACGGGTACGAGGGTACGGAGGCCGCAACCGGCCCGCGGCAGAGGGCCCGGAAGTCGACCCGCACCCTCTAACCTTCGAGGATGCGGTTGTGGGTGGCGGCGGCGGCCGGGCTGTTGCTGTGCGGGTGTTCGGCCGGGATCGCCGGCCACGGTGAGTACGGCGGCGGCGTGGCCGGACCGACCCCGACGGCGGTCGCGCCGGCCAGTACGACCGTGACCCCGCCGCCCACGACGCCGCCGCCCCCGCCCCGGTACGACCCCGGGCGGGCGCGCTTAGCGTGTACGGGCGGGACGGTGCTGGCGCCGAAGGGCGGGCCGTACTGCTACCGGATGCCGGCCGGGCTGCGCGACGTGTCCGGCCAGGTGAAGCTGGGCACGGGCACCGGCGCGGCGAAGTACGTCACCGCGGCGGGGCTGGCCGGCCGGGACGTGATCGTGGTGATGGCCTACCGGACGCCCGCGAACAGCGACCTGCTGCCCAGCCCGAAGATCGTCGCCGACCTGCAGCCCGTACTCACCTCGCTGGGCCAGGGCGGTTTCGTGTTCAGCAGCAAGGTCCCCCGAACGGGTATGGTCGATCGCGCCCGAGCCTTCACCTACCACGCGCGGAGCCAGGACTCGTCGTACCAGTCGGACATCACGTTCATCTTCCGCGGCCGGAGCCAGATCGAGGTGCTGTGTCAATACGCCGCCAGCCCAGCGACCATGCAGCGCGCCTGCGGTCAACTCCTCGCCTCGCTCCAGATCAGGACCGTGGCATGAAGCGGGTTGCCGCCGTCGCACTGGTCGCGGTGGCGCTGGCGGGGTGCGGGACGAAGGCGGTGACCGGGTCGGGCAGGTACGAGGGGACGGCGGCGCCCACCAGCAGCGGGAGCACCGGCACGCCGACGCCGACCGACACCGGGACCGGCAATGGGACGCCCACGCCGACCGGCACGGGGAGCCGGTCGTCGCTGGCCTGCTCCGGTGGCAAGGTGCTGCAGCCGGCTAACGCGCCGTACTGCTACGTGCTCCCGGCCGGGTTCAAGGACGTGTCCGGGCTGACCAGCACCACGGTCGGGCAGAGCGGCGAGCACCCGAGCTCGGTCGCGGTGTCCAGCGACACGATCAGCGCCGGCATCCGGGACCTGATCATCGTGCTCGACTTCACCCTCAAGATCGACAGCAACAACCTCGACGACGAGACGCTGGTACGCCAGCTCACCGTGCTGATCACCCAGTTCGAGCAGCAGGGCTTCACCTTCGCCACCAAGACCCCGGAACGGCTGCAGGTGGACGGCGCGCGCGGGTACGTCTACCACGCCCGCGCCAAGGAGGGTTACTCCTCCGACCTGGTGTTCGCCTTCCGCGGCAGCCAGGAGGTCGAGCTGAACTGCCAGTACAAGCTGCGCCAGGCCCAGATCCAGGGCGCCTGCCAGCAGATCCTCGGCACCCTCCAGATCAAGGGCTGACGAGCGCGCCCAGGCGCGCGGCCCAGGTGCCGCCGCGGGGGCGGAGGACCGCGGTGCGGGTGTCGTCGGCGGCCGCGCGGTCCAGGCGTACCTCCAGGTAGGCGTCGGCCAACTGCTCGACCAGGCCGCCGCCCCACTCGACCACGGTCACCGAGTCGGCCAGGTCCGCGTCCAGGTCCAGGTCGTCCACCTCGGCCACCGAACCCAGCCGGTACGCGTCCACGTGCACCATCGGCAACCGGCCGCCCCGGTGCACCCGGGCGATCACGAAGGTCGGCGAGACCACCGGCCCGGGTACGCCCAGCCCGGCGCCGATGCCCTGGGCGAACACGGTCTTGCCGGCGCCCAGCGGCCCGATCAGCAGCACGAGGTCGCCCGCGGCCAGGATGCCGCCGAGGGAGCGGCCCAGCTCGCGGGTCGCCTCCGGGGTGGGCAGCGCGATCGGGGCCGCCTCGGCCTGGTGGTGGGCGTACATCGGGTCCTTCCGGTCAGGTGGCCAGCAGGGCGGCGGCGAGCGTGAGGTCCTCGGCCAGGGCGGCACGCGGCTGCCCCTGCGGGCCGAACCGGATCGCCGCCGAAGGATGGTAGGTCACCAGCACCTGCCAGCCGCCGGCCTGGTGCGGCCGGCCCCGGGACGCACCCAGCTTCACCCCGCGGCCGAGGAACGCGGCGGCCGCGGTCGAGCCGAGCGCGACGATGAGCTCCGGGCGTACCAGCTCCAGCGAGCGGTCCAGCCAGCCGCGGCAGCGGGCCGCCTCGTCCGGCTTCGGGGTGCGGTTGGCCGGCGGGCGGCAGCGCAGCACGTTGAGGACCGCGATGCCGGTACGGTCCAGCCCGGCGGCGGCCAGCAACTCGTCCAGCAACTGGCCGGCCTTGCCGACGAACGGGTGGCCGGCCGCGTCCTCGGCGGCACCGGGCGCCTCGCCGACCAGCGCGAGCCGGGCGCCGGCGGCAGGAACGTCGCCCGGCACCACCTGCAGCCGGGTGGCCGCCAGCTCCGGGCACGCCACGCAGGCCCGCTGGGCAGCCGCCAGCGCCGGCCAGTCCGCGCACCCCTTCGCGGCCAGCGCCACCTCGGCGGCGCGGGGCACCGGCGCTCCCCGGCTCATGCTTTGCGCCGGCGCCGGGGGCGGCCGCCGCCCGCCTGCCGGTACGCCCGGTGCAGGAACGTCCGCAGGTGCAGGTTGACCAGGGCCGGCCGCTCCAGCATCACCATGTGCCCGGCCTCGGCGACGACCAGCAGCTCGGCGTCGGGCAGCTCGGTGGCGATCTGCCGGCTGTGGTCCGGCGGGGTCATCAGGTCGCGGCCGCCGGCCACCACCAGGACCGGTACGCGCCGCAGCTGCGGCAGCGCGGCCAGCTTGTCGTGCGCCATCAACGCCGGGTAGAAGTCGGCGATGGTCCGGATCGGCGTGCTGGCGATCACCTCGGTGAGGTAGTCGACCAGCGCGCTGCTCACATCCTTGGCGCCGAACCCCATCCGCCGCGCCAGCAGCCAGACCAGGTCGGCGCCGGCCTTGCGGCCACGCTCGGCCACCCGCGCCTGCCGGCCGAGCTGCCGGACCAGCCGGGGCAGCACCGGGTTCTTCACCCGGGCCAGCGCGGCGGGGAGCCCGAGGGTCACCTCGGCCAGCTTGCCGGGGCTGGTGCACAGCAGCGCCACGCCGCAGACCCGGCCGCCGAACAGCTCCGGGTGCGCGTCGGCCAGCGCCAGGATCGTCATGCCGCCCATCGAGTGCCCGACCAGCACCACCGGCCGCTCGCCGGCCACCGCGTCCAGCACGGTGACCAGGTCGTCGGCGAGCTGCTCGATCGTGCTGGCCTGCGGCGTGCCCTGCCCGGAACGGCCGTGCCCGCGCTGGTCGTAGAAGACCATCCGCAGCTCGGGGTTGGCCATGTCCGCCAGGCCCAGCCGCTGGTAGTGCCAGGTGCCGAGGCTGTTCACGTACCCGTGCACGAAGACCACGGTCAGCCCGGCATCCGGGCTGCCGACCTCCTCGACGTACAGCGGGGTGCCGTCACCGGCCCGGACCGTACGCCTGCGGTCGGCGGGCAACCGGCCGAACGGCTGGCCCGCCTCGGGGTCGGGCCGGCGGTGGTAGCGGCCGACCGCGTACCGCTCGACCGCGAGCCCGGTGGCCACCGCCGCGGCGCCGATACCGGCGATGCCACCGACGATGCCGGCCCTGCGGCGCGCGCTGCTCACCCGAGATCACCCCGGTACGCCCGGGGCACCCGGGCGCCGACCCGGCTGACCACCTCGTAGCTGATCGTGCCGAGGATGTCGGCCCACTCCTGCGCGGTCGGCTCACCGCCGGTGCCCGGGCCGAACAGCACCACCTCGTCGCCCGCGCTGACCGGACCGTCGCCCACGTCCAGCACGAACTGGTCCATACACACCCGCCCGGCCACCCGGAGCCGGCGCCCGCCGAGCTGGACCGGCAGCGCGTTGCCGCCGGCCCGCGGCACCCCGTCGGCGTATCCCAGCGGGATCAGCGCGACCGTCGTCTCCCGCTCGGCGTGGTATTCGTGCCCGTAGGAGACCCCGGCGCCGGCCGGGATCCGCTTGGCCAGCGCCACGTGCGTACGCAGGGTCATGGCCGGGACCAGGCCGTGCTGGTGCGGCGGGACCGGGGTGAGGCCGTAGACCGCGATGCCGGGCCGGACCAGGTCGAAGTGCGCGTCCGGCGAGGTGAGGGTGGCCGCGGAGTTGGCCAGGTGGCGCAGTTGCGGGGTGACGCCGAGCCGTTCAGCCTCGGCCAGCGCGGCCCGGAAGTTGGCGACCTGGCCGCGTACGGTCGGGTGGTCGGGCACGTCGGCGTACGCGAAGTGGCTCCACATGCCGACGATCTCGACCTCGCCGCCGGCCGCCGCCTTGGCCGCCGCGGTGACCAGCTCGGGCCAGTCCGCCGCGGCCGCCCCGCCGCGGGACAGGCCGGTGTCGATCTTGAGGTGGACGCGGGCGGGCCGGTCGGCGGTCCGGGCCGCGCGGACCAGCTCGGCGATCGACCACGGCGCGCTGGCGCTCAGGTCGATCCCGGCGGCGACCGCCTGGGCCAGGTCCTCGCCCGGGGTGGCCAGCCAGCTGAGGATCGGCGCCTGGATGCCGGCCGCGCGCAGGGCCAGCGCCTCCTCCAGGAATGCCACGCCCAGCCAGGTGGCCCCGCCGGCCAGCGCGGCGCGGGCGCTCGGCACCAGCCCGTGCCCGTACCCGTCGGCCTTCACCACGGCCATCAGGTCCGCGGGTGTGCCGGCGCGCAGCAGCTCCACGTTCGACCGGATCGCGTCCAGGTCGACCAACGCCTCGGTACGGGAGGACATCTGTGCAGTCTAGTTAGTCGCCCGTCCCGAGCACGCTCGCGTACGCCCGGGGTACGGCGGCGAGGACGTCGACGGCGGTGGGGACGCCCCGTTCGGCGGCGAGCGCACCGGCGGCGCTGTGCAGGTGGGTGCCGGCGGCGGCGGCCAGCGCGGGTTCGACGCCGGCCGCGAGCAGGCCGCCGATCATGCCGGACAGGACGTCGCCGCTGCCGGCGGTGGCCAGCCACGGCTCGCTGCCGGCGTCGACGTACGCACTGCCGTCCGGGGCGGCGACGATGGTGGCGTCGCCCTTGAGCAGCACGGTCACGCCGAGGTCGGCGGCGGCGGTGCGGGCCGCGCCGAGCCGGTCCGCTCCCGGCTCGTTGCCCGCGATCCGGGCGAACTCGCGGTCGTGCGGGGTGATCACGGTAGCCGCGGCGCGGCCGGCGAGCAGGTCGCGGCGGCGGGCCAGGATGGTGATGGCGTCGGCGTCCACGAGGACCGGGACGGCGGAGTGGAGTACGGCCGCGAGCGCGGCCTCGGCGGCGTGGTCGGTGCCGATGCCGGGGCCGACGACCCACGCCTGCACCCGGCCGACCCGGTCCGGGGCCTCCGTGCTGGCGATGACCTCGGGCAGCCGGGACTGGACCAGCCCGGCCGCCGGGCCGGCGTACCGGACCATGCCGGCGGGCGACTGCGCGGCCGCCGCGGTGGCCAGCAGGGCCGCGCCGGCGTACCGGCTGGAGCCGGCGGCGACGCCCACCACGCCGCGGGTGTACTTGTCGTCCAGGTGACCGGGCCTGGGGATCGCGGCGGCGACGTCGTCGCGGGTGAGGACGCGCAGGCGCGGCTCCGGCAGGTACGGGCGCAGGCCGATGTCGACCAGCTCGACCACGCCGGCCGCCACCGCGCCGGCACCGAGCAGGAGGCCGGGTTTGTGGCCGCCGAAGGTGACCGTCACGTCCGCGGCCACGTGCGCGCCGGCCACCGCGCCGGTGTCACTGTCCACTCCGGACGGTACGTCCACCGCCACCACGATCGCTTCGGGATCGCGCGCCGCCAGCAGGTCTGCGGCCGGCTGGCGCAGCTCGCCGGAGCCGCCGATGCCGACGACCCCGTCCAGGACCATCTCGGCGGCGGCGACGGCCCGCGCGGCGGCGGCCCCGGTCTCGACCGCCCGGCCGCCGGCACCGCGCAGCGCCGCCAACCCCGCGGGGGGGGCGCGATCCGGTGTGAGCAACACCGCCGTGACCGCGGCGCCGCCGCGCGCCAGCGTCGCCCCGGCGTACAGGGCGTCGCCGCCGTTGTTGCCCGCGCCGACCAGCAGCACGACCCGCGCCCCGTACCGCCGCGGCAGCATCCGCCCGCACCGCACCGCCAGCCCGTGCGCCGCCCGCAACATCAGCGCGCCCTCCGGCAGCGTGGCCATCAACGCTTCCTCGGCCGCCCGGATCTCCGCCACCGGCCACGCCCCGACACTCACGAGTTGTTCTCGGCAATCACCACGGCGCTGGCGATCCCGGCGTCGTGGGAAAGGGAGAGGTGCCAGGCGGTCACGCCCAGCTCCGCCGCGCGCGCCGCCACCGTGCCGCGTACCAGCAGTTGGGGTTGCCCGTGCTCCACCACCCGCACCTCCGCGTCGTGCCACTTCAGGTTGCCCGGCGCCCCCAGCGCCTTCGCCACCGCCTCCTTGGCCGCGAACCGGGCCGCCAGCGACTCGGCCGACCGCGGCCGCCCGGCTCCGGTCAGCAGCTCACCGGCCACGAACACCCGATCGGCCAATCCCGGCGTCCGCTCCAGCGCCAGCGTGAACCGGCTGACCGCCACGACGTCGATCCCCACCCCAACGATCACAGGTCACAGCGTGCCACGGTCAGCAGGTGCGATGACGCCCCGTGCATGCTGGGCACCTGCTCGACCGCGCGCAGGCCGTTCATCAGGTCGGTGCGCAGGGCCGGGTCGGCCAGCTGGTCGCGCAGGTTGCCGTACAGCCAGGCCGGTCCCTCGATGGCGTACTGGGCGACCTCGCCGAGACCGGCGGCGGCGAACTCCGGCGGCACGTCCTCGGGTCGGTGGAAGTACGCGGTGGTGAAGCCCGGCAGCGCGGGCGGCGAGACCGCGGTGGCCAGCACCTCGTACACCACGTGTTGCAGGTCGTGCCAGCCGCTGCGCATCGCCTCCAGCAGCACGGCGTACCGGCTGATCGTGGCCGCGGCGACCACCCCACCGGGCCGGACCACCCGGGCCGCCTCGCGCAGCGCGCCGACCCGGTCCGCGCGCTCGACCAGGTGGTACAGCGGGCCGAGCAGCAGCACCGCGTCGTACCAGCGGTCGTCGGCGGCCAGCGCCCGCGCGTCCCCCAACGCGGCGGTCACCCCGGGCAGCGCGGCGGACGCCTCGACGTGCCAGGGCACCGGGTCGACCACGTGCACCGCGTACCCGTCGGCGGCCAGCCACTCGGCGTGGATGCCACTCGCCCCGCCCACGTCCAGCACCCGGGCCGGGGCCGGCGGCAGCACGCGGCGCAGGATGTCCTGGGTGCGCAGGAACTCCAAGGTGCCCGCGCCGCCGGTACGCAGCCGCACCTGCTCGCCGCGCTCGTCGTAGTACGCCCGCACCTCGGGCGCCAGTTCGTACCCCATGCCGTCCATGCTGGCCGCCCCGACGTGGGAGCTTGAAGCGAATTGGGACGCAACCCGATTAGCGTTGCGGCATGCGTGCGCTGGTGATCGCGGCCCACCTGTTCCTCGGCGTCGGCTGGCTGGGCGCGATGAGTTACAGCCTGTTCATGGTGCAGCCGAAGGCGGCGCGGTATTTCGCGAGCGACGACGAGGCGCACGAGGACTTCCTGACCACGCTGGCGCACGGGGCGCGGTGGAAGGTGGTCGGGCTGATCGCCGCGCTGGCCGCGACCGGGGTCCTGCTCACCGTCCTGGCCACCGACCGCGACGCCGGCTGGTGGGCCGGGGTCGCGGCCAAGTCGGCGCTGCTGCTGGCCGCGAGCGGGGTGTTCTGGTGGGTGTCGTGGCGCGCCTGGCCGGCCCGGGTGTTCGCGCTGCCGGCCGAGCGGGCCCGCTGGCGGCGCCGGTTCCGGGTCGCCGCGCTCACGATGCTCGGCTGCGGCGGGCTGGCCGCGTTCCTCGGCGTACTGATCACTCCACGGTGACCGACTTCGCCAGGTTCCGCGGCTTGTCCACGTCGTAACCGCGGGCCTGCGCGATCTCCGCGGCCAGCACCTGCAACGGCACCGTGGTCACCAGCGGCGACAGCAGCGTCGGCGTCCGCGGCACCTCGATCAGGTGATTCGCGTACGGCCGGACATCGGCGTCGCCCTCCTCGGCGATCACGATGGTGCGCGCGCCGCGGGCCCGGATCTCCTGGATGTTGGACAGCACCTTGCCGTGCAGCACCGGCCGGCCGTGCGGCGACGGCATCACCACGACCACCGGCAGCCCGTCCTCGATGAGCGCGATCGGCCCGTGCTTCAGCTCGCCCGCCGGGAAACCCTCGGCGTGCATGTACGCCAGCTCCTTGAGCTTCAGCGCCCCCTCCAGCGCCACCGGGTACCCCAGGTGCCGGCCCAGGAACAGCACCGCCTTGGATCCGGCGATCTCCCGGGCCAGCTCGCGCACCGGCTCGACCGTGGTGAGCACCTGCCCGATCAGCTCCGGCATCCGCGCCAGCTTGTCGAACTCGGCCGCCACCTCGTCCTCGTACTTCGTGCCGCGCGCCTGCGCCAGCCCCAGCCCGATCAGGTACGAGGCGGTGATCTGGGCCATGAACGTCTTGGTCGCCGCGACGCCGATCTCCGGCCCGCAGCGGGTGTAGAGCACCGCGTCCGACTCGCGCGGGATCTGCGCGCCGTTGGTGTTGCAGATCGCCAGCACCGTCGCCTTCTGCTCGCGCGCGTGCCGTACCGCCTGGAGCGTGTCGGCGGTCTCCCCGCTCTGCGAGATCGCCACCACCAGCGTGGCCCGGTCCAGCACCGGGTCCCGGTAGCGGAACTCGCTGGCCATCTCCACCTCGACCGGCACCCGGGTCCAGTGCTCGATCGCGTACTTGGCGATCAGGCCGCTGTGGTACGCCGTACCGCAGGCGACCACGAAGACCTTGTCCACATCGCGCAGCACCTGCTCGTCCACGCGCTCCTCGTCGAGCACGATCCGGCCACCGGCCAGGTGCCCGCGCAGCGTGTCCTCGACCGCCGCCGGCTGCTCCTCGATCTCCTTGAGCATGAAGTACGGGTGGCCGCCCTTCTCCGCGGCGGCCAGGTCCCAGTCGATGCGGAACTGCCGGCCGGCCACCTCCGTACCCGCGAAGTCGGTCAGCGTGTAGCCGTCCCTCGTGACGGTCACGACCTGGTCCTGCCCCAGCTCGACGGCGTCCCGGGTGTGCGCGATGAAGGCGGCCACGTCGCTGGCCAGGAACGTCTCGCCCTCGCCCAACCCGACCACGAGCGGTGAGTTGCGGCGCGCGCCGACCACCACGCCCGGCGCGTCCGCGTGCACCGCCAGCAGCGTGAAGGCGCCGTCCAGCCGCTGGCAGACCGTACGCATGGCATCCGGCAGCGCGGCGCCGTCGCGGGTCAGCTCCTCCAGCAGGTGCGCGACGACCTCGGTGTCGGTCTCGCTGGTCAGCTCGTGCCCGCGCGCCTCCAGCTCGGCCCGCAGCGGCACGAAATTCTCGATGATGCCGTTGTGGATCACCGCGACGCGGTGGTGGCAGTCGGTGTGCGGGTGCGCGTTGCGGTCGGTGGGCGCGCCGTGGGTGGCCCACCGGGTGTGCCCGATCCCGGTGTTGCCCTCGTGCGGGGCGTCGCCCAGCTCCTTCTCCAGGTTGCCCAGCGGGCCGGCCTTGCGCTGCGTCAGCAGCCCGCCGGCCCCGTCCAGCAACGCCACGCCGGCGCTGTCGTACCCGCGGTACTCCAGCCGGCGCAGCCCGTCCAGCACGACGGACAGGGCGTTCTGCGAGCCGACGTACCCGACGATTCCGCACATGGCATCGAGCCTAACGTCCGGGCCTCCGGCGCTGCGCCGGAAGGATCATTTGTGGCGGTTGGCGCCGCCCCGGGGAGGTACCCCCGGGGCGGGCCTACCGCACTACTTCTTGACGGTCACGGTGGCGCTGCCGCTCTCCGAACCGCACAGGATGTTGTTGCACCCGAACACATCGGCACTCACCAGGGCCTTGCCCTTGGCGAAGGCGGTGCTCGACGACGCGGTCACCCGGATGAGGAACCGCTGGTGCGCCCCGGTGCACGTCACCTCGGTGTACTTGTCACCGCTGGCGATCTTCTTGCCCACCTTCTCAGTGACGTTCACGTGCAGGTAGACGTTGCCGATCGCGTTGCAGGTGACCTCGACGGGGGTGTCCACCGCCGCGCCGCCGGCCACCAGGGTCGCGGGCGACTGCGGTACGACGTCCAGGAAGAGGCCGCCGGAGAAGAACGCCAGCGCCGGGGTCGCCGGTCCCGCCAACGCGAACCCGCCCCCCGCCACCAGCGCGGTCGCCACGCCGGCGGTCCTGACCCAGCGCGTTGCCTTGATCATTGCTGTCCCCTCTCGGTTATGCGGCCACCCGGCGGTTCCGGCATGGCCAGGCCGGCCAGCACCGCCGCGAGCAGCGGGATGGCCGGGAGGTGCCACAGGAAATCCAGGCCGGCGTGTACGGCGAGCGCGGTGCACGCGGCCAGTGCGGCCGCCCGGTGGGCGGCGTGACCCGGGTGTCGCGCCCGGACCAGTGCGCGGGCGGCGAGGGTGAGGGCGGCCAGCAGCAGGACGAGCCCGGGTACGCCCAGCTCGGCGAGCACCTGCACGTACTCGTTGTGCGCGTAGCGGAACACCTCTGTGCCGCCGTCGAGCCGCGGCAGGCCCGGTCCGGCGCCGGTCAGCGGGTGCGCCCGGACGACCTGCCAGGCGGCCCGGAGCGCGCCCGTACGGTCCGGTGAGGCGGCGGTCGCCCTGCTGCCGGCCACCGCGCCCAGCCCGCCCCGGACCGCCGCGGAGGCGGCCAGCGTGCCGACGACCGCGAGTACGCCGGCCACAGCGACGGCCGCGCGGCCGCGGGTCCAGCGCGGCAGCGGCGCGGCGGCCCCGATCACGAGCCCGGCCAGCAGCGCCGCGACCGCCAGCACCGGCCGCGCCGGCTCGCCCGCCCGCATCGACGGCACCAGACCGGCCACCACCACCAGCGCGCCCACCGCCGGGCCCGCGGTGACCCGCACCAGCCGGCGCGGGCCGCCCACAACCGCGAGAACCACCCACCCGGCCACAAACCCGAGCACCCCGCCCCGACTCAACGTCGCCCCGAGCCCAGCCAGCAGGACGGTGGCCACCAGGGCGCGCACCACACCAGCACCGGCAAACCGGGCGGCGGCGTGGGCCAGGGCGGCGAGGGCCAGCATGGCGAGTACGGCCGCGGCGGCGTTGGGGTAGGTGAGCGTGGCCGCCGCGCGCCACAGGCCCTCGCCCTGCCAGGCCCAGCCGGCGCGGTGCAGCAGCACGCCGAGCCAGCCGGTGGCCGCGATCGCGGCGCCCACGGCAAGCAGCGCGTTCAGCAGGGTGGCCCGGGCGGCGGCGCCCAGTGCGCGGGCGGCGTACCCGGCCGCGAGCAGGCCGGCCACCAGCAGGACGTACCGGCCGCCGGCCCCGACGTCCCGCCGGGCCGCCCCGCCGGCCAGCGCCCAACCAGCGAACGCACCGCCGGCCAGCACCAGCGGCGCCAGCAGGTCGGCCCGGGCCGGCGGCCGGTCCAGGGCGGCGACCAGCGCCGCCGCGCAGACCAGCAGCCCCAGGTACCACTGCGCCCGGGCGTAGAAGCCGGCCTGCGCCAGCAACCCGCCGCTGAGCGCGGCCACCAGCAGCGGCAACACCGCATCCGCCGACGTACCGCCGTACGGGCGTGCGCGAACAATCTCGGCCACCTGGGCTCCCCTCCCTGGCCGTACCAACCCCCTAGATGCCGTCCGGGTGTACAAGGTTGGGAAGGGCGCCGGCGGTTTCTTTCCCGCGCCGGGTCGGTAGCGTCCCCCGGGTGAGCATCTTCAGCGCGCGGGCCCGGGAGTTCCTCAGCGCCGGCACGCGTACCGGCAAGCTGGGCTGGACGGCGGCGGACGGGCGGCCGCTGGTCGCGCCCGTGTGGTTCCTGCTGGACGGCGACGACGTGGTCTTCACCACCGGCCGGGACACCAGCAAGGGCCGCGCCATCGTGCGCGACCCGCGGCTGGTGCTGTGCGTGGACCTGGAGGAACCGCCGTACGGGTACGTCCAGGTGCAGGGCACCGCGACGGTCAGCGAGGACCTGGCGCAGATGCTGCCGATCGCGACCGCGCTGGGCGGCCGCTACATGGGCGCCGGGCAGGCCGAGGCGTTCGGCCGGCGCAACGCCGTGGCCGGCGAGCTGCTGGTCCGGCTACGGCCGGCCAAGGTGCTCGCCGAGTTCAACGTCAGCGACTAGCCGCACCGACCACGGCGGCCAGCCGGTCGGCGACCGCCTGCGCCACGTCCTGGGTCGGCGCCTCGACCATCACCCGGACCAGCTGCTCGGTGCCGGACGGGCGGAGCAGCACGCGGCCGTCGTCGCCCAGCCCGGCCGCTTCGGCGTCGACCGCGGCGGCCACCTCGGCGGAGGCGGCAACCGCGTCCCGGTCCGCCACCGGGACGTTGACGAGCACCTGCGGGAGCCGCCGCACCGCGCCGGCCAACTCAGCCAGCGGCACGCCCACCGCGGCGACCCTGGCCAGCAGTTGCAGCGCGGTCAGGATGCCGTCGCCGGTGGTCGCGTGGTCCAGGAACACCAGGTGCCCGCTCTGCTCGCCGCCCAGCGACAGGTCACCGGCGCGCAGCCGCTCCAGCACGTACCGGTCGCCGACGGGCGTGATGTCCACCGCGATGCCGTGGTCGCGCATGGCGTGGTGGAAGCCCAGGTTGCTCATCACGGTGGCCACCACGGTGTCGCCGCGCAGCGTGCCGGCCTCGTGCATGGCCAGCGCGCAGATGGCCAGGATGTGGTCGCCGTCGACCATGGTGCCGTCCGCGGCCACGGCCAGGCACCGGTCCGCGTCGCCGTCGTGCGCGATACCCAGGTCGGCGCCGTGCTCGCGGACCACCGCGGCCAGCAGGTCGGTGTGGGTGGAGCCGCAGCCGGCGTTGATGTTCAGCCCGTCCGGCTCGGCGGCGATCGCGGTCACCTTGGCGCCGGCCCGCGCGTACACCAGCGGCGCCACCTCGGCCGCGGCGCCGTTCGCACAGTCGACCACCAGGTGCAGGCCGGCCAGCGGGCTGCCGCCGGGCACGGTGCCCAGCAGGTGCTGGGCGTACCGCTCCGCCGCGTCCGGCAGGTCGCGCACCCGGCCGATGGCGGCACCGGTCGGGCGTACGAACCCTTCGGCGATGCGGGCCTCGATCTCGTCCTCGACCGCATCCGGCAGCTTGTGCCCGCCGCGGGCGAACAGCTTGATCCCGTTGTCCGGCATCGGGTTGTGGCTGGCCGACAGCATCACGCCGAAGTCGGCGCCGGAGTCGGCCACCAGGTACGCGATCGCGGGCGTGGGCAGCACCCCGGCGCGCAGCACGTCGGCGCCGGCGCTGGTCAGGCCGGCCACCACCGCCGCCTCCAGCATCTCGCCGCTGGCCCGCGGGTCCCGCCCGACCACCGCGACCGGCCGGCGCCCCGCGGGTACGTGCTCACCGAGGACGTGGGCGCTGGCGAGCGCCACCGACAGCGCCAGCTCCGGGGTCAGATCGCCATTGGCCAGCCCGCGTACGCCGTCGGTCCCGAACATCCGGCTCATGGTGTCCCTTTCGTTGTGCCCCCGACAGCAAAGCAGGCGGCCCAGCTCGGACCGCCTGCTTTGTGGAAAACCGTGCGCCAGCTCAGCGCTTGCTGTACTGGGGGGCCTTGCGCGCCTTGCGCAGGCCGTACTTCTTGCGCTCGGTGACCCGGGCGTCCCGGGTCAGGAAGCCGGCCTTCTTCAGCGCGGGCCGGTCGTCGGCCTCCAGGCTGACCAGCGCCCGGGCGATCGCCAGCCGCAGCGCGCCGGCCTGCCCGGACACGCCGCCGCCGCGCAGGTTGGCGAACACGTCGTACAGGTCGACCTTGTCTACGGTGACCAGCGGCTCCTTGACGATCTGCTGGTGCACCTTGTTCGGGAAGTACGACTCGAGGCTGCGCCCGTTCAGCGCGAAGTTGCCGCTGCCCGGCACCAGGCGCACCCGGACGATGGCCTCCTTGCGGCGGCCCACGATCGGCTTGGCGGTGCCGTGCGTCGCGACCTGCCGCGGCGCGGCCGGGGTGCTGGCGGTGGCGGGCGTCTCCGAGGTGTAGGACTCGGGAACGTTCTCTTCCTCGGTGGGTGTGGCGGTGGTCACGCCTGATCTCTCCTCGGTTGGCTCGGGCGCGACTCTACTGCGCGACCTGCGTGATCTCGAACGGCTTCGGCTGCTGCGCGGCGTGCGGGTGCTCCGGGCCCCCGTACACCTTCAGCTTGCGAAGCTGCTGCCGGCCGAGCGTGTTCTTCGGCAGCATGCCCCGTACGGCCGCCTCGATGACCCGCTCCGGGCGGGTCTTCAGCAGCTCGCCCCAGCTCCGCTGGCGCAGACCGCCCGGGTAACCGGAGTGCCGGTACTCGAAGTTGGTCTCCCGCTTGTTGCCGGACACCGCGACCTTCGACGCGTTCACGATCACCACGAAGTCACCGGTGTCCATGTGCGGCGCGAAGTACGCCTTGTGCTTGCCCCGCAGCAGGGTCGCCACCTGGGTGGCCAGCCGGCCGAGGATGACGTCGGTGGCATCGATCACGTGCCACTGGCGGGTAATCTCGCCGGGCTTGGGGCTGTAAGTGCGCACAGATCTGCCTTCTTGTTATCGCGTGGACATCTCGGCGGCGTGCTCGGTGGCCCGCAGACGGGCGTAGCGACGTACCGCGTATACCAGCAGGCCACGATACCGGTCCGGCCCGCACGACCGCAAAACGCCCCCCTTTACAACCGCCCGTACTGGTCCTGGACCAGCTTGGTCAGCTTGGTGACGTCGGTGTACTGCCTGGTCGCGTTGGCCACGTCGATCTGCACCGCGATCGAGCCCTTGCTGAAGAAGCACCGCTGCACGATCGTGCCGTTGTCGCCGTACCCGAAGCAGAAGATGCCCGGCACGCCGTCGACGGTCAGGATCTTGATGCCCTGGTGGATGCGCTTGTCCAGGTTGCTGAACTCGGTCACCACATCCCGCGCCGCCGCCTCGTCGCGCACCTTGTACAGCCCGATGCCGCGGTAGACGTACCGGTCGTCCTCCTCCTTGTGGTTGGACCCGAAGAAGAAGTACTCGCTCAGCCCGTCCTTCTCCAGCAGCGTCTTCTCGAAGCCCACATCCTCGGCCATCGCCAGGTACGACTGGAGGTTGTAGCCGCCGTTCTCCGCGACGTAGGTGCCCTCCAGCGCCGAGTGCTTGGGGCGCAACTGCTCCGGGTCGTCGTCCAGGTCGGGCAGCCCGGTCAGCGGCGTCTGCTCGAACTTGCTGATCACCGAGAGCTGGCCGAGCATCATCCGGGCGTCGGTGGTCCGGGCGGTCGGCATGTCCGGCGAGCGGGACCAGACGTAGTTGAGGACCGACCCGCGGCAGACCAGCCGCTGCACGGTGTTCGTCCGCTTCGCCGGGTTGTTGTAGTCCTTCTGGTTCGCCAGCTCCACCGTGTACGAGTTGATGTCGCCGCCGTACCCGCCCAGCTTGGCGCCCTTGTTCTTCAGCGCCGTGGCCAGCAACTTGACCGACTTCGCGCAGTTCGGGTTGTCCTTCATGATGAACGCGCCGACGATCAGCGACCGGTCCTGGCCGGCGGACCGGCACTGTGTGTAACCGGTGATGTAGCCACCGGCGGCCATGGCCGGCTTGGCGTTCTCCGGGAAGACGCCCAGGAACGAGGACAGCTGGTCCACCGAGTAGAAGCTGCCGCTGGGGTTGCAGAAGCCCTCGTACTGGCCGTAGACGGTGTCCGGGCGCACGACGTACCCGGCCAGCCGGTGCGCCTCGCGCAGCTTGCCGCGCAGCAGCTTGACCTCGGGCGTCGGCTCCTCGGTGGCGGTCGGGGTCGGGGTCGCCGAACTGGCCGAACCGGTCGGCGCCGCCTCACCCTTGCCGGCGATCACCTTGGTGCAGCCGCCCACGCTGAGCGCGACGGCCGCGGCAACGGCGAAACACCCCAGAAGGCGCGATGTCACCGGAACAGCCTAACCGGAGGGGTACGCATCAGATATCTCCCTTGCCAATCGGTACGCTCCGCAATCGCCTGGTTTCGGCAGCGCGCGCGGCCAACTCGTGGTCGGGTGGGTACGCCACGGACAGCAGCGTCAGCCCGTGCGGTGGGGCCACGGCAACCTCATCCGCCCGTACGGTCCTGGTCAGCAACGCCGCCGGCCACTCGACCGGCCGGCGCCCGTCGCCCACCGCCAGCAGCGCGCCGACCAGGCTGCGGACCATGGAGTGGCAGAACGCGTCCGCCTCCACCGTCGCGGTCAGCACGCCGTCGTCCCCCCGCCCCCAGTCCAGCCGCAGCAGGGCCCGTACGGTCGTCGCGCCCTCGCGGCGCCGGCAGTACGCCGCGAAGTCGTGCTCGCCGAGCAGGTGCTCGCTGGCGGCCCGCAGCGCGTCCACCTCGAGCGGGCGCCGCCAGCCCAGCGTGTCGTGGCGCCGCAGCGGCGCCGGGCCGGCCGGGTCGTCGCTGACCCGGTACGCGTACCGGCGGCTGAGCGCGGAGAAGCGGGCGTCGAATCCGTCCGCGGCCACCCGTACGCCGGTCAGGCGCACGTCGGCCGGCAACATCCCGTTCCACCGCCGGCGCAGGTCCGCGCAGTCCGCATCGCCCTCGATGTCGAGGTGCGCCACCTGCCCGCTGGCGTGTACGCCCGCATCCGTACGCCCCGCCACGGTGAGCCCGCCCGCGGCGCCCGGCGCGTACCGCTGGAAGACCTCCTCCAGCACCCCCTGCACCGTCCGCTGCCCCGGCTGCCGGGCCCACCCGGCGAACCCACCCCCGTCGTAGGACAGGTCGAGCCGCAGCCTCACCGCAGCCTCCTCCCTGTCCCGAACGCCGCACTCAGACGTGCCGGACCGGCATCTGGTGCCCGGAAATGACAGCGGGCCCGGCGCCGGTGATACCGGTGCCAGGCCCGCTGCGGTGGCGTCCTACTCGTCCTCGTCGTCCTGCTGGGCCTTCGGCTTGCTGAAGCCGGCGGCCTCCGCGTCCTCGGAGGTGGCGAACCAGACCTCGGCCTCGGTCTGGTCGTAGTACTGGGTGTCCGGCTCGTGGTACAGCATCGAGTCGGCGTTGCCCTTGATCGGGAAGCCGTCGGGCTGCGAGCCGTCCTCCAGCGCCGCGTGGCTGCCCTCGCCGTACGGGGCCTCGCTGTCCGCCGCGTCGGCCTCGGCCGCCACCTTCGCGGCGGTCTCCGACTCACCGGCCAGGTCGCGGGCCGACTCGGCGGTACGCCCGGTGGGGGCGTTGCGCCGGCTGAACCGGCTGCCCCGCGCGCGCTCGGCCTCGCCGACCACCGACTGCGCCGCGGTCATCGCCTCGACCAGCGAGATCTGCGCCATCGGGGCGTTGTCGCCCTTCCGGTTGCCGACCTTGATGATCCGCGTGTACCCGCCCGGCCGGGTGGCGTACGCCGGGCCGATGTCGGCGAACAGCTTGTGCACGACGTCCTTGTCGCGCACCACGGTCATCACCTGACGGCGGGCGTGCAGGTCGCCGCGCTTGGCGAAGGTGATCAGCCGCTCGGCCAGCGGGCGGAGCCGCTTCGCCTTGGCCTCGGTCGTGGTGATCCGGCCGTGCTCGAACAGCGATGTCGCCAGGTTGGCGAGCATCAGCCGCTCGTGCGCGGGGCCGCTCCCCAGACGGGGGCCCTTGGTCGGCGTGGGCATTGTCGGTGCTCCTCGAAAAGGTACGTGGCTCTGTGACTAGAGCTGCTCGGTCTCGGCGTAGTCCCGGCCGTCGTCGTAGCTGTCCACGTCCGGGGTGAAGGTGTCCACCGCGCGGCTCGGGTCGAATCCGGGCGGGCTGTCCTTGAGGGCCAGACCCATCCCGGCGAGCTTGGCCTTGACCTCGTCGATGGACTTGGCACCGAAGTTGCGGATGTCGAGCAGGTCAGCCTCGCTGCGGGAGATCAGCTCGCCGACGGTGTGGATGCCCTCGCGCTTGAGGCAGTTGTAGGAGCGGACGGTCAGCTCCATCTCCTCGATCGGCATGTTGAAGTTGGCGATGTCCGCGGCCTCCGCCGGGGACGGGCCGACCTCGATGCCCTCGGCCTCCACGTTCAGCTCGCGGAACAGGCCGAACAGCTCGACCAGCGTCTTGCCGGCACTGGCCACGGCGTCCCGCGGGGTGATCGAGTGCTTGGTCTCCACATCCACGATCAGCCGGTCGAAGTCGGTGCGCTGCTCGACACGCGTCGCCTCGACCCGGTAGCTGACCTTCAGCACCGGCGAGTAGATCGAGTCCACCGGGATGCGGCCGATCTCCTGCCCGGGCTGCTTGTTCTGGGTGGCCGGTACGTACCCGCGACCGCGCTCGACGGTCAGCTCGATCTCCAGCCGGCCCTTCTTGTTGATCGTGGCGATGTGCAGGTCGGGGTTGTGCACCTCGACGCCTGCCGGCGGCGCGATGTCCGCCGCGGTCACATCGCCCGGGCCCTGCTTGCGCAGGTACATCGTCACCGGCTCGTCGGACTCCGAGCTGACCACCAACTCCTTGAGGTTGAGGATCAGGTCGGTGACGTCCTCCTTGACCCCCGGCACCGTGGTGAACTCGTGCAGCACGCCGTCGATGCGGATGCTGGTCACCGCCGCCCCCGGGATGGAGGAGAGCAGCGTACGGCGCAGCGAGTTGCCGAGGGTGTAACCGAAACCCGGCTCGAGCGGCTCGATGACGAACCGGGAGCGGTAGGTGTCGATCGGCTCCTCGGTCAGCGTGGGGCGCTGGGTGATGAGCATGCGGTCCTTCTTTCTGGGTTTCTCGCGGCATCCGCCATTTGATGCCGGGAGAGGGTGTGGTTGGTGCTTACTTCGAGTAGAGCTCGACGATCAGCTGCTCCTGGAAGGGCACGTCGATCTGGACGCGCTGGGGCAGATTGTGCACCAGGATGCGCAGCGAGTTGGGCAGCACCTGCAGCCAGCCGGGCACCGGGCGGTCGCCGTAGGACTCCTTGGCGATCACGAACGGCAGCGTGTCCATCGACTTCGGCTTGACGTCGATGATGTCGTACTGGCTGACCCGGTAGCTCGGGATGTTGACCTTGTGCCCGTTCACCAGGAAGTGCCCGTGGCTGACCAGCTGGCGGGCCATCCGGCGGGTACGGGCGATGCCGGACCGGTAGACCACGTTGTCCAGCCGGGTCTCCAGCAGGATCAGCAGGTTGTCGCCGGTCTTGCCCAGGCGGCGGTTGGCCTCTTCGAAGTAGTTGCTGAACTGCTTCTCCAGCACGCCGTAGGTGTAGCGGGCCTTCTGCTTCTCCTGCATCTGGAGCAGGTACTCCGACTCCTTGATCCGACCGCGGCCGTGCTGGCCGGGCGGGTAGGGACGGCGCTCGAAGGCCATGTCGCCGCCGACGAGGTCGACCTTCAGGCGGCGCGAGATGCGGGTCGCGGGACCGGTGTAGCGAGCCATCTGTTCCTCTCCCCCGGCCTCAGACCCGGCGCCGCTTGGGCGGGCGGCAGCCGTTGTGCGGCTGCGGCGTCACGTCCTGGATCAGGCCGACCTCGAGCCCGGTCGCCTGCAGCGAGCGGATCGCGGTCTCCCGGCCCGAACCCGGACCCTTCACGAACACGTCGACCTTCTTCATGCCGTGCTCGTGCGCCTTGCGGGCGGCGTTCTCGGCAGCCATCTGGGCGGCGAACGGGGTCGACTTGCGCGAGCCCTTGAACCCGACGTGGCCGGCCGAAGCCCAGGCGATGACGTTGCCCTGGGGGTCGGTGATGCTCACGATCGTGTTGTTGAAGGTGCTCTTGATGTGCGCGTGCCCGTGCGCGATGTTCTTCTTTTCCTTGCGCCGGACCTTCTTGACCGCTCCGGCGCGGGTCTTGGGAGGCATTCTTCAGGATCTCCAGATCGTCGGTGGCCGTCAGGGCCGCTACTTCTTGCCGGCCTTCTTCTTGCCAGCGATGGTCTTCTTCGGACCCTTGCGGGTGCGCGCGTTGGTCTTCGTGCGCTGCCCGTGGACCGGCAGGCCGCGGCGGTGCCGGATGCCCTGGTAGCAGCCGATCTCGATCTTGCGCCGGATGTCCTGCGCGACCTCGCGGCGCAGGTCACCCTCGACCTTGTAGTTCGCCTCGATCCAGTCACGCAGCTTCGCGACGTCGTCGTCGGTCATGTCCCGTACGCGCAGGTCCGGGTTGAGCCCGGTCTCGGCGAGGGTTTCGACGGCACGGGTACGCCCGATGCCGTAAATGTAGGTGAGCGCGATCTCCAGCCGCTTCTCGCGGGGGAGGTCGACGCCAACGACACGTGCCATGGTCGGGCGGTGCTCCTTCTGTTCGGCGGAGGTCTGACGCGTCCCCGTCCAGACCTTGCCCGTGGCCTGGCCCCGGCCTCCGACCGGGGGTGACCGCCTGTGCTGCCGGCGGTTGAGGAGCGAAAAACGGACTAGCTCAGCCCTGGCGCTGCTTGTGGCGCAGGTTCTCGCAGATGACCATGACGCGGCCGTGCCTGCGGATCACCTTGCACTTGTCGCAGATCTTCTTGACGCTCGGCTTGACCTTCACGACTGCTGCCCACTCCTGATTCGGTACTACTTGTAGCGGTAGACGATGCGCCCGCGGGTGAGGTCGTACGGCGAGAGCTCCACGACCACCCGGTCTTCAGGCAGGATCCGGATGTAGTGCTGCCGCATCTTGCCGCTGATGTGAGCCAGGACCCGGTGTCCATTGGTCAGCTCAACCCGGAACATCGCGTTCGGCAGGGGTTCGACCACCCGGCCTTCGACCTCAATGGCCCCGTCCTTCTTGGGCATGTCCTCCGCAATCGTGACGTGTGCGTTACGCACGGTCCTCGGTCCGGCGTTGCGTCAGAGGGCGTCGCCAGCGCGAGCGGCCACAGCTCGCGCGGAAACGGCGACGAAACGCCGACTCACGAGTGTACGGATACCTGGCGGAGATCGCCAAACCGGGCCTACCGCGGCGCGGTCAGCGGCGGCGCGCGTACTCCAGCCGGGCCACCACGTCCTGGGCCAGGATGATGACACCCCACGGGCCGGCCACCCACAGCGGCCACGGGTAGATCCAGTGCCCGACGCTGAGGGTGACGATCAGCCAGATCATCAGGTTCACGGCGACCACGCTGACCCAGGAGTAGTACTGCCAGCGGATCCAGCCCGGGCGGCCGCCGACGTGCTGGACCACCCGGCTGCTGGCCATCGGCAGGTTCAGCGACAGGTCCAGCGATGCGGGGCGGGGGGCGGCCGGCGGCGGGGCCGGGCGGGACACCGCGGCCGGGCGGCCGGCCGCCGGCGGCAGGTCGGCCAGCAGCGGGCGCAGGTCACCCATGGTCTTCGCGGCGTACGCCTGGGCGATGCGCTGGTCCAGCTCGCCGAGATCGAGCCGGCCCTCGCCGAACGCCTCGTTCAAGCGGCTCACCACGACCTCGCGCTCGGCATTGCCGGCCCGCAGGTCGTCGCTGCCAGGCAGGTGGTCATCACTCACAGAAGCGACGATACCGGCGGGACCCACCCCCCGGGCTAGCCGGCTAACCGGAGCTTCGTACCCCCCAGCTAGCCCGACCCCCAGGGTCTGTCGCGAAGTCGGCGGTGGATGCGGGCGGCGTCTGGGCGTCGATCCGCGCCGCCAGTCGACTTTGCGACAGGCCCTAACGGGAGGTGGACCGGTTGGCCAGGTGCTGGACCAGCAGCAGCACGCCCCACGGCCCGGCGACCCAGACGAACCACGGGTACACCCCGCCGCCGGTCAGCACGCTGATCAGCCAGATCGTGAAGCAGATCGCGCTGACGCTCGCCCACGCCGCGACCGAGTGCGCGCCGGACATGTGCCGGGTCACGTCCCGGCGCTGCTGCTGCCGGGCAAGGTGCCGGTCGCGCCGGTCGGCGTTGCGCTGCTGCCGCAACCGGTCCCGCTCCAGCTTGGCGTTGATCTTGGAGTGGGCCAGCTCGATGGCGGCCTGCTTGAGGTCCTGCACGGTCGGCGGCCGGCCCGGCGGGGACGGCGGCTTGGGCGGCCAGGACGGCGGCGGCCAGCTGGGCGGTGGGACCGTACCCGCGGTCGGTGTGCCGCCGGGCAGGTCGGCGGTGAGCGGGGTGAGCTCGCCGATGGTCTTCGCGGCGTACGCGGCGGAGACCCGCTCCTCCAGCTCCACCAACTCCAACCGGCCCTCGCTGAACGCGTCGTTCAGCCGCTTGACCACCCGCTCACGGTCGTCGTTGCCGGCGCGGAGCTGATCCCGCGGCACTGGCCCGCCCGAACTCTTCTCCACCTCCGCCACGCCTTTCACAGTAGCTCCGCGGCGCCGCCAGCACCCGTGACAACCGGCCTAAATCGGCGCCTGTGGGAACGGTAGCGCGCGGCCCCGCCGTACGGTCAATGCGGGGAGCAGCAGGTGCGCGGTGGGGATAACCCTAGGTACGGGCCGGGACGGTGACGCCGTACTCCGCGAGCTTCGCCTCGCCGCCGTCCTCCGCGGTCAGCACCCACGGCCCGTCCTCGGTGATCGCCATGGTGTGTTCGAAATGCGCCGCGTACGAGCCGTCGGAGGTCACCACCGTCCAGCCGTCGGCCAGCTCCCGGGTGTCCGGGCCGCTCATCGTGACCATCGGCTCGATGGCCAGGCACAGCCCCGGCAGCAGCCGCGGGCCGCGCCCCGGCCGGCCGTAGTTGAGCACGTGCGGCTCCTGGTGCATCTCGGTGCCGATGCCATGCCCACCGTAGTGGTCCACGATCCCGTACGGGCCGTTGCCGCGGATCGACCGCTCCACCGCGTTGCTGATGTCGCCCAGCTTGCCGCCCGGCCGCCCGGCCGCGAGCCCGGCCCACATGGACTCCTCGCAGACCCGCATCAGCTCCAGGTACTCCGGCGCGACCTCGCCGACCGGAACGGTGATCGCCGAGTCCCCGTGCCAGCCGTCCACGATGGCGCCGAAGTCGATGGACAGCACATCGCCCTCGCGCAGCAGCTTGTCCGGCCGCGGGATGCCGTGCACGACCTCCTCGTTCACCGAGGCGCAGATGTGCGCCGGGAAGCCGCGGTAGCCCAGGAACGACGGGGTGGCGCCCTCGGCCTTCAGCGCGTCCCGCGCGATGTCGTCCAGGTCGGCGGTGCTGATGCCCGGGCGTACCGCCTCGCGCATCTTCTGCAGGGTGCGGCAGACCACCAGACCGGCCACGCGCATCCGCGCGATCTCGTCCGCCGTCTTGATCTGGATCATCCGGTCCCGCCACCTCCGCCAGCGAATTCGCCCCGCCCTGGAGCCTTGCGCGCCTGCCGCGCCCTCGGACACGACGAACCCTCAGCCGTCGACGTGCCGCAACGCCTCGATGGCCCTGTCGGTGATGTCCTCGACCAGGCCGGTCGCGTCGATGCCGATCAGGATGCCTCGATCAGCGTAGAACGCCACGAGCGGGGCGGTCTGCTCGGCGTACACATCGAGCCGGTGCCGGATGGTCTCGGGCAGGTCGTCGTCGCGCTGGAACAACTCGCCGCCGCAGTCGTCGCAGATGCCCTGCTTGCTCGGCGGCTCGAAATCAACGTGCCAGATGTGCCCGCACGTACGGCAGGTACGCCGGCCGGAGAGGCGGCGGATGACCTCCTCGTCATCCACCACCAACTCCAGCACGACGTCGAGCTTGGTACCCAGCTCCGCCAGCATGGCGTCCAGCGTCTCGGCCTGCGGCACGTTGCGCGGGAAGCCGTCCAGCAGGAACCCGTCGGTAGCGTCGTCCTCGGCCAGTCGGTCCCTGACCATCGCGATGGTCACCTCGTCCGGAACCAGGTCGCCAGCGTCCATGAACCGCTTGGCCTGCTGACCCAGCGGCGTGCCCTGGCTGACGTTGGCCCGGAAGATGTCGCCCGTGGAGATCTTCGGGATGGCGAAGTGACCGGCGATGTACTGCGCCTGTGTCCCCTTGCCAGCCCCGGGCGGACCGACCAGTACGAGTCGCACTACCGGAGGAATCCCTCGTAATTACGCTGCATGAGCTGGCTCTCGATCTGCTTCACCGTGTCCAGCCCCACGCCGACCATGATCAGCACGGCGGTGCCGCCGAACGGGAAGTTCTGGTTGTTGCCGTTGGTGAAGGAGAAGAAGAAGTTCGGCAGTACGGCGACGATCGCCAGGTACAGCGAGCCGGGCAGCGTGATCCGGGACAGCACGTACGTCAGGTACTCGGCGGTGGGCCGGCCCGGACGGATGCCCGGGATGAACCCGCCGTACTTCTTCATGTCCTCGGCCCGCTCCTCCGGGTTGAAGGTGATGGACACGTAGAAGTAGGTGAAGAAGACGATCAACGCGAAGTACGACAGCACGTACACCCAGTGACCCTGGTTGGTCAGGTCGTTGGCGATGAACCGGCGCCACCAACTGGTCTGCTGGGAGCTGGACAGGCTGTTGATGAGCTGCGGCAGGTACAGCAGCGACGAGGCGAAGATGACCGGGATGACGCCGGCCTGGTTCACCTTCAGCGGCAGGTACGTCGAGGTGCCGCCGTACATGCGGCGGCCGACCATGCGCTTGGCGTACTGCACCGGGATGCGCCGCTGCGCCTGCTCCACGAACACCACGGCCGCGATGATGGCCAGGCCCAGCAGGCAGATGATGAAGAAGATGAAGCCGCCGCCCTGGCGCAGCAGGGTGCCGCCCTCGGCCGGGATGCGGGCCGCGATCGAGGTGAAGATCAGCACCGACATGCCGTTGCCGATGCCCCGGTCGGTGATGAGCTCGCCCAGCCACATGATGACGGCGGTGCCCGCCGACATCACGCACACCATGATCGCCAGGTGGAAGATCGACTGGTCGATGATGATCGGCTCGTTGCAGCCCTGGAACAGCTGACCGTTCTTGGCCAGCGCGATGATCCCGGTGGACTGCAGGATCGCCAGGCCGATGGTCAGGTAGCGGGTGTACTGGGTCAGCTTCTGCTGGCCGGACTGGCCTTCCTTCCGCAGCTGCTCGAACCGCGGGATAACCACCGTGAGCAACTGGATGATGATGCTCGCGGTGATGTACGGCATGATGCCGAGCGCGAATACCGACAACTTCAGCAGCGCGCCACCACTGAACAGGTTGACCAGGCTGTAGAGATCCCGGGTCGCACCCTGGTTGACGATGTTGATGCAGTCGTTGATGTTCTTCGTCGACACGCCGGGTGTCGGGACAGTGGCACCGAGCCGGTAGAGCGCGATGATGCCCAACGAGAAGAGCAGCTTCTTGCGGAGGTCTGGCGTCCGGAACGCCGACGCGAACGCGGAAAGCACTGATCCTCCTGCGACGCGCAGAGCCGGGTCATCCGGCCCTGGTATCAATGGGCGCTCGTGGCACCCGGGTGGCTTTGCGGTGGTCTGGGCTCGGGCACGAACGGCCGGCCGCGGTGCCCAAGCCGCAGGGTGCGACTGTAACAGTCAACGGGCCCGGCACCCATAACTGGGGCCAGGCCCGTTGAACGATGTGTCACAGCTCGGTGACGGATCCGCCGGCTGCGGTGATCTTTTCCTTGGCGCTCTCGGAGAAGGCGTGTGCGCTCACAGTGAGCGCCACGCCCCCGATGTCACCCGAACCGAGCACCTTGACCAGGTGGCCCTTACGCACCGCACCCGCCGCGACCAGCGCGTCGGGGTCGACGGCGCCGCCCTCGGGGAACAGTTCGGCCAGCCGCTCGACGTTCACGATCTGGTACTCGACGCGGAAGCGGTTGCGGAAACCCTTCAACTTCGGCAGGCGCATGTGCAGCGGCAACTGGCCGCCCTCGAACGACGCCGGGACGTTGTTGCGGGCCTTGGTGCCCTTCGTACCCCGACCGGCGGTCTTGCCCTTGGAGCCCTCACCACGACCCACACGGGTCTTCTTGGTGTGCGAGCCGGGCGCCGGTCGCAGGTGGTGCAGCTTGATCGTCACGGGTTACTCGACCTCCTCGACCGTGACCAGGTGCGGCACGGTCTGGATCATGCCGCGGATCTCCGGCCGGTCCTCCTTGACCACCACGTCCCGGATCCGCTTCAGCCCGAGCGAACGCAGCGTCTCCCGCTGGTTCTGCTTGGCGCCGATCGCGGACCGGACCTGGGTGACCTTCAGGCGTGCCATCGTCATGTCCCCTGTCCAGCCCGGGCCCGCAGCAGCGCGGCCGGGGCCACGTCCTCCAGCGGCAGACCGCGCTTGGCGGCGATCTCCTCCGGCCGGATCAGGCCCTTCAGCGCGGCCACGGTGGCGTGCACGATGTTGATCGGGTTGTCCGAGCCGAGGCTCTTGGACAGCACGTCGTGCACCCCGGCGCACTCCAGCACCGCGCGCACCGGGCCGCCGGCGATGACGCCGGTACCGGCGCTGGCCGGCTTCAGCAGGACGACGCCAGCGGCCGCCTCACCGGTGATCGGGTGCGGGATGGTGGAACCCACCCGGGGCACCTTGAAGAAGTGCTTCTTGGCCTCCTCAACGCCCTTGGCGATGGCGGAGGGCACTTCCTTGGCCTTGCCGTAGCCGACGCCCACGGTGCCGTCGCCGTCGCCCACCACGACCAGCGCGGTGAAGCTGAAGCGGCGGCCACCCTTGACGACCTTGGCCACACGGTTGATGGCGACGACCCGCTCCAGATGCGGGGTCTTCTCGGGAGCCTGCCCGCCCCGGCCGCCGTCCCGGCGGTCGCGGCGATCACGGTCGCCCCCGCCGCCGCGGCGCTGCTGTCCGGGCATCAGGCGATCCTTCCAGTCGTATTGGTACGCATCAGAATTCGAGGCCCCCCTCGCGGGCGGCGTCGGCCAGCGCGGCGATCCGGCCGTGGTACTTGTTGCCGCCCCGGTCGAAGACCACCCGCTCGATGCCGAGCGCCCTGGCCCGCTCGGCCAGTGCCGTGCCGACCTCGCGCGCCCGCGCCGTCTTGTCGCCCTCGGTCAGCTTGAAGGTGGACGCCGAGGCCAGCGTCACGCCCTTCACGTCGTCGATGATCTGGGCGTACATGTGCCGGGTGGACCGGTTGACCACCAGCCGCGGGCGTACCTCCGTACCGGAGACCTTCTTGCGCAGCCGGAAGTGCCGGCGGGTACGGGAGTTGCGCCGGTCCGCGGCCACCCCGCGCGCACGCGAGGTACCGATGATGGATGAACTCATGGCTTACTTACCCGTCTTTCCGGCCTTGCGGCGGACCTGCTCACCCTGGTACCGAACGCCCTTGCCCTTGTACGGCTCCGGCGGGCGGATCTTCCGGATGTTGGCGGCCACCTCGCCGACCTTCTGCTTGTCGATGCCTTCCACCACGAACCGGGTCGGGGCCTCCACCCGGAAGGTGATGCCTTCCGGGGCGGCGACCGGGACCGGGTGGCTGAAGCCGAGGGCGAACTCGAGGTCGCTGCCCTTGGCGGTCACGCGGTAACCGGTGCCCACGATCTCCAGTGTCTTGGCGTAGCCCTGCGTCACGCCGACGACCATGTTGGCCACCAGCGTGCGGGACAGCCCGTGCAGCGAGCGGCTCTCCCGCTCGTCGTCCGGGCGCTGTACGAGCAGCTGGCCGTCCTCGCCACGCTCCACGGTGATCGGGTTCGCGAGCGTGTGGGAGAGCTGGCCCTTCGGCCCCTTCACCGTCACCGTACGACCGTCGATGGCCACGTCCACGCCGCCGGGCACGGGAATCGGCAGCCTACCGATGCGAGACATGCTGCGATTCCCCTCTCACCAGACGTAGGCGAGGACTTCCCCGCCTACCCTGCGCTTGGTGGCCTGCCGGTCGGTCAGCAGCCCGGTAGAGGTCGAGATGATCGCGACCCCGAGGCCGCCCAGGACCTTCGGCAGGCCGGTGGACTTGGCGTACACCCGCAGGCCCGGCTTGGAGACCCGGCGCAGGCCGGCGATGCAGCGCTCCCGGTTCGGCCCGTACTTCAGTTCGACCGTCAGGGCCTTGCCGACCTCGGCGTCGGCCACGCTCCAGCCGGAGATGTAGCCCTCCTGCTGCAGGATCTCGGCGATGTGCGCCTTCAGCTTCGAGTGCGGCATCGTCACCGTGTCGTGGTACGCCGTGTTGGCGTTGCGCAGACGGGTGAGCATGTCTGCGATCGGGTCTGTCATGGTCATAGCGGTGGTGCCTTTCTCGCCACGGTTCCCCGCGGGGCCTGTGGCGAAGGAGGAGGGTGGTCTACCAGCTCGACTTGGTCACACCGGGCAGCTCGCCGCGGTGCGCCATCTCGCGCAGGCAGATCCGGCACAGCCCGAACTTGCGGTACACCGAGTGCGGGCGGCCACACCGCTGGCAGCGGGTGTAGCCGCGGACCGCGAACTTCGGCTTCCGGGCGGCCTTGAGGACCAGGGCCTTCTTAGCCATTCGTCAGTTCTCCTTGAACGGGAAGCCGAGCAGCCGGAGCAGCGCGCGACCCTCGTCGTCGGTCTTCGCCGTGGTGACCACGGTGATGTCCATGCCGCGCTGCCGGTCGACCCTGTCCATGTCGATCTCGTGGAACATGGCCTGCTCGGTCAGCCCGAAGGTGTAGTTGCCATTACCGTCGAACTGCCGGTCGGACAGCCCGCGGAAGTCCCGGATACGCGGCAGCGCGATGGTCAGCAGCCGGTCCAGGAACTCCCACATCCGGTCACCCCGCAGGGTCACCTTGGCGCCGATCGGCATGCCCTCGCGCAGCTTGAACTGCGCGATGGACTTGGTCGCCCGGCGCAGCTGCGGCTTCTGGCCGGTGATGGTGGCCAGGTCCCGCATCGCGCCGTCGATCAGCTTGGAGTCGCGGGCAGCCTCGCCCACGCCCATGTTGACGACGATCTTCACCAGGCCCGGGATCTGCATCACGTTCGGGTAGGAGAACTGGTCGCGCAGGGCGGAGCTGATCTCCTCCCGGTACCGGGTCTTCAGCCGCGGCACGGGCCGGTCTGTGGTGGAGGCGGTCATACTCAGATGTCCTTACCGGAGCGGCGGGAGATGCGTACGTTCCGCCCGTCCTCGTCCTTGCGGTAACCGATACGCGTCGGCCTGCCGTCGCTGTCGATCACCATGACGTTGCTGACGTGGATGGCGGCTTCCTGGGTCACGATGCCGCCGGTGCGGGCGCCGCGGTTGTTGGTGCTGACCCGGGTGTGCTTCTTCACCCGGTTGACACCCTCGACGATGACCCGCTCCTCCTTCGGGAGAGCCGCGATCACCTTGCCCTTGGCGCCCTTGTTCTTGCCGGCGATGACCAGAACGGTGTCGCCCTTCTTCACCTTCATCGCTTACAAAACCTCCGGCGCGAGCGAGATGATGCGCATGAACCGCTTCTCCCGCAGCTCCCGGCCGACCGGCCCGAAGATGCGCGTACCGCGCGGCTCGTTGTCGTTCTTGATCAGTACGGCCGCGTTCTCGTCGAAGCGGATGTAAGAGCCGTCCGGACGGCGCCGCTCCTTGGCGGTGCGTACGACCACGGCCTTGACGACGTCACCCTTCTTGACGCCGGCACCCGGCAGGGCGTCCTTGACAGTGGCGACGATGATGTCGCCGATGCCGGCATACCGCCGACCAGAGCCGCCGAGCACCCGGATGCAAAGGATCTCCTTCGCACCGGTGTTGTCGGCGACACGCAGTCGCGACTCCTGCTGGATCACAACCGACTCCGTTTCTTACTGGTTCAACCGGCTATCGACTACTTGGCCCGCTCGAGGATCTCCACCACGCGCCAGCGCTTGGTGGCCGACAGCGGGCGGGTCTCCATCAGCAGCACCCGGTCGCCGACGCCACAGTTGTTCTGCTCGTCGTGCGCCTTCAGCCGGCTGGTACGGCGCATGACCTTGCCGTACATGCGGTGCTTGACGCGGTCCTCGACCTCGACGACCACGGTCTTGTCCATCTTGTCGGACACCACCAGGCCCTCACGGACCTTGCGGCGGTTGCGCGCCTGCGCGGTCTCGGTCTCGGCCTGCTCGGCGCCCACCTCGGGGGTACTCATGCCACACCTTCAGCGTCATCGGGAGCGACCGACAGGCCCAGCTCGCGCTCGCGCAGGATCGTGTAGATCCGGGCGATGTCGCGACGGACCGTGCGCAGCCGCCGGTTGTTGTCAAGCTGGCCGGTAGCCATCTGGAACCGCAGGTTGAACAGCTCTTCCTTGGCCTCGCGGAGCTGGGTCTGCAGCTCGTCGTCGGATGCCTCGCGCAGCTCGCCGGCCTGCGTACCCGCTGCCATCACGCCTCACCAACTTCACGCTTCACGAACCGGCACTTCATCGGCAGCTTGTGGATCGCGCGGCGCATGGCCTCGCGCGCCACCGGCTCCGGTACGCCGGACAGCTCGAACATCACCCGGCCGGGCTTCACGTTCGCGATCCACCACTCCGGCGAGCCCTTGCCGGAACCCATCCGGGTCTCGGCCGGCTTCTTGGTCAGCGGGCGGTCCGGGAAGATGTTGATCCAGACCTTGCCGCCACGCCGGATGTGCCGGGTCATCGCGATACGCGCCGACTCGATCTGCCGGTTGGTCACGTAGTGCGGCTCCAGCGCCTGGATGCCGTACTCGCCGAACTGGACCCGGGTGCCGCCCTTGGCCGCACCGGTCCGCCTGGGGTGGTGCTGCTTGCGGTGCTTGACCTTGCGGGGAATCAGCATGGTTCAGCCCTCCTGGCTCTCGCCGGAGCCCGCGCTGGGGGCGGCCTCGGCGGCCGGCGGCGCGCTGGCGCGTGGCTCGCTGGCCCGCGACTCACCGCCGCGCGACTCACCGCCCCGCGACTCACCGCCGCGCGAGTCGGCGGCCTGGGCCGCCCGGCCCGCGTCGGTGCCCATCGTGGTGGTGCCCGAGGAGCCGGAACGGCGACCGCGCGCGCCGCCACCGCGACCCTCGGCGCCACCGCGGCGCGGCGGCCGCAGCTGGGCCTCGGGCGCCTCGGTGCTGGAGATCTTGGCGCCGAACGGCACGTCGCCCTTGTAGATCCAGACCTTCACGCCGATCCGGCCGAAGGTCGTACGCGCCTCGTAGGTGCCGTAGTCGATGTTGGCCCGCAGCGTGTGCAGCGGCACCCGGCCCTCGCGGTAGAACTCCGAGCGGGACATCTCGGCGCCACCGAGGCGGCCCGAGCACTGCACCCGGATCCCCTTGACGCCGGGGCTCTTCATGGCCGACTGCATGGCCTTGCGCATGGCCCGCCGGAACGCCACCCGGCTGGACAGCTGCTCGGCCACGCCCTGCGCGACCAGCTGCGCGTCCGCCTCGGGGCTCTTGACCTCAAGGATGTTGAGCTGCACCTGCTTGCCGGTGAGCTTCTCCAGCTCGGCCCGGATGCGGTCGGCCTCCGCGCCGCGGCGGCCGATCACGATGCCCGGCCGGGCGGTGTGGATGTCGACGCGGACCCGGTCGCGGGTGCGCTCGATCTCGACCTTGGAGATGCCGGCGCGGTCCATGCCGCGGGTCATCATCCGCCGGATCGACACGTCTTCCTTGACGTAGTCCTTGTAGAGCTTGTCCGCGTACCACCGGGACTTCCAGTCGGTGGTGATGCCGAGCCGGAACCCGTGCGGGTTGACCTTCTGACCCACTAGCGGGTCCTCCCCTTCGCGCTGTCGTCCGCACCGTCATCGTCGGCGTCGGTCGCCTTGCTGGCCGTGGCCTTGCTCGCCTTGGCGGTGTCCTTGGTGGCCTTGCTCGCCTTCGTGGCCTTGGTCGCCTTCTCCGGACCCTTGTCGGCGTCCTTGTCGGCGTCGGCCTTGGTGGCCTTCGTGGCCTTGGCGGTCGACTTGGTGGCCTTGCTGGCCTTGGCCGCCTTGGTGGCCTTGACCGCCGGCTTCGGCTCCGGCCGCGAGATGCTCTCCAACTCGACGGTGATGTGGCTGGTCCGCTTGTTGATCCGGAACGCCCGGCCCTGCGCCCGCGGCCGGAACCGCTTGAGCGTCGGCCCCTCGTCCACGTACGCCGCGGCGATCACCAGCGTCTCCGGGTCAAGGTGGAGGTTGTGCTCGGCGTTCGCGACGGCGCTGGCGACGACCTTGTAGATCGGCTCGCTCGCGGCCTGCGGGGCGAACCGCAGCAGGGTGAGCGCCTCGTCCGCCGGCAGGCCGCGGATGAGGTCGATCACGCGACGGGCCTTCATCGGCGTCACGCGAACGTAGGTCGCCCTCGCCCTGGCGCGCGGGAGCTCCTCGACCTGCGCGTCGGCCGGCTGGGCCTTGGGTGCCATCTCGCTGTCCCCTTGCTCGTCTTCTGCTGCTTCCTGCGGTCCGGTACGGGCGCCGCGACTACTTCCGGCGGGCCTTGCGGTCGTCCTTCACGTGCCCCTTGAAGGTGCGCGTCAGGGCGAACTCGCCGAGCTTGTGCCCGACCATCGCCTCGGTGATGAACACCGGCACGTGCTTGCGGCCGTCGTGCACCGCGATCGTGTGCCCGAGCATGTCCGGGATGATGGTCGAACGCCGCGACCAGGTCCGGATCACGGTCTTCTTGTTGGTCTCGTTGAGGGCGTCCACCTTCTTCAGCAGGTGGTCGTCGACGAACGGACCCTTCTTCAAACTGCGCGGCATGCCGGTAACCCCTAGCGCTTCTTGTTGGTCTTGCGGCGACGGACGATCATCTTGTCGCTGGCCTTGCGGCGCCGGGTACGACCCTCCGGCTTGCCGTTCGGGTTGACCGGGTGGCGACCGCCGGAGGTCTTGCCCTCACCACCACCGTGCGGGTGGTCGATCGGGTTCATCGCGACACCCCGGACGCTGGGCCGCTTGCCCTTCCAGCGCATCCGGCCGGCCTTGCCCCAGTTGATGTTTGACTGCTCGGCGTTGCCGACCTCGCCGACGGTGGCCCGGCAGCGTACGTCCACGTTCCGGATCTCGCCCGAGGGCATCCGCAGCTGCGCGTACGGCCCTTCCTTGGCGACCAGCTGCACGCTGGCGCCGGCGGAGCGGGCGATCTTCGCACCGCCACCGGGCCGCAGCTCGATCGCGTGGATGACCGTACCCACCGGGATGTTGCGCATCGGCAGGTTGTTGCCGGGCTTGATGTCGGCGCCGGGGCCGTTCTCGATCCGGTCGCCCTGCCGCAGCCGCGCCGGCGCGATGATGTACCGCTTCTCGCCGTCGGCGTAGTGCAGCAGCGCGATGCGCGCGGTGCGGTTCGGGTCGTACTCGATGTGCGCGACCTTCGCCGGCACGCCGTCCTTGTCGTTGCGCCGGAAGTCGATCACCCGGTACGCCCGCTTGTGGCCGCCGCCCTGGTGGCGCGCGGTGATCCGACCGGCGCTGTTCCGGCCGCCCTTGCTGTGCAGCGGGCGTACCAGCGACTTCTCCGGCGTGCTGCGGGTGATCTCGGCAAAGTCAGCCACCGACGACCCGCGCCTGCCCGGCGTGGTCGGCTTGTACTTACGGATTGCCATGTCGTGAAATCCCTTAGCTCACGTGGCTCTGTCGCGTGCGGTTACGCAACGGGGCCGCCGAAGACGTCGATCCGGTCGCCCGGCTTGACCGTGACGATGGCGCGCTTGGTGTCCTTGCGCTTGCCGTACCCGGCGCGGGTCCGCTTGCGCTTACCCTGCCGGTTGAGCGTGTTGACGCTGTAGACGGTCACGCCGAAGACCTGCTGTACGGCGATCTTGATCTGCGTCTTGTTCGCGTCCGGGCGTACGACGAACGTGTACTTGTTCTCGTCCAGCAGCCCGTAGCTCTTCTCCGAGATGACCGGGGCGAGCAGGATGTCGCGCGGGTCGTAGCTCATGCGTCCTCCTCCTCGTCCTCAGTGCCCTCGTCCTCAGCGGCCTTCTTGGCGGCGGCCTTCTTCGCCGGCGCCTTCTTTGCCGGCTTGGCCGCAGGCTCACTGTCCACTTCGGACTCGCGGGCCACCGCAGTGGCGACGACCTCGCGGCCGGTCCGCTGCGACACGAACGCCTCGTACGCGGCCTGGGTGAACACCACGTCGTCGCTGAGCAGCACGTCGTAGGTGTTGAGCTGGTCCGGGGCCAGCAGGTGCACGTTGGGCAGGTTGCGCAGCGACAGCCAGGTCTGGGTGTCGTCCCGCTCGGCCACCACCAGGACGTGCCGGCCCTCGCTGATGCCGGCCAGCGCGACGCGACCCTCCCTTGTGGACGGTACGTCGCCGTCGACGAAGTGGCTCACCACGTGCACGCGCTCGTTGCGGGCCCGGTCCGACAGCGCGCCGCGCAGCGCGGCCGCCTTCATCTTCTTCGGGGTCCGCTGGCTGTAGTCGCGGGGCGTCGGGCCGAAGACCACGCCACCGCCGGTGAACTGCGGCGCGCGGGTCGAGCCCTGCCGGGCCCGGCCGGTGCCCTTCTGCCGGTACGGCTTGGCGCCACCGCCGCTGACCTGGCCGCGCGTCTTGGTGGAGTGCGTGCCCTGGCGCGCGGCGGCCTGCTGGGCGATGACCACCTGGTGCATCAGCGAGATGTTGGCCTGCGCGTCGAAGATCTCGGCGGGCAGCTCGACGGTGCCGGTGGTGGTGCCGTCCGGGCCGCGGACGTCGAGGTTGGTGCTCACTTGGGCACACCGCCCTTCGCGAGGTTCGTCTTCACCGCGGTACGCACCAGGACCAGCCCGCCGACCGGACCCGGGATCGGGCCCTTCACCAGCAGGTAGCCGTTCTCGGTGTCCACCGCGTGCACGGTCAGGTTCTGCGTGGTGGTGCGCACGTTGCCCATCCGGCCGGCCATCCGCAGGCCCTTGAAGACCCGGCCGGGGGTGGCGCAGCCGCCGATGGAACCGGGCGAGCGGTGCTTGCGCTGGGTACCGTGCGAGGCGCCCAGACCCTTGAAGCCGTGCCGCTTCATGACGCCGGCGGTGCCCTTGCCCTTGCTCCGGCCGACCACGTCGACCTTCACGCCGGCCTCGAAGACGTCCGGACCGATCTCCTGGCCCACCTCGTACTCGCCGGCGAGCTCGGTACGCAGCTCCACCAAGTGCCGCCGCGGGGTGACGCCGGCCGCCCGGTAGTGACCCGTCTCCGGCTTGTTGACCTTGCGCGGGTCGATCGCGCCGAACGCGAGCTGGACGGCGGCGTAGCCGTCCTTCTCCGCGGTGCGGACCTGGGTGACCACGCACGGCCCGGCCTTCACCACGGTCACCGGGATCACCCGGTTCGCGTCGTCGAAGACCTGGGTCATGCCCAGTTTCTCGCCCAGGACGCCCTTGATCTGCTTAGCCATCTGTGTCGGGTCCCTACTGGATGTTCACGTCGACGCTGGCCGGCAGGTCGATGCGCATGAGCGCGTCAACCGTCTTCGGCGTCGGGTCGAGGATGTCGATCAGCCGCTTGTGCGTACGCATCTCGAAGTGCTCGCGGCTGTCCTTGTACTTGTGCGGCGAGCGGATGACGCAGTAGACGTTCTTCTCGGTCGGCAACGGCACCGGACCCACCACCCGCGCACCGGTCCGCGTCACGGTCTCCACGATCTTGCGCGCCGAGGCGTCAATGGCCTCGTGGTCATAGGCCTTGAGCCGGATGCGGATCTTCTGTCCCGCCATGGTCGTCCTTGCTCCGTAACTGCCGCTGGGCCGCTGTCTTCTTGTTCCCTACCGGTCCCGGGGCAGGGCCCCGGGACCGGTCGGTTTCGCTGACTACTTGAGGATCTTGATGACGCGGCCGGAGCCGACCGTGCGGCCACCCTCGCGGATCGCGAACAGGAGGCCTTCCTCCATGGCGATCGGCTGGATGAGCTCGACGGACATCTCGGTGTTGTCACCCGGCATGACCATCTCGGTGCCTTCGGGGAGGGTCACGACCCCGGTCACGTCGGTGGTACGGAAGTAGAACTGCGGCCGGTAGTTGTTGAAGAACGGCGTGTGCCGGCCACCCTCGTCCTTGGACAGGATGTAGACCTGACCCTCGAACGAGGTGTGCGGGGTGGTGGTACCCGGCTTGATCACGACCTGGCCGCGCTCCACCTCCTCCCGCTTGATGCCACGCAGCAGCAGGCCGACGTTGTCACCGGCCTGGCCCTGGTCGAGCAGCTTGCGGAACATCTCGACACCGGTGACGGTGGTGGACATCTTGGATTCCTTGATGCCCACGATGTCGACGGTCTCGTTGACCTTGACCACACCGCGCTCCACCCGACCGGTCACCACGGTGCCGCGGCCGGTGATGGTGAAGACGTCCTCGATCGGCATCAGGAACGGCTTGTCGATCTCGCGGACCGGCTCCGGGATGGCCTCGTCCACCGCCGCCATCAGCTCGATGAGCTTCTCGCCCCACTCGGCGTCGCCCTCGAGCGCCTTCAGCGCCGAGACGCGCACGACCGGCGCGTCATCGCCCGGGTACTCCTGCGAGGACAGCAGGTCGCGGACTTCAAGCTCGACCAGCTCGAGGATCTCCTCGTCGTCCACCATGTCGCTCTTGTTCAGGGCGACCACGATGTACGGCACGCCGACCTGGCGGGCCAGCAGCACGTGCTCGCGGGTCTGCGGCATCGGGCCGTCGGTCGCCGCCACCACCAGGATCGCGCCGTCCATCTGGGCGGCACCGGTGATCATGTTCTTGATGTAGTCCGCGTGACCCGGGCAGTCCACGTGCGCGTAGTGGCGCTTCTCCGTCTGGTACTCGACGTGCGCGATGGAGATCGTGATGCCGCGCTGCTTCTCCTCCGGCGCCTTGTCGATCTGGTCGAACGGCGTGAAGGGGTTGATGTCCGGGTACTTGTCGTGCAGAACCTTGGTGATGGCCGCCGTCAGCGTGGTCTTGCCGTGGTCGATGTGACCGATGGTGCCGATGTTGACGTGCGGCTTGTTCCGCTCGAACTTCGCCTTCGCCACTGGGGTCCTCCTGTGGACTACCTGACTTGAATTCGTCTCGTTCGGGGGTCGACCGGGCTGGACGCGAGTGCCCCGCGCCAGCCCGGCGCCTCACATATGTCCCTACTCGCCGGTTGCCTTGATGGCGCCGATTGCTCGGCTCCGGGCTCGCTCCGCTCCTCGCTCGTTCCTCGCTGCGATGCTCACTCGCCCGTCGCCTTCGCGATGATCTCCTTCGCCACGTTCTGCGGAACCTCGGCGTAGGACTCGAACTGCATGGTGTAGCTGGCCCGACCCTGCGTCTTCGACCGGAGGTCGCCGACGTAGCCGAACATCTCCGAGAGGGGCACCGCCGCCCGGACGACCCGAGCGCCACCGCGCTCCTCCATCGCCTGGATGTGCCCGCGGCGGGAGTTGAGGTCGCCGATGACGTCGCCCATGTTCTCCTCGGGCGTCACCACCTCGACGGCCATCATCGGTTCGAGGATGACGGGGTTGGCCTTCCGGGCCGCATCCTTCAGCGCCATCGAACCGGCGATCTTGAACGCCATCTCGGAGGAGTCGACCTCGTGGTAGGCCCCGTCCAGCAGGATGACCTTGACGCCGACCAGCGGGTACCCGGCCAGCACGCCGTACTGCATGGCCTCCTGGGCGCCCTGGTCGACCGAGGGGATGTACTCCCGCGGGATGCGGCCGCCGGTGACCTTGTTCTCGAACTCGTACAGCGCGCCGTCGCTGGACAGCGGCAGCGGCTCGACCCCGATGATCACGCGGGCGAACTGCCCCGACCCACCGGTCTGCTTCTTGTGCAGGTACTCGACCTTGTCGACGGCCCGCTTGATGGTCTCGCGGTACGCCACCTGCGGCTTGCCGACGTTGGCCTCGACCTTGAACTCGCGCTTCATCCGGTCGACCAGCACGTCGAGGTGGAGCTCGCCCATCCCCTCGATGATGGTCTGGCCGGTCTCCTCGTCGTTGTGCACCCGGAAGGTCGGGTCCTCCTCGGCGAGCTTCTGGATCGCGGTCGCCAGCTTGTCCTGGTCGGCCTTGGTCTTCGGCTCGATGGCCACCGAGATGACCGGCTCCGGGAAGGTCATCGACTCCAGGATCACCGGGTGCGACGGGTCGCACAGGGTGTCGCCGGTCGTGGTCTGCTTCAGGCCCACCACGGCCACGATGTCGCCGGCGGTCGCGGTTGGGCGCTCCTCACGCTTGTTCGCGTGCATCTGGAAGATCTTGCCGATGCGCTCCTTGCGGTCCTTGGTGGAGTTGATCACCTGGGAACCGCTGTCGAGCGTGCCGGAGTAGATCCGGATGTAGGTCAGCCGGCCGAGGTGCTGGTCGGTCTGGATCTTGAACGCCAGCGCGGCGAACGGCTCGCCCGGGCTGGCCTTGCGCAGCACCTCGGTCTCGCCGTCCAGCGCCGTACCCGCGATCGCCGGGACGTCCAGCGGGCTGGGCAGGTAGTCCACCACCGCGTCGAGCATGGGCTGTACGCCCTTGTTCTTGAACGCGGTGCCGCACAGCACCGGCGTCAGGTTGCTCGCGATCGTGGCCCGGCGGATGGCGGCCTTGATCTGCTCCACGGAGGCCTCGTCGCCCTCCAGGTAGAGCTCCATGAAGTCCTCGTCGTTCTCGGCGAGGCGCTCCAACAGGTCGTGCCGCCACTGCTCGGCCTCGTCGGCGAGCTCGGCCGGGATCTCGACGGTCTCGTACGAGGCGCCCTTGTCCTCGCTGGTCCAGCGCAGACCCTTCTGCTGCACCAGGTCGATGACACCGACGAAGTCGGCCTCGACACCCCAGGGGATCTGAATGACCAGCGGGGTCGCGTTCAGCCGTTCAACGATCATGCGCACGGTGCGGAAGAAGTCCGCGCCGACCCGGTCCATCTTGTTCACGAAACAGATGCGGGGCACGCCGTACTTGTCGGCCTGCCGCCACACCTGCTCGGTCTGCGGCTCGACACCGGCGACCGCGTCGTACACCGCGACCGCACCGTCGAGCACCCGCAGGGACCGCTCCACCTCGACGGTGAAGTCGACGTGCCCGGGGGTGTCGATGATGTTGATCGGGTGCCCGTCCCACTCCGTCTTGGTTGCGGCGGAGGTGATGGTGATGCCGCGCTCCTGCTCCTGCGGCATCCAGTCCATCGTGGCCGAACCCTCGTGCACCTCACCGATCTTGTAGTTGATACCGGTGTAGTAGAGGATCCGCTCGGTCGTCGTGGTCTTGCCCGCGTCGATATGGGCCATGATCCCGATGTTGCGGACCTTGGCCAGGGCGGCGTCGGCGTTAGCCACTGTTCTTTCTCTCTGCTCGTCTGGTGGACGCGCTACCGAGAGGTGACCGGTCGGGTCACCAGCGGTAGTGCGCGAAAGCCTTGTTGGACTCGGCCATCTTGTGGGTGTCCTCGCGGCGCTTGACGCTGGCACCCAGGCCGTTGCTGGCGTCGAGCAGCTCGTTCATCAGCCGCTCGGTCATCGTCTTCTCCCGGCGGGCCCGGCTGTACTGGACCAGCCAGCGCAGCGCCAGCGTGTTGGCACGCGAGGCGCGGACCTCCACCGGAACCTGGTACGTCGCGCCACCGACCCGGCGGCTCTTGACCTCCAGGGTGGGCTTGACGTTGTCCAGCGCCCGCTTCAGCGTGATCACCGGGTCGGTGCCGGACTTCTCCCGGCAACCCTCCAGCGCGCCGTACACGATGCGCTCGGCCAGCGAACGCTTGCCGGACAGCAGCACCTTGTTGACCAGCTGGGTCACCAGGGGCGACTGGTACACCGGGTCGACGATCGTCGGCCGCTTCGGGGCGGGGCCCTTGCGAGGCACTAGCTCTTCTCCTTCTTCGCGCCGTAGCGGCTGCGGGCCTGCTTGCGGTTGCGGACGCCCTGGGTGTCCAGGGTGCCGCGCACGATCTTGTACCGCACGCCGGGGAGGTCCTTCACCCGGCCGCCGCGGACCAGCACGATCGAGTGCTCCTGCAGGTTGTGCCCCACGCCCGGGATGTACGCGGTGACCTCGACGCCGGAGGAGAGCCGGACACGCGCGACCTTCCGCAGAGCCGAGTTGGGCTTCTTCGGGGTCGTGGTGTAGACGCGGACGCAGACACCCCGCCGCTGCGGGCTGCCCTTGAGCGCTGGGGTCTTGGTCTTCTCGACCTTGTCCTGGCGGCCCTTGCGGACCAGCTGCTGGATCGTGGGCATGCGGGCCTTCGGTCTCCTCTGTCAGACCCCAGCCGGGGTCTTCCGCTGTGCACTTCATGGGCTGCCTCGGAGTGTTCCTCCGACCCCCGCGGTCGGGCGTGTCGCCCGGCCCGCAGGGCACCCTCGCGGAATTCTGCGAAGGAGTGCCGGAGGCCCCTCCGTGCGGTACCCGGGCATGTGGGGCGGCCCGGGGCGCGCGGCATAGCTCAGGTCACCCTGAGCACGAGCGCCAAGACTATCGTGGTGCGCCGCGAGAATCAAAACGGGATAGTCCCGCCCGAGATTCCGTTATCGCCCGGCGACAGCGAGTGAGCATCGCAGGCCGACGGGGTCCCCTCCGGGGTGGCGGCCGAGGATCGGAGCGAGCGCGGAGCCGGGCAATGAAGCGCAGCCCGGCTA
>Ga0081455_10000533_pt1 | contig 49329 bp, 33 predicted proteins | sample TabmetS3T2R1_FD_70207 | JGI IMG/M metagenome (GOLD analysis project Ga0081455, IMG submission 70207) | Tabebuia heterophylla rhizosphere microbial communities from the University of Puerto Rico - S3T2R1 | ecosystem: Host-associated > Plants > Roots > Rhizosphere ...
CAGGGCGGTGAGCCGGTGCGCGAGCGCGGTGGCGAAGGAGTGCGTTACGACAGTGCCGAGGACGGCCACGCCGAAGACAGCGCCGACCTGGCGGGCGGTCGCGTTGATGGCCGAGGCCAGACCGGCGCGCCACGGCGGTACGGAGATGATCACCACCGCGGCCAGCGGCGCCAGCATGAGGCCGAAGCCGACGCCGAACAGCGCCAGCCGCCACCAGATCGCGCTGAACGGCGTGTCCACGGCCAGCGCCGTCAGCGACAGCAGGCCGCCGCCCGCCAGCACCCCGCCGACGACGACCGGGGTACGGAAGCCCCACCGGGACGCCATGCGGGTGGAGATCGGCGCGCAGCAGCACAGGCCGAGCGTCGCCGGCAGCGTCGCCAACCCGGAGGCGAAGGCGGTGTAGCCGCGGATCGTCTGGAAGTACTGCGCGAAGAAGAACGTCGCCCCGATCAGCGCGAAGCCGACCACCGCGATCGTCAGGTTCGCCATCGAGAACGCCGGCTTCGCGAACAGCCCGAGCGGCATCATCGGTTCGGCCGAGCGCGCCTGCACCGCGACGAACGTGGCCAGCAGCAGCACCGCGCCGAGCAGGCAGCCGAGGATCGCCGGCGAGGTCCAGCCGCGCCCGTTCGCCTCGATCAGGGCGTACGTCAGCAACGTGAGCCCACCGATCGAGGTGACCTGGCCGCCGAGGTCCACCCGCTGCGCTGACGGGTTCTTCGACTCGCGCAGCACCACGAGGCCGGCCACGAGGGCGATCGCGCACACCGGGACGTTCACGATGAACATCCACCGCCAGCCCAGGCCGTCGACCAGGACGCCGCCGAGCAGCGGGCCGGCCGACAGCGCGATCCCGCCGAGCGCCGCGTACGCCCCGACCGCCTGCGTCCGCTCGCGCGGGTCCGGGAACGCCGCCACCAGCAGCGACATCCCGCCCGTCGCGATGGCCGCCCCGGACGCGCCGCACACCGCCTGCCCGATCTCCAGCCACAGCAGGCCGGGCGCCAGCGCGCACACCACCGCGCCGAGGCCGAACACCACCAGCCCCCAGCCGAACATCCGCTTGCGCCCGAACCGGTCCGACAGCGTCCCGGCCAGCAGCAGCAACACCGCGAACGGCAGGATGTAGGAGTCGACCACCCATGCCAGCCCGGCCAGCGAGGCGTTCAGGCTGGCGCCGATCGGGGGCAGGGCGTTGTTCACGATCGTGGTGTCCAGCAGAACCACAAACAGCCCCAAGCAGGTGATCGTCAACGTACCGATCTGGTGCGCGCGCTTGTTTTCCACGGTCACCCGAGCCGCCAGTACCAATGATCCGGACACCCCGAACCAAACATTTTTAATTCGGTACGCACTGTTGACGCCGGCCGGATCCAGTGTTTATCGTCGCAGCTTGACGACACGGGTCCGTGCTGTTCCGGGTCCAGGAAGTCCTTCGTATCAGAGGTAACAGCCCTCTGCGCTAGACCACCGCGATCGCGCACGCGGTGGCTGTCCGCCATTGGGTCCCGGCCGAAGGACTGTCATGACTACACGCGTCGCCGTCGTGGGTGCTGGAATCGCGGGGCTGTCCGCCGCGTACCACCTGCCAGACAACGTCGAGGTCACCGTTTACGAGAAGGATGGCCGCCCGGGCGGCCACGCCAACACGATCGAGGTCGTCGAGGACGGCAGGACGATCGGTATCGACACCGCATTCGTCGTCTTCAACAGCCGTACGTACCCGCAGATATCCGAGTTCTTCGCCGAGCTCGGTGTCGCCACGCTTGACCACAACGGCGGCTTCAACTTCTTCGACGTCGACTCCGGTCTCAACTACGGCACCGCCGAGTTCGAGCGTACCGAGGCCGAGATCGCGCAGCGGTACCCGGCCGAATTCCTGCCCGTCTGGCGGGACGCGCAGCGCTTCCACCGCGAGGCGCCGAAGGACTTCCTGCGCAAGCGGACCGACATCCCGCTTGGTGAGTACCTGGACCGCAACGGCTATTCCGAGGCCTTCAAGTACAGCTACGTCGTCCTGCTGGCCACCGCCGTCTGGTCGGTGCCCGCCGAGCTCATCTGGGAGATGCCGGCCACCACGGTGATCGCCTTCTACATGAGCCATGACCAGGGCGGACTCGGCGGCAAGAGCGTCGCCTGGAAGACCGTCGCAGACGGCAGCATCAACTACGTGCGCGCCGTCACCAACGCCATCAACGGCCAGGTCCGGGTCAACACCGGCGTCACCGGCGTACGCCAGGAAGGCGACCACGTCGTCATCGCCAGCGCCGAGGGGCACGAAACCTACGACTACGCGATCGTGGCCAGTCACGCCGACCAGACACTCCGCATCCTGGAGCGGCCGACGCAGCGGCAGATCGAGATCCTGGAGCAGGTGAAATACAGCTCCACCGAGGCGATCCTGCACACCGACGCGGCCACCATGTCGCCGGAGAAGGACCGCTGGATGTCCTGGAACTACGGCATGAAGAATGTGGACGGCAGCCCGCGCACCTGGGTCGCGTACTACATGAACAAGCTCCAGGGATTCACCGCGAAGCAGGACTACTTCGTCACCCTCGACTCGCCGATCGTCCCGCGCGACGAGACCGTCATCTGCGAACTGCCGTACACCCACCCCATCATCAACATGGATGTGCGGCGCATGCAGAAGACCATTTACCAGGTGAACGAGGGCGGCCGTATCAAGCTGGCCGGCTCGTACTTCCACTCGCCCAAGATCGGGCACGACCTCATCGGGTCGCACGAGGCCGGGTACGTGTCCGGGCTGAAGGCCGCGGGTGCGGTCGCAACCGAAATTGCCGCGCAGGCCGCCTGACTCACCCGCTGTCCGGATCGCGCACCGCGCTGTCTCTCGCATGTAGTCGCCCGTTTCCTGAAGGAGGAGACGAACAATGCCCGCTCTGATCACGTCCGAGATCGCCCAGGAATGGCTTGTCGACAAGCTGGCGCACCGCCTCGGTGTGGACAGGTCCGAGATCGACGTGAACCAGTACTTCGACGAGTTCGACCTGGACTCCACCGAGGCGCTGATCCTGGCCGGTGAGCTGGAGAGCTGGCTCGGGTTCGAGCTGGAGGCCACCGCCCTCTGGTACCACCCGACCATCTCGGCCCTCTCCGACCACATCGCCGAGGAACACGCGAACCATGTCGCGGCGGCCTGACGGCCCGCACCGCGAGCCGCCGGAGCGTGCCGGGCGGCCGCTGCTGGCGGCGGTACGCCCGGCAACCGCCCCCGAGCGGCTGCGGGTCTACGGCGTACACCCCGGCGGGCTGGCGGCCACCGTCTGGTCCGGGCTCGCCGACCACCTCCCCGCCGATGTGGGGCTGTCGGTGCTGGACCTGCAGAACGTGCCGGAGTACTTCGCGGCCGCGCTCACCGGCGGCACGCCCACGATCACGCTGCCCGAGCTGGCCGGCCGCGCGCTCGCCGAGCTGGCCGCGGACCGGCCCGCCGGCACGCCGATCGTCCTGGTCGGCTGGTCCTTCGGCGGCGTCGTCGCGTACGAGATGAGCCGCGTGGCCGAGCCGGAGCGGCTGGTCCTGCTGGACAGCATCGCCCCCACCGACGACTTCAAGCGCACCGACGACCTGCTCGACCCGCCGCTGCTCATCCGCTGGTTCGCCATGTACCTCGCGGCCAAGCGCGGCCGGCCGCTGACCGCCGAGCCGGGCATCGACGCGCCCACCACCGAGGCCGGCCTCGCCGCCGTCCTGGCCGAGACCACGGCACGCGGCGTCCTGCCGCCCGGCACGGAGCCCGCCGGGCTGCGCAAGCTGTACGACAGCTACGCCGCCGGCCTCAGCCGCAACAACCACCTCGTCCTCCCGTACGCCCCGCCGCCGACCGACCGGCCCCTGGTGCTGGTGAAGCCGGAGCGCGGGCTGCTCCCCGAGTACGACGACCTCGGCTGGCGCGAGCTGGCCCCGGTCACGGTCGTCCCCGCGCCTGGCGACCACTACTCGATCCTGTCCGACCCGTCCGCCTGGGCCGTCGTGGCCGATCAGGTGAGTACGCCACCCGCATCCGCGGCGGCGTAAGCGATTTCCCCCTGACATGACCGCTCCTGGCTTGACCGGCCAAGGGGTCTCAACTCGTCACAGCGACGATTGTGAGGATCTGGCGTGAACACCCCACACGAGCTCAACCCGCGGCGGCTGGCGGAGAACCCCATCGCCATCGTCGGTTTGGCCGGGCTGTACCCGAAGTCGCGGAACCTCCGCGAGTTCTGGCGCAACGTCGTCGAGGCGAACGACTGCATCGAGGACGTGCCGTCAAGTCACTGGAATATCGACGACTACTACGACCCGGACCCGGCGGCCGAGGACAAGACCTACTGCCGCCGCGGCGGTTTCCTGCCCGAGGTGCCGTTCAACCCGGTGGAGTTCGGCCTCCCCCCGAACACCCTCGAGGTCACCGACATCCTCCAACTGCTGTCCCTGGTCGTCGCCCGCGACCTGCTGCGCGACACCGGCACGGCGCAAGCATCCTGGTACGACGCGCAGCGCACCGGCTGCATCCTCGGCATCACCGGCGCGAACTCCCTGACCCAGCCGCTGTCCGCGCGGTTGCAGACGCCGGTGCTGAAGCAGGTCGTGAAGAGTTGCGGGTTGTCCGACGCGGACGCGGACGAGATCGCCGACCGGTTCAAGAAGGCGTACATCCCGTGGGAGGAGAACTCCTTCCCGGGCATGCTCGGCAACGTCGTCTCCGGCCGGATCGCCAACCGGCTCGACCTCGGCGGCACCAACTGCACCGTCGACGCGGCCTGCGCCTCCTCGCTGGCCGCGGTCCGGATGGCGATCTCCGAGCTGATCGAGGGCCGCGCCGACCTGATGCTGACCGGCGGCTGCGACGCCGAGAACACGATCCTCATGTACATGTGCTTCTCCAAGACCCCGGCCTTCTCCAAGTCCGGGGCGATCCGGCCGTTCGACGACAGCGCCGACGGCACGCTGATCGGTGAGGGCATCGGCATGCTGGCGCTGAAGCGCCTCGCCGACGCCGAGCGCGACGGCGACCGGATCTACGCCACGATCCGCGGCCTCGGCACCTCCTCCGACGGCAAGTTCAAGAGCATCTACGCCCCCCGCAAGGAGGGCCAGATGGTCGCGCTCAAGCGGGCGTACGCCGACGCGGACGTCTCGCCGGAGTCGATCGAGCTGTTCGAGGCGCACGGTACGGGTACGGCGGTGGGCGACTACACCGAACTCACCGCGCTGACCGCGGTGCTCGGCGAATACACCGACGCGAAGCAGTTCGCCGGGATCGGGTCGGTGAAGTCGCAGATCGGGCACACCAAGGCCGCCGCCGGTGCCGCCGGGCTGATCAAGGTCGCGATGGCCCTGCACCAGAAGGTGCTGCCGGCCACCATCAACGTCGAGAACCCCAGCAAGCACGCGGATTTCGCCAACACCGCCTTCTACGTCAACGCCGAGACCCGGCCGTGGATCAGGGACCCGCAGCGCCCGCAACGCCGCGCGGCGATCTCCTCCTTCGGCTTCGGCGGCACCAACTTCCACCTGGTCCTGGAGGAGCACCAGTCCTCTGTGGACAGTCCGATTGTGCTCGGGCCGACGGCGCTGACCGGGATCTGGCACGCCGAGGACGCGGCCGCGCTCGCCGACGCGCTGGAGTCGGGCGCGGCGCCGAGCACCGGCGCGATCCCGCCCCGGCACGCGCGGGTCGGTTTCGCGGCGCGTACCGAGGAGGAGTTCTCAAGCCTGCGGGCCATCGCGGTCGCGCAGTTGCGGGCCAAGGGCGACGCCGAGGCGTGGACGCACCCGAAGGGCGTGTCCTACCGGCGTTCGGCGCTGGGCGGCAAGGTCGCCGCGGTCTTCGCCGGGCAGGGCAGCCAGTACGTCAACATGGGCCGGGACGCCGCGATCGCGATCCCGCCGGTGCGCGCGGCCCTCGACGCGGCCAACCACGAGGTCTCCGGCGGTACGACGCTGGGGCGGGCCATCTTCCCGCCGCCGGCCTTCGACACCGACGCCAAGGCCGCGCAGGAGGCGCTGCTGCGGCGTACCGAGTTCGCGCAGCCGGCCATCGGCGCGCTGTCGGCGGGCCAGTACCGGTGGTTCACCGAGCTGGGCTTCGCCGCCGAGGGCGTGATCGGGCACAGCTTCGGTGAGTTGACCGCACTGTGGGCCGCCGGCGCGCTGGACGACGCCGCGTTCCGGTCCCTCGCGCTGGCCCGCGGCGCCGCGATGGCCCCGCCGCCCGGCGCGCCGGTCGGCTTCGACGCCGGCTCCATGGCCGCCGTGCGCGCGCCGCTGGCCGAGGTACGCCAGCTCATCGCGGCGTACTCGGACGTGGCCGTGTGCAACATCAACGCGCCGGACCAGATCGTGGTCGGCGGCCCGACCTCCTCCATCGCCAAGCTGGTCGCCGACGCGGCCGCGCGGAAGGTGTCCGCATCGCAGTTGCCGGTGTCGGCCGCCTTCCACACCCAGTTCGTGCAGCACGCGGTGGACGCGTTCCGGTCCACTGTGGACGGTACGGCGATGGCGGCGCCGGCGGTGCCGGTGTACGCGAACACCCCCGGCGCCTCGTACGGGGCGGACGTGGCGGCGAACAGGCGGGTGCTGGCCGAGCAGCTGCGCAACCCGGTGGACTTCGCCGCCGGGATCAAGAAGATGTACGACGACGGTTTCCGGGTGTTCGTCGAGTTCGGCCCCAAGTCGGTGCTGACCGGGCTGGTCTCGCGGATCCTCGCCGGCACCGACGCGGTCGCGGTCGCCGTGGACGGCGGCCCGGCCAAGGACGGCGAGGTCGCGGCCAAGCGCGCCGCGGTCGAGCTGGCCGTGCTGGGGCTGCCGGTCACCGGCATCGGCCGGTACGACGCGCCGGTCGCCGAGGAGCCGGTGCGCAAGGGCATGATCGTCCCGCTGCGCGGCATCAACTACGTCACCGAGGCGCGGCGCAAGGCGTACCAGCAGGCGATCGACTCGCCGTACGCGGCCGCGGCCGCCGCCGCCGCCGCCGCCGCACCGGAGCCGGTTGCGGTGGAGACCGTTGTCGCCGACGCCTCGGAGTACGTCGCGGAGTCGGTCAGCTCGCTGCTGTCGGCCCAGGTCGCGGCGCACGCGGAGTTCCTGGACGGGCAGCTGGCCACCGTGCGCGAGCTGGTGTCCACATTGGAGCAGCGCGTGCAGGGTGGCGCACTGTCCGGTGTGGACGGTGTGCTGCGGGCGGTGCAGGAGCAGGGGGCGTCGATCGTGGACGCCCACGTCCGCGCCAGCGAGGCGATGCTCGGCGTGGTCCGCGCCTTCGCCGGGGCGCCGGCCGAGGCCGCGGCGGTGGCGGAGCCCGCGCCGGTGGTCGAAGAGCCGGTCGAGGTCGTGGCCGTTCAGCCGGAAGCCGAGCCGGAGCCGGAACCGGAAGAGATCGTGGTTGTGGAGGAGGTTGCTGTGCCGGAAGCACCCAGCGCGGTCGTGACCGAGGTTCAGTCGGTGCTGCTGGAGATCGTGGCGGAGAAGACCGGTTACCCGGCGGACATGCTGGACCCGAGCATGGACATCGAGGCAGATCTGGGTATCGACTCGATCAAGCGCGTGCAGATCATGGGCGCCCTGCAGGAGCGGTACCCGCAGGCAGGTGACGTCGAGCCCGAGCGGCTGGCCGAGCTGAGGACGCTGGGCGACATCATCGGCTTCATCGCTGGTGCGGTCCCCGCTGAGACGCCTGCCGCGCAGGCAGAACCGCAGCCGCAGCAGCAGCCGGTCTCGAACGCGGCGGCCGCCGAGGTTGAGGGTGTGCTGCTGGAGATCGTGGCCGAGAAGACCGGCTACCCGGCCGACATGCTCGACCCGAGCATGGACATCGAAGCAGACCTCGGCATCGACTCCATCAAGCGCGTCCAGATCATGGGCGCCCTGCAGGAGCGCTACCCGCAGGCAGGCGACGTCGAGCCCGAGCGGCTGGCCGAGCTGCGCACCCTGGGCGACATCATCGGCTTCATCGCCGGTGCCGCCGGGGAGGTGGCGGCTGCCGTCCCTTTCGTCCAGGCGCCGCCGCCCGCACCGAGTCCTGAACCGGCGGTCAGCTACCCGCCGGCCCCGGGCATCGGCCGGGCGTACGCGGCGCTGCAGGACATCCCTGACCCGGACACCCTCGTCGGCGCGTACGCCGACCAGCCGACGGCCCTGATCATCGATGACGGCTCCACCCTGGCCCGCCCGCTGACCGCCGCGCTGCGGGACCGCGGCTGGCAGGTCACCGTCCTCGCCCTGCCCGGCACCACCAGCAGGGTCGACACCGCGACCACCCTGACCAGCTGGGAGTACGCCGACCTGCAGGCAGCCGTACCAGGGAATCTCGACCTGGCCGTGCAGTTCGCCGCCGCGCCGGCCACCGACTGGGCCAGCGCGACCCAGCGCCTGCAGCACGCGCTGCTCGCGGCCAGGGCGGTCCAACCGGCCCTGACCGCGACGAAGGACAACGGCCGCTCCAGCTACCTCGCCGTCACGCAACTGGACGGCACGGCAGGACTGTCCGGTGTGGACGGTGCCAGCGCGCTGCTCGGCGGCGTCAACGGCCTGGTGAAGACCCTTGCCATCGAGGCGCCGGCACTGTTCTGCCGTACCGTCGACGTGGCGAAGGGCCTGCTGGAGCCGATGGCCGTCAACCGGCTGCTCGCCGAGCTGTCCGACGCCGCGACGCACCTGCGCGACGTGGCCTACGACAACGCGGCCCGCCGCCGTACGGTCACCCTGACCGAGCAGCCGCAGACCACGCCGGCACATGATGTCCCGAGCCTGACCGGGGACGACCTGCTGGTGGTCACCGGCGGCGCCCGCGGCGTGACCGCGCAGTGCCTGACCGAGCTGACCAGGCACTGGCCGGTGGGCGTCCTGCTGCTGGGCCGCACCGCGCTCACCGACGAGCCGGCGTGGGCGAGCGGGCTGACCGAGCAGGCTCCGCTGAAGGGCGCGATCGTCAAGCAGATCGCGACCACCGGCGAGAAGCCGACCCCGCGCGCGGTGGAGAAGATCTACCGCGACATCATCGGCCAGCGCGAGGTGCGGGAGAACATCCAGCGCCTCACCGCGAACGGCGCGCAGGTCACGTACCTGCCGGTCGACATCGGCGACCGCCAGGCATTGAACACCGCGCTGGCCCCTTACCGGAACAAGGTCACCGGGGTCGTGCACGGCGCCGGTGTGCTGGCCGACAAGCTGATCGTGGACAAGGCGCCGGAGGATGTACGCCGCGTCCTGGACACCAAGCTCACCGGCCTGCGCAACGTACTGGACGCGCTGGACCAGCCCACCCACCTGGTCTTCTTCTCCTCGGTCGCCGGCTTCTTCGGCAACCGCGGCCAGTCCGACTACGCGATGGCGAACGAGGCCCTGAACCGCGTCGCCGCCGGCCTGAAGCGGGCCAACCCGAACACCCGGGTCACCTCGATCAACTGGGGCGCCTGGGACGGCGGGATGGTCACCCCCGAGCTGCGGAAGATGTTCGAGGAGCGCGGCGTCGCGCTCGTACCCGTCCCCACCGGGACCGGCATCTTCGCCGAGCAGTTCACCAGCGGGCACGCGCACGACGGCGTGATCCTGGTCGGCCCGACCACCCCGCTGTCCACTCCGGACAGTCCACAGGGGACGGCGCAGGCGATCACCCTGGAGCGCAGCCTGCTGGGCCTGGCCAGCAACCCGGTGCTGACCGACCACTCGATCGGCGGCGACCCGGTGCTGCCGGCCACCATGGCGCTCGGCGCGCTGATCAACATGGTGGAGGCGACCTCGGGCGCGGCGGTCGCGGAGTGGGTGGACTTCACCGTCTACAAGGGAGTGGTCTTCGACTCCGGCGCGCCGACCCGGCTGCGGCTGGCGGTGACCGGCGCCGGCACCACCCGGCTGCACGCGCTGGACGGCTCCGGCCGCCCCCGCCCGGCCTACGGCGCGACCGTACGGCTGGGCGCGCAGTCCGACCGCCCGCCGGCCCGCACCGACCTCGCGAACGCGGGATCCGGTACGGATGCCAGCAACCTGTACGGCAACGGCACGCTGTTCCACGGCCCGGCGCTGCGCGGCATCCGGCGGATCCTCTCGCAGGACGAGCGGAGCCTGGTGCTGTCCTGTCGGCTGCCGGACCACCAGGTGGCCGGCGGGGCGTACCGCGGGACGTACCACAGCCCGGTGCTGGCCGACCTGATGCTCCAGGCGGCGCTGGTGTGGGTGCGGCTGTTCCGCGGCGCGGCCTGCCTGCCGCTGGAGATCGGCCGGGCGCAGTACTGGGAGGCACTGCCGGACGACGGCGAGTTCCTGGTGGCCGTGGAGGACGCCACGACCGGCCCGGCGGGCGTCACGTTCACCGTGACCGCCTGCGCGCCGGACGGGCGGGTGCTCCAGCGGTTCTCCGGGGTGTCGGTGGTGATCGATCCCGAGTTGGAGGCGAAGTTCGCCCCGGCCCGGGTGGTGGCTGCCGCGGCCTGACCCGCGGCCAGCAGGCCGGCTCGGAGCGCGAAACCCCCCGCGCGCTCCGGGCCGGCCGACCCCGGCTCACAACCGCAACTGCCGGATGCCTCCGGAATGCGCCTGAAAGGACCTGACATGGGCAGCTACGCGATCGTCGGGATGTCCTGCCTGTTTCCCGGGGCGGGTACGCCCGCGGAGTACTGGCAGAACCTGCTCGGCGGCGTGGACTCCCGCACCGAGGGCGGCTCCGGCGCGTTCGGTCACCCGGCCGCGGCCCGCGAGGTCGACCCGGACGACCCGCACCGGGTCTACTTCACCCGCGGCGGCTTCCTCGGCCCGTACGAGTTCGACGCGGCCGGGTACGACCTGCCGGCGGACCGGATCGCCGGCCTGGACCGCGTGTTCCACTGGTCGCTGCACGTGGCGAGGGAGGCGCTGGCGGACGCCGGACTGCGCAGCCGTACCCTGACCTCGTGGGCTGGTGATGGAGCGCCAGGGCCCGAGCGGGTGGGTGTCGTCTTCGGCAACTATCCTTTCCCGACTCCCTCGTCAGGTCGCCTGGCGGGGGACGTGTGGAACTCGGCGGTGGCTACCGGGCTTGCCGCCGCCGGGTTCCCACCTATCGAGCCGGAGCCGCGGCCGGCGACCGACCCGGTGGACATGTGGGTCGGCGGCGCGCCGGCCCGGGTGGTCGCCGCCGGTCTCGGCCTCGGCGGCCCGCAGTTCACCCTCGACGCGGCCTGCTCCTCGGCCCTGTACGCGCTCCGGCTGGCCTGTGGCTACCTGGACACCGGCCGCGCCGATGTGATGCTGGCCGGCGGTGTCTGCGCGCCTGACCCGACCGTGATCCACCTGTCGTTCTCCGACCTGCGGGCCTACCCGAAGGACGGGTTCAGCCAGCCGTTCGACGCCCGCTCGAAGGGCATCGTGACCGGGCAGGGCGCCTCGATGGTCGCGATCCGGCGGCTGGCCGACGCGCAGCGCGACGGCAACCGGATCTATGCCGTGATCGAGTCGATCGGGCTCACCAACGACGGCGCCGGCAGGCACGTCCTGGCCCCGAACGTCACCGGCCAGCTCGCCGCGTACGAGGCCGCGTACGGGGCGGCCGGGCTGGCGCCGGGGGCGATCCAGTACCTGGAGTGCCACGCGACCGGCACGCCGCTGGGTGACAGCACCGAACTGACCGGGGTGACCGGGTTCTTCGGCGCGGACCTGCCGCGGTACGGGTCGGTGAAGGGCAACATCGGGCACCTGCTGACGGTGGCCGGGATGAGCAGCCTGCTGAAGGTCGTCCTCGCGCTCGCCAACCGCGTCATCCCGCCCACCATCGGGGTCGACGAGCCGCCGGGCGAGGCTCTGGTGCGTACGCCGACGCCGTGGCCGGAGGTGGCCGGGCCGCGCCGGGCGGGGGTGTCCGCGTTCGGCTTCGGCGGCACCAACGCGCACGTGATCCTGCGCGAGCCGGACGGGACCCCCGAACAGCACGCGGAGCCGGTACGCCCGCCGCGGCTGGCGATCACCGGGATCGGCGCCCACTACGCGGGATTCGCCGGCCGCGACGAGCTGGACCGGGCGAGCTGGGCGGGGGCGCAGTCCTTCCGCGGGCTGCCGGAGCGGCGTTGGCGCGGGTTCGAGCTGGACGCGGGCGGCCCGGTGCCCGAACCGGTCGGGGCCGGGTACGTCGAGTCGTTCGCGCTGGACGCCACGGCGTACCGGATCCCGCCGAAGGAGCTGGCCGACTTCAACCAGCAGCACCTGCTGATGCTGAAGGTGGCCGAGGAGGCGCTGCGCGATGCGGGGTACGACCCGCCGCGCGCCGCCGGTGCCCAGCCGCCGCGCCGGGTGGCCGTCGTGGTGGCCATGGAGATGGAGCCGGCGGCGCACGGCCACGGCACCCGCTACGACCTGGGCCGCCGGGTGGCGCAGTGGACCGCCTCCGCCGGGCTGGCGCCGACCGCCGAGCAACTGGCCGAGCTGGCCAGGGCCGCGCGGACCGGCATCCACGACGGCGTCGAGGTCAACGAGGTGCTGTCCTACATCGGCAACATCATGGCCAGCCGCGTCTCCTCGCGGTGGAACTTCACCGGCCCGTCCTTCACCGTCTCCGCGGACTCCGGCGGCGGCGCGTACGCCCTTGAGGTGGCGCAGCTGCTGCTGCTCGACCCGACCGTGGAGGCCGTTCTGGTCGGCGCCGTCGACCTGGCGGCCGGCCCGGAGAACGCGATGGTACGGGCCCAGATCGCCGCGCCCGGTGGGGAACCGGGTCTGGCAGCGGGTGTCTCCGCCGGCTGGCGCGCGGGCGACGGGGCCGGCGCGATCGTGGTGACCCGGCCGGAGTCGGTGCCTTCCGGTACGCCCGTGTACGCGAACGTGGACGGCGTCGCGATCCGGTACGGCAGCGCTGTTTCGCCTGCGGCGCAGGCGGATCTGGTCGCGGACGCGGCGCGGGAGGCGCTGGCCGCGGCGGGCCTGACCGCGGCGGAGGTGGAGCTGGTCGAGACCCACGGCACCGGGATCGCCGGGCAGGACGCGGCCGAACTGGCGGGCCTTGCCCAGGTGTGGTCGGGAGCGCCGCACCGTACCGCGCTGGCCAGCATCACCGCGGCGGTCGGCGACACCCAGCTCGGCGCGGCGCTGGCCGGGGTGATCCGGGCCGCGCTGTGCCTGCACCACGGCTACTTCCCGGCCGCGCCCGGCTGGCAGGGCCCGGCCCCGCAGCACGCCGGGACGCTGGCCGCGTCGTCGTTCTTCGTCCCGGCCGAATCCCAGCCGTGGCTGCGCGCGGACCGGACCCGGCCGCGCGCAGCCTCGGTGTCCACAATGGGCAGTGCCGGCGCGCACGTGCACATCGTGCTGACCGGCGGCACCGTGCGCGGCGAGGTCGCGCCCACCGACTGGGAGCACGCCGGCGGGCCGCTGGTCGTCCCGGTCGGCGGCGACGGCATCGACGCGCTGGTCACGGCGGCCGGTACGCTCCGGGATGCCGTTGCCGCCGCGGAAACCCCGCTGCCGGAGCTGATCCGCGCCTCGGCGGCCGGGGCTGCGAACAGCGCGCTGCGGGCCGTACTGGTCGCGCCGGACGCCGCCGGCCTGCTGCGCCAGCTCGACCAGGCGGCCAAGGACCTGCCGGGCGTACACGCCTGCGGCGGGGAGTGGGAGACGCCGTCCGGCAGCTACTTCACCGCGGCGCCGATCGGGCCGGGCGGCAAGGTCGCGCTGGTGTTCCCGGGCGCGTTCAACTCCTACCTGGGCCTGGGCCGGGAGCTGTTCCGGGCCTTCCCGGCGCTGCTGCCCCGGTTCGAGGAGCAGGCCGAGGAGCCGGCCCGGGTGCTGCGCGCGGCCACCGTCTACCCGCGTTCGGTCCAGCCGCTGGACCGGCGCGAGCTGATGCGCCGCGAGGCCGAGCTGGTCGAGGACATCCCGCTGATGCTCGCCTCCGGGACCAGCTTCGCGTTGCTGTACACCGACCTGATCCGCGAGCTGCTGGGCGTGGGCGTGGACGGCGCGTTCGGCTACAGCCTGGGCGAGTCGAGCATGCTGTTCGCCACCGGCGGCTGGGCGCAGTCGGCCCGCAACGACACCAAGATCAGCGCGACGCCGCTGTTCCGGGACCAGCTGTGCGGCCCCAAGCACGTGGTCCGCCGGGCCTGGTCCACTCCGGACAGCGTGCCGGACAAGGATGTCTGGGCCACGCTGGTGGTGCTCGCACCGGAGGCCGCGGTCACCGCGGCGATGGCCCGGTACGAGCGGGTGTTCCTGACCCACGTCAACACCCCGAACGAGGTGGTCATCGCGGGCGACCCGGCGCAGTGCAAGGCACTGATCGCCGAGCTGGACGCCAAGAGCGCCCGCGCGCCTGCCAACCACGTCATGCACTGCTCCATTGTGGACGGTGAGCGCGCCGGGCTCGCCGACCTGAACCACTACCCGACCGGCGACACCGGCGGCATCGAGCTGTTCAGCTCCTACGACTACCGGCAGATCGGCCAGCTCGACTCCGACGTACTCGCCGACCACATCGCCGAGACGCTGCGGTCCACAGTGGACTTCCCGCGGCTGGTGCGCGAGGCGTACGAGCGCGGCTACCGGTACTTCGTCGAGGTCGGGCCGGCCAGCACCTGCGCCCGCTGGGTGCGCGAGACGCTGGCCGGCCAGGCGCACCTGTCGGTGTCCATCGACCGGCGCGGCGCCAAGGTGGCCACCAACATCGCCCGCGTGGTGGCCCGGCTGGCCAGCCACGGCGCCGCGGTCGACCTCGAACCGTTCCTGCCAGCAGCACCACCGCAGCGGCCGCGCACCATGCTGCCGCCCAGCACCGTCGTCGTCGGCGGCGAGCCGGTCATCGAGCGCGTCGCCCGCGGTGCGGCCGAGATCATCCCGGATCTGCCCGCGAAGAAGCTGCCCCTCCACCCACTACCCGCTTCGGTTCTTGCCTCGGAAACGGATACCAGGATGCCTCTGCCCACGACGCCCTCCCAGCGACTCGAGCCGGCCATCACCGTCGAGCGCGAACCGATCACCCTGGTGCCGGCCGGCGCGGTCAGCCTGGCCGGCAGCGGCGAGCAGGTCGCCCCGGCCATCGTCGGCGTGCCGCTCCCGGTGCCGCTGCCGGACCGCTCGGCCAGCGCCGCCGCCACGCTGCTGCACGCGCTGCGCGACCAGCTCGCCGAGTCGCACCGCCAGATCATCGCCGCGCAGCACAACCTGCGGACCGAACTCACCGCGCTGCTGAGCGTCCCGACGCAGCCGATCGCGTCGGTCGAGGTGCCGGCGAAGTCCAAGCAGCCCAAGCCACCAGGCGTCATCTGGGACGAGGAGGAGCTGCTCGAATTCGCCACCGGCAGCATCGCCGCGGTCTTCGGCGAGGAGTTCGCCGCCATCGACGGCTACCAGCGCCGGGTCCGGCTTCCCGCGCAGCCGTACCACTTCGTCACCAGGGTCACCGGCCTGGACGCGGAGACCGGGAAGTTCCAGAAGTCGTTCATCCAGACCGAGTACGACGTGCCGCGCGATGCCTGGTACTCGGTGGACGGCCAGGTGCCGCCCGCGGTGACCATCGAGGCCGGCCAGTGCGACCTGCTGCTGGTCAGCTACCTCGGCATCGACTTCAGCAACAAGGGCGAGCGGTCGTACCGGCTGCTCGACTCCACGCTGTCCTTCTACGGCGACCTGCCGCACGAGGGCCAGACGCTGCGCTACGACATCTGGATCGACCAGTTCGTCAAGCACGGCGAGACCACGCTGTTCTTCTTCCACTACGACTGCTACGCCGACGGCAAGTTGATCCTGAAGCTGAAGAACGCCTGCGCCGGCTTCTTCACCCAGGCCGAGCTGGAAAGCTCCCTCGGCATCATCGAGGGCAACCTCGGCAAGGGCGCGAAGAACGCCGCGAAGAAGACGTTCAAGCCGCTGGTCACCTCCGACCGGACCACACTGTCCACAGTGGACCTGCGCAACCTCACCGAGGGGCGGATCGCCGAGGTCTTCGGCCCCGCGTACGACCAGGGTGAGGCGAACAGGAGCCTGCGGCTCACCGGCGGCAAGCTGCTGATGGTGGACGAGATCACCGAGCTGGACCGTACCGGCGGCAGCGCCGGCCTCGGCTCAATCAGGGCGCGCAAGGCGCTCACCCCGGGCGAGTGGTACTTCACCAGCCACTTCCCGGACGACCCGGTGGTGGCCGGCTCGCTGGTCGCCGAGGGCGCGGTGCAGCTGCTCCAGACGTACGCGCTGTCACTGGGCCTGCAGATGTCGCTGCCGGACGCGCGCTTCCAGCCGGTGCCGGAGCTGGAGACCAACGTCAAGGTGCGCGGCCAGGTCACCCCGGACTACCGCGAGATCCGGTACGAGGTCGACATCACCGAGGTCACCCTGCTGCCGCGGCCGACGATCGTCGCCGATGTGCTGGTGTACCGGGACGACAAGCCGGCCATCGCCGTCCGCAACCTCGGCATCCAGATCGTGGAGAAGCCGGGCACGCCGTACCGGCCGGGCGAGAAGGGCGTGGTCGAGCACTTCATGGGGCGCCGCAACGCCAACGGTGAGGTGGCGCTGCTGAACGAGTTCCACATGGCGCACGCGGCAAAGGGCAACCTGGCCACCGCGATGGGCCCGGAGTTCGAGATCTACGAGAACCTGCGCGCGCCGTACATCCCCAACGGGGACTTCCTGTTCGTCGACCGGGTGATGGCGCTGGAGGGCGAGCGGGGCAAGCTCAAGCGCGGCTCGATCATGGAGACCGAGTACGACTCCAACGCCGACGCCTGGTACTACCCGGAAAACGGCTACCTGCCGAACTGCGTCTACATGGAGTCCAGCCTGCAGGCGGCCATCCTGCTCGGCTACTACCTGGGCGCCACGCTGAACTTCCCCACCCAGGAGTTCAGCATCCGCAACCTGGACGGCAAGGCGACGGTGGTGAAGCCGATCGACCTGCGCGGCAAGACGATCCGGCACCACTCCACGCTGCTGTCCTCGGACGCGATGCCCGGCGCCGTACTCCAGAACTTCAAGTACGAGCTGTCCGCGGACGGCGAGGTGTTCTACGTGGGCGAGTCGCTGTTCGGCTACTTCTCCCCGCAGGCGCTGGCGAACCAGGTCGGGCTCGACGCCGGCAAGTTCATCGCGCCGTGGGGCGACGAGCTGCCCACCAAGCCGGCCGATCTGACGCACATCGACCTGGCCGAGTACCGGGCCGGCCGGGGCAGGTCGCAGCAGTTGCAGCTGGGCCACGGCCACCTGGACCTGGTCGAGTGGGTCGACGTGGTGCCCACCGGCGGCAAGCACGGCGCCGGCTACCTGCGCGGCTACCGGCCGATCCAGGAGACCGACTGGTACTTCGAGAACCACTTCTACCGCGACCCGGTGATGCCCGGATCCCTCGGCGTCGAGGCGATCCTGCAGGCCATGCAGCTGTTCGTGATCGAGACCGGTATCGCCGCCGGGCTGAAGAACCCGCGGTTCGCCATCGCCACCGGCGTCGAGCTGAGCTGGAAGTACCGCGGCCAGATCAACCGCACCGACAAGGACATGGACTTCGACGTGCACATCAAGGAGGTCCGCCGCGAGGAGGGCCGGCTGGTCGTGATCGGCGACGCGAGCCTGTGGAAGCCGGGCCTGCGCATCTACGAACTGGGCAACATCGCCGTCGAAGTCCGCTTCGACGCCTGACGGGAGAGACGCAATGACAGGCAGCGAGCGGGTGCGCTGGAGCGGTAGCGGCACGGTCGGCTTCGAGCCGGCGGACGTGTACGCCGCGATCGACGCTCTGGACGAGACGGTGTATGTCCTGCGTGGACAGTCGGGCCGGATCGGCGCGGTGACCGGCGGCCAGGTCGGGGCGTTCGGCGAGTACGGCGTGCTGGCCGCCGCGGCGCCGGTGCCGCCGGAGCGGCTGGGGTCGGCCGCGTTCCAGGCCGCGCACGGCGTGCGGTACGCCTACATGAGCGGCGCGATGGCCAACGGGATCGCCTCCGAGGAGCTGGTGATCGCGCTGGCGAAGGCGGGCTACCTGGCGTCCTTCGGCGCCGCCGGGCTGCTGCCGGAGCGGATCGGGAAGGCGCTGGACCGGTTCGCCGCGGAGATCCCCGGCCTGCCGTACGCGGCCAACCTGATCCACTCCCCGAGCGAGGAGCGGCTGGAACGGTCCGGGGTGGACCTGTTCCTGGCGCGCGGGGTCCGCTGCGTCGAGGCTTCGGCGTTCATGGACCTCACGCCGAACATCGTGCGCTACCGGGCCGCCGGCCTGTCCCGGGCCGCGGACGGGTCGGTGGTCACCGCGAACCGGGTCATCGCCAAGGTGTCCCGGCCCGAGGTGGCCGAGCGGTTCATCCGCCCGGCGCCCGAGGCGATCCTGGCCAAGCTGGTCGCCTCCGGTGACATCACCGCCGAGCAGGCGGAGCTGGCAAAGCTGGTGCCGGTCGCGGACGACATCACCGTCGAGGCCGACTCCGGCGGGCACACCGACCGCCGGCCGCTGCCCGCGCTGCTGCCGGTCATCCTGCGCCAGCGCGACCAGCTGGTCCGCGAGCACGGCTACACCACGCGCGTACGGGTCGGCGCGGCCGGCGGGATCGGCACGCCGGACACCGCGGCGGCCGCCTTCTTCGCCGGCGCCGACTACATCGTCACCGGCTCGGTCAACCAGTCCTGCGTGGAGGCGGGCACCTCGGCGCAGGCCAAGGCGCTGCTCGCGCAGGCCGGCATCGCCGACTGCGACATGGCGCCGGCCGCGGACATGTTCGAGATGGGCGTGGAGTTGCAGGTGCTGCGCCGCGGCACGCTGTTCCCCATGCGGGCCAAGCAGTTGTACGAGATCTACCGCACCTGCGCCGGCATCGACGCGATCCCGGCCGAGGCCCGGCAGCGGATCGAGAAGCAGCTGTTCCGCCGGCCGCTGGACGAGGTGTGGGCCGAGACCGTCGAGTACTTCCAGCGCCGCGACCCCGAGCAGATCGCCCGCGCCGCGGACAACCCGAAGCGCAAGATGGCGCTCATCTTCCGCTGGTACCTCGGGATGTCCTCGCGCTGGGCCAAGGTCGGCGAGGGCGACCGGGTGCCGGACTACCAGATCTGGTGCGGCCCGGCCATGGGCGCCTTCAACGCCTGGACGCACGGCACCTACCTCGCCGCGCCGGAGAACCGGTACGTGGTGGACGTGGCGCGGCACCTGATGCGCGGCGCCGCCTTCCACCAGCGGGTGGCCGCGCTGCGGGCGGCCGGTGTGGCGCTGTCGGCGGCATGCGCGTCGTACCAGCCGGCGCCGGTGGAGGAGACCGAGCAGGCCGCGGCGCTGCGATGATCGAGCTGCTGGGCGACCCCTTCGAGGCGGCGAACCCCTACGGGTTCGCCGCCGCGGTGGCGCGCGACGCCGCCGATGAGTACCCGTACGACTTCGCGAAGGTGCTGCACGAGGTCGGGTTCCACACCAACTACCTGCCGGGCCGGTCGCTGGAGCACACCCACGTGCTGGTACGCGAGGCGGCGCGGCGCGACCTGAACATCATGCCGGCCACCATGTTCAGCATCTCCGCGGTGCTCACCGTGCTGGCCATCGGCAGCGCCGAGCAGCGGGAGAAGGTCACCGGCTGGGTCCGCGAGGGCCGGGTGATCGCCTTCGCGCTGTCGGAGGAGCACGCCGGCTCCGACGTGCTGGCCAACACCTGCCGGCTGTCCACAGTGGACGGCGGCTGGCAGCTCGACGGCACCAAGTGGCTGGTCGGCCGCGGCGTGACGGCCGACGCGATGCTCGCGGTCGCCAACAGCGGTGGTCGGGGGCCGGGGGCGTTCACCGCTGTGCTGCTGGAGGCGCGGCAGCTGGCCGAAGTCGGCTGCGAGCCGGTCGCCATGAGTGGCATGCGCGGCATGGACTTCGCCAACATCACCTTCGACGGCGTGCGCATCCCGGACAGCGCGGTCGTCGGCCGGGTCGGGCAGGGGCTGGAGGGCGCGCTGCGGGCGCAGCAGATCGTCCGGCTGATGAGCACGGCCGGCTGTCTGTCCACTGTGGACACCGCGCTGCGCGTCGCGCTGCGGTTCGCCGCCGAGCGGAAACTGGGCAAGGGCGCCGTCATCGACAGCCCGTACGCCCGGCGCGAGCTGGCCCTGGCCGCGGCCGGGACGATCGCGGCCGACGTGACCGCGCTGGCCGCCTGCCGGATGGCGCACCTCGCGCCGCAGCGCTTCGGGCTGGCCTCGGCGGTGGTCAAGCGGGTCGGCACCGAGCTCACCAGCGCCGCGATCGCCCGCTGCGGCGGGGTTCTCGGCGCCCGCGCGGTGCTGCGCGAGGGCTACGGCGCGATCTGGGACAAGGCCAGCCGGGACAACGCGATGGTGAAGGTCATCGACACCAGCCCGGTCGGCAACCTGCGCGCGCTGGCCATGCAGCTACCCGCGTACGCCGCGGTGCCGCCGGGTGCCAGCGAAACGCTGGCGGACACCTTCCGTTTCGGCACACCGGTACCGGACCTGGACCCGGCCGCGCTGGACCTGTCGCCCAAGCCGCGGGACGAGGTCGTGCCCGGATTCCTCGCGCTGGCAGGCGAGATCGCCGAGGTGGCGCCCGGCGGCAGCCTGGTCGCGCTGGCCGCCACCCAGCTGCGCGAGCTGCTGGACCAGGCCGCGACCGCGCCGAGCCTGAAGGACTCCACCGGCCTGCTCGACCTGGCCGACCGGTTCTGCGCCCTGTACGCCGCCGCCTGCGCGGCGCTGGCGTGGTGGTTCAACCGGGACCGCGCGCTGTACCGGAACGGCTGGCTGACCGGCGTACTCGCCTACCTCACCGGGCAGCCCGGATCCCGCGCGCTGCCCGCTCTGGAGTGTGTCGAGGCGCTGGCCACGGCGGACCTGCCGTTCACGGCGCTACCGCAGGGAGAGGCGAGATGAGCGATCTGATCGGCGTGCTGGCCGACCTCGAGGCGTACCTCGGCGACCCGCACGACCCGGCCAGCCGGCTGCCGTACCAGAAGATCCTGGACCTGGACGAGCGCGAGGAGTACCCGCACGAGCTGGTCGCGCAGCTGCGCCGCTGGGGCCTGCACGAGTGGATCATCCCCGAGGCGTGCGGCGGCAAGGCCGTCAACGTCGAGGACGGCTTCAACCTGATCCGCCTGGTGGCACGGCGGGACCCGACCACGGCCACCGCGATGATGCTCACCTCCCTGTCGTACCTGCCGGTGTGGGTGGCCGGTACGCCCGGGCAGAAGCAGTACTTCGCCGACCTGCTGGCGCACGGCGGCAAGATGGCGTGGGGGCTGTCCGAGCGCGAGCACGGCAGCGACATCCTGGCTAACGAGCTGTCCGCGGAGAAGGTGGACGGCGGCTGGATCCTCAACGGTACGAAGTGGACGATCGGCAACGCGACCGTCGCTGATGTGGTGTGCCTGTTCACCCGGACCAACCCGCGCGGCGGCCCGGCGGCGTACTCGGTGTTCGCGCTGGAGAAGCGGAAGGTGCCGGCGGCGCAGTACGCCGAGATCCCGAACGAGCGCATCCACGGCCTGCGCGGGCTGGACATGAGCGGCATCCGGGTGGAGGACTGCTTCCTGCCCGACAGCGCGATGATCGGCGCGCCTGGCAAGGGCCTGGAGATCGCGCTGAAGGCCAGCCAGCTGGCCCGGACGACGATCACCTGCATGGCCATGGGCTGCACCGACACGGCGTTGCGTACGACCCTGGATTTCGCCACCACCCGGCGGATCTTCGACAGCACGGTGGCCGAGATCCCGTACTCGCGGCGGCAGCTGGTCGAGTGCTTCGCCGACCTGCTGGTGGCCGACGCGATGGCGCTCGGCGCGGTCCGCGGGCTGCAGGCCAACCCGGGCCAGACCAGCATCTTCTCCAGCGTGGTCAAGTACTTCGTGCCGACGCTGCTGGAGCGGACCGTCAGCCAGCTGGGCGTGGTCCTCGGTGCCCGGTACTACCTGCGCGGGCACCCGCGGTACGGCATCTTCCAGAAGATGCTGCGGGACCTGCTGGTCGCCAACTTCGCCGACGGCAACACCGTGGTGAACCTGAAGAACATTGCCGGGACGCTGGACAAGCTGCTGGCCAACGCCGAGGAGGCGACCGACCGCGCGGCCGCCGACGCGCACGCGGCGGTGCTGTTCGACCCGGCCGCGCCGATGGGCCCGTACGTGCCGGCGAACCAGGAGCTGTTCGCGCGCGGAGTCGACGACGTGCTGCTCGCCCTGCCCACCTCCATCGGCAGGCTCCGCGACACCGCGGCGGCCGAGACCGACCCGCAGCAGGCCCGCTGGTGGGCCCGCGCGGTCAAGGTCGCCGAGGAGACCGGGCGCGAGGTACGCCGGATGCGCGCCGACCTGGCCGAGGTCGACGCGCGGTACGGGCGCAAGGAGGCGGCCGGCTCACCGGAGCGGTACGACCTGGCCAAGCAGTACTGCGCGCTGTACGCCGCCGCCTCGGTCGTCCACCTGTGGGCGTACGGGCGGGGGTCCCTCGGGCCGGAGCTGGACAACGGCGCGGTGCTGCTGGTGTGCCTGGAGCGGCTGCGGCAGCTGCGCCGGCCGGCCGAGCGGGTCACCGGGCAGGCCGAGGACGCCGAGGTGGCGCGGGTGCTGTACGGGCTGCACGCGGCCAACCGGCTGTTCAGCGCGCGCCCGGTCACCCTGGCTGGCTGAGCACTATCCACCATGGAACGGAGGCGGTCGTGAGCGTGACCCCGCTGGACCCGCTGGCCACCGGCGCTGACGTGTGGTGGCTGCGGGAGTCCGATGTGGAGGGTTTCGCTGCCGAGGTCGGTGCGCCGGGCCTGCTGAGCGCGCAGGAGCGGGAGCGGCACACGCGGATGAAGCAGGCCGGCGCCCGCCGGCGGTACCTGGGCGCTCGGTTGATCTCCCGCTGCGGGCTCAGTTACTACATCGATGTGCCGCCCGCGAGCTGGACCTTCGAAAAAGGCGAATTCGGCCGCCCGGAAATTGTCGGAGAAACGTACGGGCTGGATTTCAACATAACCCACACCGACGGAATGATCGCCATGGTGGTGGCCCGGGACCGGCGCTGCGGGCTGGATATCGAGCACCGCCCGATCCGTACCGAGGCGGCGAAACTGGCGCCCCGGGTGCTGTCGCCGCCGGAGCTGGCGTTCGTCCGGTTGCTGCCCGGTGAGCTGCGGCGCTGCCTGTTCGCGGACCTGTGGGTCGCCAAGGAGGCGTACACCAAGGCGCTCGGGATGGGCCTGTGCCGCCCGTTCGACACCTTCGGCACCCGGCGCAAGGACGACGGCACCATTGAGCTGGTCGACCCGACGTTGCCCGACGTGGAGCGGCTGCGCTGGCAGATGGAGGTGTTCCGGCTGGCCGACGGGCTGTCCGCGGGCGTGGCGATCCAGAAGCTGACCGGCGAGGACACCCGCGTACCGCTGTGGCTGCACGACGCCCGGGCCGAGCTGCTGCCCGCCGCCGGCGGACCGCTGCGGCTGGCCGCCTGAGGGGCTGTCCGCGACCGGACAGGCCGGGACCAGCCATCGCGGTCGCCTTGTTCCCTCCCCCATTCCGGTGTTCCATCGACGTACTGGATATTTCAGGACCGATTAGGCGGAATGCGGGGAAACGCATTCGTCCAGTACCGCGAAAATTCCGCGGCAAGCCCAGCAGGATGAATGGCGAACAGGGGTGCACCATGTCCACACCGACCAACGCGGAACTGCTCTCCGCGTGCCAGGCCGGAGATCAGGACGCCTGGGAACAGATAGTCAGCCGGTTCAGCCGGCTCATCTGGGAAGTGATCCGCGGCTACCGGCTGTCCAATGCCGACGCGGAGGACGTACGGCAGCTCACCTGGTACCGGCTCGTGCAGAACGTGAGCCGCATCCGCGACCCCGAGCGGCTCGGCGACTGGCTGGCGACCGTGGCCAAGCGGGAGGCGCTGAAGTCGCTCATGCGCGGCAACCGCCTGGTGCTGGTGAGCGATGTGGAGACCCTGGAGCGGCCGGCGGCGCTGGCCGACAACCCCGAACTCGCGGTGCTGCGGGCCGAGCGCATGGACGACGTGCGCACCGCGGTCGCCACGCTGTCCCCGCAGTGCCAGCAGATGCTGGAGCTGGTGCTGGCCGACCCGCCGCCCAGCTACGAGGAGATCGCCGCGGCGATGTCGATGGCCGTCGGCTCGGTCGGCCCGATCCGTACCCGCTGCCTCAAGCGGCTGCGCCGCGCGCTGGCCACCCTCGCCGGGCCCGACGACCTCCCGCCCGCGCCCGCGGTGCGGCCCTGCGCCGACTGCCCCCCAGCCAACCCCCGCAAGGTCGCCTGAGCCCGCTGTCTGGATCGGCTGCCCCTACCGATCTGGTCTGGGGTACGGGAAAGGAGCCGGCGATGCAGCCGTACGACATTGACCTGGTGGTACGCCGCGCGGTGGCCGACACGCTCGGGACCGGCGACCTGGACGCGCAACTGGACGCCTCACTGGTGGACGACCTCGGGCTGGAATCCCTTGACCTGGTGGACATCCTGTTCCGGATCGAGCGCGAACTGCCGGTCCGCCTGCCGCTCGGCCTGCTGTCGGAGCTGATGCAGGGCGCGGTACGCGACGAGGACTACTGCACCGCCAACGGCGTCATCACCGACCAGGGCCTGGCGCACCTGGCCACCCACCTGCCGCAGATCGACCCCGAGCGCTGGTCCGGCCGGCTGCGGGTCGAGCACATCCCCTCGCTGGTCACCGTGCGGAACCTGATCGACCTGGTCCGGTCCCGGATCGCCCTGGACGGCAGCCTTGTTTGAGCCAGAACCGACGGTCCTGCGGGTCGGGGCGTACAGCGTCGACCCGGCCCGCTTCGCCGCGATCGTCGGCCGGCACGCCGGCGCCGGCGCCATGCTCGGCGTGCCGGTCGATGCGTCCACAGTGGACATCGTCGAGCAGGCGACCGAGTTCGCCGTCAAGCAGGCGGTGCTGCGGGCGCTCGGCGCGCCGGTACGGCTGCGCGCCGACTGGTCCCGGATGGAGGTCACCCGGGACGGGTACGGCCGCTGGCGGGTCAGCTCGCGCGGCCGGCTGCGCCAGTTCCACGAGGCGCACACCCTCGGCCACGTCGATGTGTCGGTGTCCGAAAAGGACGGTCGCATCACCGCGTTCGCGCTGATCACCAGGGACGTACCGGAAGCAGTTACCGACCCCACCGCGTACTGAGGAGAAGCCGTGTCCGCACCACCTGTCGCCGCGGAGCTGGTCAGCCGCGAGGTGACCACCGGCGAACCGCTCGGCACCGTGGCGCTGGCCACCCCGGCGTCCACTGTGGACGCGGTGCACCGAGCCGCCTCGGCCCAGCCGGCGTGGGCGGCCACCCCCGGGCCGGCCAGGGCAGAGATCATCGGCAAGGCGGCCGGCGTGCTGCTGGGCCGCGCCGACGAGCTGGTCACGCTGCTGGCGCGGGAGGCGGGTTCCGCGCAGCTCAAGGGGTACGCCGAGGTGTACGGCGCGGCCGGGGAGCTGCGCGAGGCGGCGGGCCTGGCGATGCGGCCGACCGGGACCGTGCTGCCCAGCCGCGACCCGGGCCGGCAGGCGCTGGCCAGCCGGGTGCCGGTCGGCGTGGTCGGCGTCATCACCCCGTGGAACTTCCCGCTGCTGCTGGCCCTGCGCAGCGTCGCGCCCGCCCTCGCGCTCGGCAACGCCGTGGTCCTCAAGCCGGATCCCAACACCCCGCTGATCGGCGGGGAGATCCTCGCGCAGGTGTTGGCCGCCGCGGGCGTACCGGCCGGGGTCTTCCAGGTCGTGCACGGCGACGCCGAGGTGGGTGGCGCGCTGGTCGACGCCGCCGACATGGTGTCCTTCACCGGCTCCACCGAGGTCGGCCGCGCCATCGGCGCCCGCGCCGGTGCCGCGCTGAAGAAGGTCGTGCTCGAACTCGGCGGCCAGAACCCGTACGTCGTGCTGCCCGGCGCCGACGTCGAGCGCGCCGCGGCCGCCGGTGCCTGGGGTTCCTTCCTGCACCAGGGGCAGATCTGCATGTCCACCCGCCGGCACCTGGTGCCCGCCGGGATGGCCGAGGAGTACGTCGCGGCGCTGGCGCGCAAGGCGGACGCGCTGCGCGCGGGCGACCCGTACCGCGGCCCGGTCGAGCTGGGACCGATCATCAACGCCGCGCAACGGGACCGGATCGACGCGGCCGTGCGCGGCGCGCTGGCCGACGGCGCGCGGCTGGTGGCCGGCGGCCGGCACGAGGGGCTGTTCTACCGGCCGACCGTGCTGGCCGGGGTGACCGCGGCGATGGCGATCTTCCGCACCGAGACCTTCGGCCCGGTGGCCACGGTCACCACCTACGAGAGCGAGGACGAGGCGGTCGCGCTGGCCAACGCCACCGAGTACGGCCTGGTGGCGGCCGTCTACACCGACGAAGCGGAGCGGGGCCAGCGGGTCGCGGCCCGGCTGCGCGCCAGTGTCGTCCACGTCGGGGACCAGACCGTGCACCACGAGGCGCACCTGCCCTTCGGCGGGGTCGGCGCCTCCGGCAACGGCGCCGGGTTCGGCGGCGAGGCGAGCGTCGAGGCGTTCACCCGCTGGCGTACCAGCACCACCAGCACCCCGGCCCGCGGCTACCCGTACTGACCTCTCGGGAAAGGACAGCTGGATCATGGCGAAGGTCGAACTGGTACCGCAGGTGGCCAAGCCGCCGCAGGGCACCGTGGTCTTCCTCATCGGCATGCGGATCAACAAGTGGTGGCAGGTGCACCGCTGGCTGCCGGCGTTCTTCGCGATGGTGCCCATGCTCAGCGAGCTGCACAAGAACAAGGAGAGGTTCGGCTTCCTGGACGCCAAGACCTGGGTCGGCCGGACCGTGATGACGGTGCAGTACTGGCGAAGCCTTGACGAGCTGCTCGCCTACGCGCGGAACGCCAGCGCCGAACACCACCCGGCGTGGAAGAGGTTCAACCGGGTGGTCGGCAACAACGGCGCGGTCGGCATCTACCACGAGGCGTACGTGCTGCGGCCGGCGGAGATCCACACCGTCTACCGCAACATGCCGCCGTTCGGGCTGGGCAGGGCCACATCCGCCGTGCCACAGCGCCCGCTCGCCTATACCCCGGAGATGGACCTCGCGTCATGACCGAAACCACCATCCAGCAGACCCAGGCGCCCACCGAGGAGGTGCAGTGGGTCAAGTGCGGGTCCTGCGGCGCCTTCCTGTACGGCAAGCGGTTGCAGCGCAACCGGCGGGTGTGCCCGGAGTGCCAGCACCACTTCCGGCTCACCCCGGAGGAGCGGATCGAGTTGCTGGCCGACGCCGGCAGCTTCCGGGCGTACGCCGATGACATCGAGCCGCGCGACCACCTCGGCTTCGTGGACTCCAAGCCCTACCCGGCCCGGATCGCGGCGGCGCAGGCGAAGTCCGGCCGGCGCGAGGGTGTCCTGTGTGGACAGTTGAGCATCGAGGGCCGGCCGGCGGTGATCGCGGTCGCCGACTTCGGCTTCATGGGCGGCTCGATGGGCTCGGTGGTCGGCGAGCAGATCGCCCGCGCCGCGCGCCGCGCCATCGACGCCGGCCTGCCGCTGCTGATCGTGTCCGCCTCCGGCGGCGCGCGCATGCAGGAGGGCTGCCTGTCGCTGATGCAGATGGCCAAGACCGCGCAGTGGATCGCCGCGATGCGCGAGGCCGGCCTGCTCGTGGTCAACCTGAACACCGACCCGACCTTCGGCGGCGTCACCGCCTCCTTCGCCATGCTCGGCGATGTGATCCTGGCCGAACCCGGCTGCCTGATCGGCTTCGCCGGCCCCTCGGTCATCAAGAACACGATCCGGCAGGACCTGCCGGCCGGCTTCCAGACCGCCGAGTTCCTGCTGCAGCACGGGATGATCGACGCGGTGGTGCCGCGCGAGACGCAGCGCGAGACGCTGGCCCGGCTGTTCACCCTGTTCGGCCCGTCGCTGCCGGAGCTGCCGCGCGGCGAGGGCAGACCGCCGGTGGCCGACCCGGCCGCGCTGCCGCGGCGGCCCGCGCAGGAGACCGTGGGCCTGGCCCGCAACATCGCACGGCCCACCACGATCGACTACCTCGCGCACGTCTTCGACGACTTCGTCAGCCTGCACGGCGACCGCGGGTACGCCGACGACCCGGCCCTGGTCGGCGGCATCGCCCGGCTGGGCAACCAGAGCGTGGTGGTGCTCGGCCACCAGAAGGGCCACGACACCAACGAACTGGTGGCGCGCAACTTCGGCATGCCCAACCCGGACGGCTACCGCAAGGCGCTGCGGCTGATGCGGCTGGCCGAGCAGTTCGGCCTGCCGATCCTGGCCTTCATCGACACCCCGGGCGCCTTCCCCGGCATCGACGCCGAGGAACGCGGCCAGGCACTGGCCATCGCCGACTGCATCCTGGAACTGTCCCGGATCCGCGTGCCGGTGGTGTCGATCGTGACCGGCGAGGGCGGCTCCGGCGGCGCGCTGGCCCTCGGAGTCGGCAACAAGGTGCTGATGCTGGCCAACGCCTACTACTCGGTGATCAGCCCCGAAGGCTGCTCCACGATCCTGTGGGGCTCGGCCGCGCACGCCGACCGGGCCGCCGAGGTGCTCCGGCTGACCGCGCCCGAACTGCTGCGGCTGGGCGTGGTCGACGCGGTCGTGCCCGAGCCGGCCGGTGGCGCGCACACCGACCCGTACGAGACGGCGGAGAACGTGAAGGCGGCCATCGTCGCGACCTTCGCCCCGCTGCTGGAACGCTCCGGCGCCGACCTGGTCCGCGAGCGCCGCGACCGCTTCGACCGTTTCGGCCACCCGGAACGGCAGACCATCGTGAATTGGGAGTGTCCACAGTGACCACGATCGAGTTCCCGCGGCGGGACGAGGAGCCGGAAGAGGCGGGTACGCCCATCACGCTGGCCGAGCTGCGCGAGCAGACCAGGGAGCTGGCCGGCGAGCTGCCCGGCACGCTGCGCCGGATCACGCTGCGGGCCGGCGCGCTGAGCGTGGACGTCGAGTGGGAGGGCGCGCCGCAGTACGCGCCGGCGCCGTACCCGCCGCCGCAGTACGCCCCGTACCCGGCGGTGCCGCCGCCGGCAGCCGAAGCCGCACCCGCCGCACCGGCGCAACCCGCGGCGGAAACCCCTGCGCCGCAGGCGAAGGCGAACACGATCGCGGTGACCGCGCCGCTGGTCGGCACGTTCTACCGGTCGCCCTCGCCGACCGCCGAGCCGTTCGTGAAGATCGGCGACGTGGTCGAGCCGGGCCAGCCGCTGGCCATCATCGAGGCGATGAAGCTGCTGAACAACATCACCAGCGAACACCGGGCCAAGGTCGCCGCGATCCACGTCGACAACGGCGACATCGTCGAGTTCGGCCAGCTCCTGCTGGACCTCGAACCGGTCGACTGAGGGGAAACGCCGTGTTCGACAAGGTCCTCATCGCCAACCGCGGCGAGATCGCGCTGCGCGTCATCCGGGCCTGCCGGGACCTCGGCATCGGCTCGGTCGCGGTGTACTCCACCCCGGACGCCGACGCCGAGTTCGTCCGGGCCGCCGACGAGAGTGTCCACATCGGACCCGGGCCGGCCGCCAAGAGCTACCTGCACGTGCCGAACGTGATCGGCGCCGCGCTGCGTACCGGCGCGCAGGCGATCCACCCCGGCTACGGCTTCCTGTCCGAGGATCCCTACTTCGCCGAGATCTGCGCGGACAACGACATCGTCTTCCTCGGCCCGCCGCCGGAGGTCATGGAGTCGGTCGGCGACAAGTCGGTGGCCCGCCGGCTGATGACCGAGGCGGGCCTGCCGCTGCTGCCCGGCACCACCGAACCGGTGGACACCGTCGAGCAGGCCGCCGCGATCGCCGCGGAGATCGGCTACCCGGTCATCATCAAGGCGGCGGCCGGCGGCGGCGGGCGCGGCATCAGCGTCGTACACAAGCCCGAAGACCTGCGTACGGCCTACCAGACCACCCGGGCCAACGCGCAGGCGGTGTTCAAGAACAGCGCGGTCTACATCGAGAAGTACCTGGCCAAGGCCCGGCACATCGAGGTCCAGGTGGTGTGCGACGCGTTCGGCGGCGCGGTGCACCTGGGCGAGCGGGACTGCTCGGTGCAGCGCCGGCACCAGAAGCTGATCGAGGAGTCGCCGAGCGCCAGCGTGAGTCCGGACATGCGCCGGCAGGTGGGGGAGTACGCGCTGGCCGGGGCGCGCGCGGTCGGCTACCGCGGCGCCGGCACGATGGAATTCCTGCTGGACGGCGACGGTCGGTTCTGGTTCATGGAGATGAACGCCCGGATCCAGGTCGAGCACCCGGTCACCGAACTGGTCACCGGCGTCGACCTGATCGCCGAGCAACTGCGGATCGGCTACGGCGAGCCGCTGTCGGTGAAGCAGGAGGACATCGAGGTACGCGGGCACGCGATCGAATGCCGCATCAACGCCGAGGATCCCGAGCGCGGGTTCGCGCCGACGCCGGGCCGGCTGGAGCGGTTCGGCACGCCCGGCGGCCCGTGGGTACGCGTCGACACCCACTGCGTACCGGGCACGATGGTCAGCCCGTACTACGATTCGATGATCGCCAAGCTGATCGTGTGGGGCCCGGACCGGGGCACCTGCATCGACCGGACGCTGCGCGCGCTCGGCGAGTTCGAGGTGGCCGGTGGCGGCATGAGGACCACGATCCCGTTCCACCGCGCGGTGCTCAACCACCCGGTCTTCCGCTCCGGCGATGTGGCAACCGACTTCCTGGAGAAGTACGTGATCGCACTGTCCTAAGTCGCGGGTACGACATCCGCACGATCGCCGTGGTCCTAGTCCCAAAGGCTTACGCGGTACTGCGCCGAACGTGTGTCAGGGCTGGCCGGATTGCTTGCGCCGAACGGTGGAGCGGTCCGGCCGGCCGTCGTGAGATGCCCGTTTCTGTTGGCACGCTTTGCTAAAGTCGTTCCGGAGCGTTGCTGCCCCAACACGACACGTCAGACGGCCGAGGCCCTTCGAGCTCGCGACACGGACACGGATGTCCATACTTGAAGCCTGATCGCGTGGCCCAGGTCTGGCGCTGGCGCTGGTTACTGCATCGGGGTGGGCGGAGCCGGGACGCCACGGAGGAGCGCGCACATGACCGACAAGGTCTCTGACGACGGCCTTTTCGGGCTGCCAGATCGCGATCCAGCCAGCCCGTACGCCGAGAACGACATGCGGCTGGACCCGGGCGATGTGGACGTCTACCGGTTCTTCCTGGAGGCGCCGGCCACCGTCGCCGAATGCGCCGCAACCGCCCGGATGTCCGAAGACGAGGTGGACAAGCGGATCCTGCGGCTGGCCGAGCGCCGGCTGCTGCGCCCGAGCCTGGCCGACCCGGGCGAGTACGAGGCGGTCTCGCCCGAGCTGGCCGCCGCCGAGCTTGCCGCGCCGATGCAGGCGCGGGCGCACCAGCTGATGCTGGACAGCGAGGCCGTACGCCGGGAGCTGTCCACCCTCAGCTCGATGTACCGGGCCTCGCAGCGCAAGCACTTCGCCTACTCCAGCACCGAGGTGCTGCTGGACAGCGACAAGGTCCGGCAGCGGCTCACCGACCTCGCCACCCAGGTGCAGAGCCGGCTGCTGGCCGCGCACCCGACCATGCCGCCGCCGGCCGCCATGCGCGCCGGGTTCGAGCTGGACCGGCAGATGCTGAACCGCGGCGTGGAGTTCCGCTCGGTCTACCCGCACACCGCCCGCCGGCAGCACGACGCGGTCGAGTACATGCTGCTGCTGCAGGGCCTGGGCGCGCAGGTCCGTACCGCCCCGGTGATCCCGGCCCGGATGATCCTGATGGACGAGGAAGTGGCCATCGTGCCGATCAAGCCGTCCCAGGGCAGCGGCGCGGTGGTGGTCCGCGACCCGCCGGTGCTCGACTTCCTGGTCCGGGTCTTCGACCACATCTGGGACCGGGCCACGCCGGTGACCACCCCGGAGTACGACGAGCACGTGTTCGAGGAGATCGAGTTGTCGATCCTCTCCGAGCTCGCGCACGGGCGTACCGACGAGGCGATCGCCAGGCGGCTGGGCATCTCCACCCGCACCCTCCGCCGCTACCTGACGATGCTGTGCACGCGGCTCGGCGTGGAGACCCGGTTCCAGTTGGGTATGGCCGCCGCGAGGGCCGGGGTGCTGGACGACACCCCGATCCCCGAGTAGCGATCAGCGGTCAGTCCGGGTACAACCAGTAGGGCAGGACATCCTGGTCGTCCTGCGTCGATTCCCCGTCCGCCGATTCTTCGTCCGCCGATTCCTCATCCTCGGCCGGGTCGTATTCTGTCGCGCCGTTCTCGCGCGAGCCGTCGTCAGGCTCAGGTTCGTCCGCGTGGAGTGCCGGGCGCTCGTCACCAGAATTGTTGTTCACTGTTACCAGGGCTTTCCGGTTGCGCGGTAGGTGCGTCCCATGATGCCGATCGGGACAGGGCCGCAGTGTATTGGATACCTGTCCGGTCCGGGTCAGGCCGTATCCAGTCAGGGGACGGCCCGGCCGGTGGCACCTCCTCATCGTTTCCGCGTGGTGCCGGAAAAGGTGGCTTCCGGGCCCGCTCTCGGCCCACTTCCGCACCTTTGGAGCTGAACACTGCATGGTTACCGTCCGGTCGGGTGGGTGGGATGCCCGTTTCGACCGCCCGATATGTCGGCTGATGTCGGTATCGACGGCGATGTGGAGTGACCCCAACCGTTTTTGGCCGAATGCAGACAGCGCGTGGCCTTGCCCGGACAGGGCGGCTCCCTAGGCAGCGAGGGTCGGCGGGTGTTCAGTTGAATTGTCGCCACTGGCGCAAAGCTCCCCACCAAAAGCCCGGACGAGTTAGGAAACCACCATGATCACGCGATTCGCGCTCGCCATCGCCGCTGCTGTCGCATTCCTGGCCGCGAGTTTCGCCGGTCAATCCGCCGGAGCCGCCACGCTGCCCAATGGTGGCGTGCACACCGACGGTTGCCCAGCGCCGCTGGTCGTCCACGCCGACGGCACGTGCTGGCCGTAATTCCCCGGCGCCGCATAGGCGCCACGCAAACCGCCCCCCGGGCCGCCGCCGATTTCCGGCGGCACCCGGGGGGCTGCGATGTTTCGCCGGCTACCCGTCTGGTCCGGGCCAGGAGCCGGCTCCTGTGTACGAGCGGATCCGGCACTCGCGGGTCCACCGATGAAGGGGCTGCCAGTGTGCGGTATCACCGGATGGGTTGACTGGGAGCGCGACCTGACCGACCAGGGCGACGTCGTCCGGGCGATGACCGCCGCCATGCTGCCGCGCGGGCCGGACGCCGGTGGGGTGTGGCTGTCGCCGCGGGCCGCGCTCGGGCACCGCCGGCTGGCCATCATCGACCTGGCCGGCGGCGTGCAGCCCATGCACACCGGCCGCGCCGGGCACCGGGTCGTCCTCACCTACTCCGGTGAGGTCTACAACTTCACCGAGCTGCGGGCGCAGCTGCGCTCGGCCGGCCACCAGTTCCAGACCCGGTCCGACACCGAGGTCGTGCTGCGGGCCTACCTCGAGTGGGGTCCGGACTTCGCCCACCGGCTGACCGGCATGTTCGCCTTCGCCATCTGGGACGAGGCCGGCCAGGAGTTGCTGCTGGTCCGGGACCGGCTCGGCGTCAAGCCGCTGTACTACGCGCAGACCCCGACCGGGCTGCTGTTCGGCTCCGAGCCCAAGGCGCTGCTGGCCAACCCCCGGTTCCAGCCCGAGGTGGACGGCGAGGGCCTGGCCGAACTGCTGCTCGGGCCGACCCTGAAGACCCCCGGCCACGGCATCTTCCGCGGCTTGAAGGAGCTGCGGCCGGGCCGGATCCTGCGGGTCAGCCGGCAGGGCGTACGCGAGGAGGCGTACTGGCGGCTGGAGAGCCGGCCGCACACCGACGACCTGCCCACCTCGATCGGTACGGTCCGCGAACTGCTGGCCGGCGCGGTCGCCGAGCAGGTGGTCGCCGACGTGCCGCTGTGCTCGCTGCTGTCCGGCGGGTTGGACTCCGCGGCGATCACCGCCCTTGCCGTACAGGCGATCTCGGGGCACACCGAGGACAAGCTGGCGACGTACTCGCTGGACTTCCGCAACAGCCAGCGGGACTTCAAGGCCGACTCGCTGCGGCCCTCGGTGGATGCGCCGTTCGCGCACGCCGCCGCCGCGTACCTCGGCACCGAGCACGTCGAGGTGCTGCTGGACACCCCGGACCTGCTGGCCGACCAGCTCGTCACGATGGGCGCGCGGGACCTGCCGGGGATGGGTGACATGGACGTGTCGCTCTACCTGATGTGCCGCGAGCTGCGGCACTACGCCACGGTCGCGCTGTCCGGGGAGTCCGCCGACGAGGTCTTCGGCGGGTACCCGTGGTTCCACGAGGAGGCGGCGCTGAACACGCCGATGTTCCCGTGGGTGCACGGCAGGACCGGCCGGTACGAGGTGCTGAACCAGCCGCTGCTGGCCGAGCTGAAGGTGCGCGACTACCTCGGTGACCGGTACGCGCAGGCGCTGGCCGAGGTGCCCCGGCTGGCCGGCGAGGAGGGCCGGGACCGGCGGCTGCGCGAGGTGCAGTACCTCAACCTGACCCGCTTCATGCCGGCGCTGCTGGACCGCAAGGACCGGATGAGCATGGCCGCCGGGCTGGAGGTGCGCGTCCCGTTCACCGACCACCGGCTGGTGGAGTACCTGTGGAACGTGCCGTGGGCGATGAAGAACACCGGCGACCAGGAGAAGGGCCTGCTGCGGCACGCGGTCGAGGATCTGCTGCCGCCGGAGATCACCTGGCGGCGCAAGAGCGCGTTCCCGGTCTCGGTCGACCCCGGGTACGACGCGGCGGTCCGCTCGCACCTGCGGCAGATCGCCGCCGACCCCGGCTCGCCGCTGGCGCCGCTGCTGGACGCCGCCGCGCTGGAGCGCGTACTGGCCAGGCCCGTGGGCAACTGGGCCGGCCCGGGTAGCTCGGCCTGGCTCGGCTACCTGATCGAGTTGGACACCTGGCTGCGGAAGTACCGCGTGCGCATCGTCTGAGTCGACCGCCCCACCAGGGAGGCCCGCGGACCCCGCGGGCCTCCCTGTGCTGCGCTGTCCACAGTGGACGGTGGCCGTGTCCGGCCAGTCCGGATGCGGACGGCCGCGAGGGCTGACCAGGATCGCGGCGGCTTGTCACCATTGCGGGCATGACGTTCTTCGCCCCGTACGCCGAGCAGGCCGCCGACCGGCGCACGGTGCTGGTCACCGGCGCGACCGGGGTGGTGGGCACCGCGCTGCTGCCCCGCCTCGCGGCCACGCACCGGGTGATCGCCCTGGCACACCGGCGGATCACGCCGGGCGGGGTGGTCACCGTGCACGGCGATGTGACCCGGCCGCTGCTGGGCCTGGCCCGCGACCGGTACGCCGCGCTCGCCGAGCGGGTCGAGGTGATCGTGCACGCCGCCGCCGACACCGAACCGGCCAGCACCGGGTACCAGCCGAACGTGGTCGGCACCCGGCACGTACTCGACCTGGCCGAGGCCTCCGGCGCCACCGTCCACTTCCTGTCCCCGGCGGCGACGCACCGCGGCGCCGGCTCGAACTACCTGCGCGGCAAGCGGATCGCCGAGCAACTGGTGCGCGACAGCGGCGTGCCGGCCACGATCGTGCGGCCCTCGGCGGTCATCGGCGACGCGCAGACCGGCGAGATCGCCGCCTTCCGCGGGATCTCGGCGCTCACCGCCGCGGTGCTCGGCTCCGCGATGCCGGTGCTGCCGCTGGATCCGCGGGACCGGATCGACACCGTGCCGGTGGACGTGCTGGCCCGGACGCTGGCCAGCCTGGTCGATTCCGGTACGGCCGCGGGGGAGTACTGGATCACCGCCGGATCGGCCGCGCTCACCGCGGAACGCTGGCTGGAGATCCTGGTGGACGTCGGCGACCGGCTCGGCATCCCGGTGACCCCGCCGCGGCTGCACCGGCCCGGCCGGCTGCTGCCGTCCCTCGCCCCGTACGCCGACCCGGACGTGCTGCCCAGCGACCTGGCCACCCTGCCCGGCGGCACCGTGCTCGGCCCGCAGCAGACCGCCTGCGCCGTCGAGGCATCGGCCACCTACCTCGCCTGCGCCAAGGGCATGCTGCCGCTGGCCGACCTGGCTCCCCGGGTGCGCACCCGGCGCCGCGCGCTCGCGGCGGCCTGAGGTGGGCGGCCGCCTGATCCCCCTCACCGACCGCCGGGACGGGCGCGGCCAGGCCCGGTTGGCCGCGCTCGCCGGCGGGCGGTTGGAGGTCGGCGCGGCCGGCCCGCTGGTCTATGACAGCACCGGCACGCCGTACCTGGACTGCGCGGGCGCCACCCTGCTCGGCCACCGGCACCCGGCCGTGGTCGCCGCGGTCGCCGACCAGTTGCACCGGCGGCCGGTCGCCAGCGGCATGCTGCTCGACCCGCTGCTGGCCGGCGCGGCGGCGGCGCTGGCCGAGGTCACCCCGCCCGGGCTGGACTTCGTCCACTTCACCCACGACGCGGTGGCCGAGGCGGTCCGGCTGGCCCGCCGGCACGGCGCGGACCGCGTCGTACGCCCGGGGCCGGCCGAACTGCCCGCGGTCACCGGCGAGCGCTGCTGTGCCGTGCTGGCAGCCGATTCGCCGCTGCTGGCCGAGTCGGTGCGGCTGTGCCGGGCGTACGGCGCGCTGGTGGTGCTGGACGAGACCCGTACCGGCCTGGGGCGTACGGGCCGGTGGTGGGCCGCCGCGGCCGAGGTGGACCCCGACGTGCTGTGCGTCGGCGGCTCGCTGTCCGGCGGCGTGGTCCCGGTCGAGGCGATCGCCACCGCCGCTCACCTCCTGCACGCGTACGAGCCGGCCACACCGGCCACCCCGATCGCGCTGGCCGCGGCGACCGCCGCCCTCCGGGCGATCCGGGACGACCGCCTCCTCGAACGCGCCGCCCTGCTCGGCGCCGGGCTGCTCGCGGACCTCGCCGGCCTCGTCGAGAACCCCGGCGTGGCAGGCGTACGCGGCGCCGGCCTGCTGATCGACATCGACTGCGCCAGCGCCGAGGTCGCCCAGCGGTACGCCCTCGCGCTGCTGGACCACCAGGTGCTGGCGGCCACGACCGGCGCCACGGTCCACCTCGCCCCGCCGGCCACGCTGACCGAACCGCACCTGGCCTGGCTGCTCGGCGCGGCGGTCCTGCTGGGACGGTGATCGGGCAGGATCGGAGGCATGTTCTGGCGCTTCTGGTCCGCCTCGGTGCTGGCCAACCTCGGTGACGGGATCCGGCTGGCCGCGTTCCCGTTGCTGGCCGCCTCGCTGACCAGCAGCCCGGTCGGCGTCGCGCTGGTCGCCGCCGCGCAGACCGTGCCCTGGCTGGTCGGCGGGTTGCCGGCGGGCGTGCTGGCGGACCGCCGCGGTGCCCGCGGGTTGCTGGCCGGCGCCGACACGGTCAGGGTGGCGGTGCTCGCCGTGCTGGTGTGCGCCGTCGCGCTGGGCTGGGCCACGATCGGGCTGGCGATCGGCGCGTCGGTGGTCCTCGGGCTGTGCGAGACCGTACGCGACACCGCCGCGTCGACCGCGCTGCCGGCCCTGGTGCCGGCCGCGGAGCTGGAACGGGCCAATGGTCGGCTGGCGGCCGGCTCGATCGTGGGTAACGAGTTCGCCGGCCCACCGCTCGGTGCGGTGCTGTTCGGGGTCGGCGCGGCGCTGCCGTTCCTGGCCAACGGCGCGGCCCTCTCGCTGGCCGTGCTCCTCGTGCTGTCCCTGCCGCTGACCCGCCACCGCGCGGTGCCCGGCGCGGCCGCGCCCGCAGGCGGCGGGGGAGTCCGGGACGGCCTGCGCTGGCTGCTGCGGCACCGCGTGCTGCGCACCCTCGTCGTGGTCGTGACGGTCGTGGCCGCGGCCGACAGCGCGTGGTTCGCCACCTTCGTCCTGTACGCCCAGCAGCAGCTCGGCCTGGCCCCGCTGGGCTTCGGGGTGCTGCTCGGCACCGGCGCGGTCGGCGGGGTCGCCGGCTCCCTGCTCGCCGACCGGATCCTCGCCGGCCGGCACCACCGCGCGGTGGTCGGCTGGTCGACGGCCGTGGCCGCGGGCGTACCGGCGATGTTGCTGGCCGGGCCGCACCTGTGGTCGGCCGTGGCGGTGATCGTGCTGACCAGCGCCGCGTTCGCGGTGGTGAACGTGACCGCCGTGTCGCTGCGCCAGCGGCTGACCCCGCAGGCGTTGCTGGGCCGGGTCACCGCCACCTCGAGCACCGTCGTCCTCGGCGGTACGGCCGCGGGCGCGCTGCTCGGCGGGGTGCTGGCCGGCGCCGCCGGGGTGCGCGCGCCGTTCCTGTTCTGCGCGGCCGCCGCGTGCGTGGCTACGCCGCTGTGGTGGGCGGCGACGCGGCCCGCGGCTACGGGCGGCGCTTGGCCGCTGGGTAGTTGAGGCCCTTCTCCAGCAGGCCGAAAGCGCGTTCCACCAGGACCGAGATCGGGGTCTCGGGTTCGGCGGAGGCCCAGACGCGGATGGCCAGCGGGACGGTGGAGGCGACGAGCGCGGCCACCAGTTGCGGGCGGGGGTCGAGGGTCGGGTCCACGCCCATCCGGGCACCGATCTTGGCGGCGAACCCGTCCATCTTGGCCGTGCCGTGCTCGACGCTCTTGGCCGCCACCGACGGCGACTTCATCGTCATGTCCTGCATGCAGGCGAACCGGATCGGGTCGAAGCCGCTGCCGGTCTCGGTCGCCTTCGCCACCGCGATCATGGCGTGCTTCAGCGCGGTGAGCACGGGCTCGTTCGCCGGCCGCGCCTCGAACTCGGCCTCCATCGCGGCGGCCTGATCGTCCATCATGGACAGCGCGCAGTCTTCCTTGGTGGCGAAGTAGCGGAAGAACGTACGCGGGGACACCTCGACCGCCTCGGCGATCTCCTCGACCGTGGTCGCGTCGAACCCGTTGCGCCCGAACAGCTCGTACGCAGCGCCGATCAGCGCCTCACGGGTGCGCTGCTTCTTGCGCTCCCGCAGGCCCGGTACGGAGCTGCCCATCATCACGCCGGTCATCGTACGCCGCCTGTCACCTCCAGACTACAGACAGACACCGACAAGGTGCACTGCGTGTCAAGTGTCATGTTCAGCTAAATGTCGCTTGACGTCAACTGGCAGCGCATGACAGTTTGGCGGGGACCACTTGGCAGTGATGGGGGAGGACCCATGACCGGACCGGCAACCCTGAGTACGCGACGCGGACACGGCCATCCCTGGCTGACGCTGCTCGCCGTCGCGGTCGGGGTGATGATGGTCGGGCTGGACGCCACGGTCGTCGCCATCGCCAACCCGGCGATCGCGCGGGACCTCGGCGCCAACCTGGCCGACCTGCAATGGGTCACCAACGGCTACCTGCTGTCGCTGGCCGTCTCGCTGATCATCGCCGGCCGGCTGGCCGACCGGTTCGGCCGCAAGACAATCTTCCTGGTCGGCGTGGCCGCCTTCGCCGCCGCCTCGGTCATGGTCGGCCTGTCCAGCGGCATCGGCATGGTCGTGTTCTGGCGCGTCATCCAGGGCTTCGCCGGGGCGCTGCTGCAACCGGCCAGCCTCGCCATCCTGCGCAGCACCTTCTCACCCGAGCGGCTGAACATGGCGATCGGCATCTGGGGCGGGGTGTCGGCGCTCGCGATCGCCAGCGGGCCGATCGTGGCCGGGCTGCTGGTCGAGCACGTCAGCTGGCAGTCGGTCTTCTACATCAACGCGCCGGTCGCGGTCGCCGGCCTGATCCTCGGCGGCTGGGTGATCAAGCAGTCCAAGGACGAAACAGCCACCGGCTCGTACGACCTGCCGGGTGTCGGGCTGCTGGCCGGGGCGCTGTTCGCCCTGGTGTGGGGGCTGATCAAGGCGCAGACCACCGGCTTCGGCGACGTACTCCCGCTGACCTGCTTCGCGATCGCCGCCATCGTCGGGGTGGCCTTCGTGATCCGGGAGCAGGCCGCACCGCAACCGCTGCTGCCGCTGGGGCTGTTCCGCTCGGTGTCCTTCAGCGCCGGCCTGGTGCTGGTCGCCCTCGGGGTGTTCGCGCTGTTCGGCGCGTTCTTCTTCGTGACGCTGTACCTCCAGCAGGTGCACGGGCTCAGCCCGGTCGGGGCAGGCGTACGCATCCTGCCGATGACGGCCACCTTCATGTTCTCCGCGCCGCTGGCCGGCGCGCTGACCGCCCGCTTCGGCCCGCGGCCGCCGCTGCTGGTCGGCATGGGGCTGTCCGCGGTGGCGATGTTCGGGCTGTCCCGGCTGTCGGTGGACTCCCCGTACCTGGGGCTGTGGCCGTCGTTCGTGCTGCTGGGCGTCGGGTTCGGGCTGGTCGTGGTGGCCGGCACCGAGGCGATCGTGGGCAACGCGCCGGTGCACCTGGCCGGGGTGGCCGGCGGCGTGCAGCAGACCGGTTTCCAGCTCGGCGGCGTACTCGGCACCACCGTGTTCGCCAGCGTGATGTCGGCCCGGGTGACCGGCCAGCTGCCGGCCAGGCTGACCGAGTCGGGCGTGCCGGACCAGCTGGCCCAGGCGGCGACCGCGGCCAGCGGCTACGTCGCCCAGGGGGCCAGCGTCCCGGCCCCGCCGGGCGCGTCGCAGGCGCTCGCGGACGCGCTGGCGACCGGCTCGCACCTGGCGTTCATGGACGGCTTCCACACCGCGCTCACCGCGGGCGCCGTGGTCGCGGTCATCGCCGCCGCATTCGCCCTGCTGGTCCGCCGCGGGGACGGCGGCGAGACCAGCGAGAGCAGCGATGCCGGCCAGGAGCCCGTGGCGCAGGCAAGCTTCGCGTAGCAGGCAGGCAACACCGCAAGATCTCCGGGTCGCCCGATCGACGGGCGGCCCGGAGTGCTGTATCTGGCCAGAATCGGCAAATCGGTCGTTCGGTCGGATCACAATCACGCTACGGACCGGCCATCGGACTGGCACGGGACGCGATTGCGGTGGACATTCTTGCTGGGTCGCGGTCCGTCCCGCGACTCTGCCGTGCCCCGACCACCCCGGCACCTGTCCACGGCCGAGGGTGATGCGCCGTACCGGCCACTAGGGTGGCAGCCTGATCGGCCAACCACCCAGAGCGCAGGGAGACCCGCATGACCGCTCCGCTTGAGGTCACCGGCTCGGCCACCGAGGCCCAGCCGGAGGCGGTAGCGGCGGGGTTGGGCGCGAAGATCGAGGGTCGTTCGCTCGGCCAGATCGCCTGGATGCGGCTCAAGCGCGACAAGGTCGCCATGGCCGGCGGCATCTTCGTGCTGTTCCTGATGCTGGTCGCGGTCTTCGCGCCGCTGGTGGTGAAGCTGCTCGGGCACCCGCCGGACGAGCAACACGAGGAACTGCTCGACCCGCAGTTGCACATCTCCATGAAACCGCGCGGCGGGATGAGCTGGGACTACCTGCTCGGCATCGAGCCCATCCACGGCCGGGACCTGTTCTCGCAGGTCGTCTACGGCGCCCGGATCTCGCTGCTGGTGGCGTTCCTGTCCACCATGCTCGCGGTCGGGATCGGCACCGTGATGGGCGTACTGGCCGGGTACTTCGGCGGCTGGGTCGACTCGATCATCAGCCGCGCCATGGACATCTTCCTCGCGTTCCCCCTGCTGGTGTTCGCGATCGCGCTGGTCGGCGTCATCCCCGACCACGCCTTCGGGCTGTCCGGCTACTGGCTGCGCGTGCTGCTCATGATCTTCATCATCGGCTTCTTCAGTTGGCCGTACATCGGGCGCATCATCCGCGGCCAGACCCTGTCGCTGCGCGAGCGCGAGTTCGTCGACGCCGCCCGCAGCCTGGGTGCGCGCGGGCCGTACATCATCGTGAAGGAACTGCTGCCCAACCTGGTGGCGCCGATCCTGGTGTACACCACGCTGCTCATCCCGACCAACATCCTGTTCGAGGCGGCGCTGTCGTTCCTCGGTGTGGGTGTGCCGGCGCCGACGCCCACCTGGGGTGGCCTGCTGTCGGACGCGGTGAGCTGGTACCAGATCGCGCCGAACTTCATGATCTTCCCCGGGCTGGCCATCTTCGTCACCGTGCTGGCCTTCAACCTGTTCGGCGATGGCCTGCGAGACGCCCTGGATCCGCGATCTTCCCGGTAACCCGCGGCTCGGCCCCGCGGTAGACAGCGAACAACGCTCCCAACCCACGATTGAAGGGGTGCACCAGCGAATGAAAAGGAAATCGCTAGTTGGCGTGGTTGCCTTGGGCGCCGCGCTCACCATGGGCCTCGCGGCCTGCGGTAGTAGCACGGGCAACAGCTCCAACAGCAACAACGGCAACAGCGGCAACGGCGGCTCCGTTGCCGCGCCGGACGCTGCTGTCGGCAAGATCTACAACCCGTCCGACGTCAAGGGCGGCACGTTGCGGATCGCCAACCCCGGTGACTTCGACTCCACCGACCCGGCCGACACGTACTACGGCTACGTCTGGAACTTCATCCGGCTGTACACCCGCTCGCTGGTCACCTTCAACCCCAAGCCGGGCGCGGACAGCACCAAGCTGGTGCCGGACCTGGCCGAGTCGCTCGGTACGCCCAGCGACGGCGCGCGCACCTGGACGTACAAGATCCGCAAGGGCATCAAGTACGAGGACGGCACCGAGGTCACCTCGGCCGATGTGAAGTACGACGTGGAGCGGTCGCTGGACAAGGAGGTCTTCCCGAACGGGCCGACCTACCTCAACGACTTCCTTGACCTGCAGGGCTACAAGGGCCCGTACCAGAGCAAGGGCGTCGACCTGAAGGCGATCGAGACGCCGGACAAGTACACGATCGTCTTCCACCTGAACAAGCCGTTCAGCGGCTTCGACTACTTCGCCCAGCTGCCCTCCACCGCGCCGGTGCCGGAGAGCAAGGACACCGGGTCGAACTACAAGAAGCACGTGCTCTCCTCCGGGCCGTACATGTTCGACGGCAACTACGAGCCCGGCAAGAAGCTGAACCTCAAGCGCAACCCCAACTGGGACCAGGCCACCGACCCGCTGCGCAAGGCGCTGCCGGACCGCATCGAGGTCGCCCTGAAGGTCAACGCCGAGGACATCGACAACCGGCTCATCTCCGGTGACCTGGACCTCGACATCAACGGTACGGGCGTGCAGCCGGCCACCCAGGGCAAGGTGCTGGGCAACCCGGACCTGAAGAAGAACAGCGACTCCGCCGCCATCGCGCGGCTCTGGTACACCTCGATCAACCCGGACGTGGCGCCGTTCGACAACATCCACTGCCGCAAGGCGGTCGAGTACGCGGCCAACCACACCAGCTACCAGACCGCGTACGGCGGCAGCCCGGGTGGTGAGGTGGCGACGAACCTGATGCCGCCGCAGGTGCCGGGTGCCAAGAAGACCGACCTGTACAACTTCGGTGGCAAGCCGGAGGGCGACATCGACGCGGCCAAGAGCGAGCTGCAGCAGTGCGGCAAGCCGGGCGGCTTCACCACCAACATCTCCTACCGCACCGAGCGGCCGAAGGAGAAGGCGACCGCCGAGTCGCTGCAGGCCGCGCTGAAGCGGGTCGGCATCACGCTGAACATCAAGGGTTTCCCGCAGGGTGACTACTTCAAGCTGTACGCCGGCAAGCCCGCCTACGCCAAGAACAACGGCCTGGGCCTGATGGTGAACGGCTGGGGTGCCGACTGGCCGGACGGTTTCGGCTTCCTGCAGCAGATCGCGGACAGCCGGGTCATCCGCGAGTCGGGTGGTAACACCAACCTGAGCGTGAAGATCCCCGAGGTCGACCAGATGTTCGACCAGGCGCTGCAGACCACCGACCTCACCGCGCGTGAGGGTGTCTGGGCGCAGATCGACGAGCGCGTGATGAAGGAGGCCGTGATCCTGCCGGGCGTCTGGGCCCACGGTCTGCTGTACCGGCCGCCGAACCTGAAGAACGTGTTCGTCACCGACGCGTACGGCATGTACGACTACACGGCGCTCAGCGTCAAGTAGCAGCCGTCCTTCACGCACCGCAGAGGTAGGTGAAAGGCGACCGGGGGCCGGCAGGGCTCGACATCCCTGCCGGCCCCCGAGGCCGAACATCGTGATCACATACATCGTCCGGCGGCTGCTGGCCGCGGTCCTGCTGCTCTTCGTGGTCAGCATCGTGACCTTCGGGATCTTCTTCCTCATCCCGCGCATCGCCGGGGCCACGGCCGATGACCTCGCCTCCCGGTACGCCGGGAAGACCGCGGACGCCGAGACGGTCCACCGGATCGCGCTGAAGCTCGGCTTCACCGACCCGCTGCCGGTGCAGTACGGCCGGTTCGTGAAGGCGGTCTTCACCGGCGCCGACTACTCGACCGGGCCGACCGTCGAGCACTGCCCGGCGCCGTGCCTGGGCTACTCGTTCATCACCCAGCAGCCGGTGTGGCCGGACCTGCTGGACCGGCTGCCGATCACGCTCTCGCTCGCCCTCGGCGCGGCGGTGATCTGGCTGCTGGCCGGCGTCGGCACGGGCGTACTTTCCGCGCTGCGCAAGGGATCGGTCTTCGATCGCGCGGCCATGTCGGCGGCGCTGGCCGGAGTGTCGCTGCCGATCTTCTTCACCGGCCTGCTGTCGCTGTCCATCTTCAGCTACACGCTGCACTGGACGGTGCCCGGTGGCACGTACATCAACTTCAAGGACAACCCGTTCCAGTGGGCGCACGCGCTGCTCGTGCCCTGGATCTGCCTGGCATTCCTTTACGCCGCAGGGTATGCGCGGCTCACCCGGGCCGGGATGCTGGAGACGATGGGGGAGGACTACATCCGTACGGCGCGGGCGAAGGGCCTGCCGGAGCGCACCGTGATCGCCAAACACGGCCTGCGCGCCGCGCTCACCCCGATCCTCACCATCTTCGGTCTCGACCTCGGGCTGCTGCTGGGCGGCGCGATCCTGACCGAGAGCACGTTCTCCCTCAACGGCATCGGCAAGTACGCCGTGGACGCGATCAAGGACAACGACCTCCCCAAGGTGCTGGGTGTGACGCTGTTGGCGGCGGTGTTCATCATCATCGCGAACCTGGTGGTCGACATCCTGTACGCGGTGATCGACCCGAGGGTCAGGCTGACATGAGCGAACAACTCGACACCGCCGCCGGGCCGGGGCCGACGCCCGCGGACCCGGACGCCCCCGCGGCGTTCCTGGAACTGCGCGACCTGAGCGTCCACTTCCCCACCGACGACGGGCTGGTCAAGTCCGTCGACGGGCTCTCGTTCCGGCTGGAGCGCGGCCAGACCCTCGGTATCGTCGGCGAATCCGGGTCCGGCAAGAGCGTGACCAGCCTGGCGATCCTCGGCCTGCACAAGCGCGGGAACGCCCGCATCAACGGGCAGATCTGGCTGGACGGCCGGGAGTTGGTGTCCGCCAGCGCGGAGAGCGTACGCAAGCTGCGCGGCAAGAAGATGGCCATGATCTTCCAGGATCCGCTGTCGGCCATGCACCCGTACTACACCGTCGGCGCGCAGATCATCGAGGCGTACCGGATCCACAACGACGTCAGCAGGCGGGCGGCGCGTACGCACGCCATCGACATGCTGAACCGGGTGGGCATCCCGAAGCCGTCGACCCGGGTGGACGACTACCCGCACCAGTTCTCCGGCGGGATGCGGCAGCGCGCGATGATCGCCATGGCGCTGTCCTGCGACCCGGAGCTGCTGATCGCCGACGAGCCGACCACGGCGCTGGATGTGACCGTACAGGCGCAGATCCTGGACCTGATCCGCGATCTCCAGCAGGAGTTCAACTCCGCGGTCATCATCATCACCCACGACCTGGGCGTGGTCGCCGAACTGGCCGACGACATCATGGTGATGTACGCCGGCAAGGGCGTGGAGTACGGCTCGGCGCAGACCATCTTCGGCAACCCGCAGCACCCGTACACCTGGGGCCTGCTCGGCTCGATGCCGCGGCTGGACCGGGAGCGCAGCGAGCGGCTGCTGCCGATCACCGGGTCGCCGCCGAGCCTGATCAACGTGCCGCCCGGGTGCGCGTTCCACCCCCGCTGCGCCTACTGCGCGCTCACCGAGGGGCTGGCCGAGACCGAGGTGCCGCGGATGGTCGAGGTTGTCGGCGGCAACCACCGGGTGGCCTGCCACCTGCCGGTGGAGAAGCGTACCGAGATCTGGACCGACCAGATCAAGCCCAAGCTGTAAGGGGTTTCGTTGACCACCACCGAGTCCTCGCCGGCGCCGGCCGCCCCGGCGACCGGCGACGCGCTGCTGAGCGTCAGCGGGCTGCAGAAGCACTTCCCCATCCGGCGCGGCGTGATCTTCCAGCGCAAGGTCGGGGCGGTGCAGGCGGTCGACGGGCTGGACTTCTCGGTACGGCGTGGTGAAACCCTCGCGCTGGTGGGGGAGTCCGGGTGCGGGAAGACCACCACCGGGCGGTTGCTGACCCGGCTGCTGGAGCCGACCGGCGGGCGGATCGTCTTCGAGGGCAGGGACATCACGCACCTGTCCATGGCCCAGGTACGCCCGCTGCGCCGGGACGTACAGATGATCTTCCAGGACCCGTACTCGTCGCTGAACCCGCGGCACACGGTCGGGACCATCGTGGGCGCGCCGTTCCGGCTGCAGGACGTGCAGACCGAGCACGGGGTGAAGCGGGCGGTGCAGGACCTGCTCGAGCTGGTGGGGCTCAACCCCGAGCACTACAACCGGTACCCGCACGAGTTCTCCGGCGGGCAGCGGCAGCGGATCGGGATCGCCCGGACCCTGGCGCTGAAGCCGAAGCTGATCATCGCCGACGAGCCGGTGTCCGCGCTGGACGTGTCGATCCAGGCGCAGGTGGTCAACCTGCTGGAGGACCTCCAGTCCGAACTGGACCTGACCTACGTGGTCATCGCGCACGACCTGTCGGTGGTGCGACACATGTCCGACCACGTCGCGGTCATGTACCTCGGCAAGATCGTCGAGATGGCCGACCGTACCCAGCTGTACGAGCAGCCGATGCACCCCTACACCGTCGCCCTCCTCTCCGCGGTGCCCATCCCGGAGCCCACCGGGGGCGAGCGCCGCGAACGCATCCGCCTGGTCGGCGACGTACCCAGCCCCATCAACCCGCCCGCCGCCTGCCGCTTCCACACCCGCTGCTGGAAGGCGCAGGACGTCTGCCGCACCCTCGAACCCCCGCTCGTCCCCCTCCGCACCGGCCACCAGGTCGCCTGCCACTTCCCCGAGAACGCCCCCGCCGACTACACACCCCCCGCCCCCGACGCCACCGAACTCCCACCCCCACCCCCGGCAGACTGATCCAGCCGTCCCAGGGCGGCGGGATGAGCCCTGGCGGGGGTATAGCATCGTTGCTATGAGTTGGGGTACCGTCGAGTTGGAACCGGAGGTGCGGGAATGGCTGGAGGGGCTGACCGCGGAGCACTTTGGTATCGCGGCGTTCTACATCGATCTGCTCGCGGTCGAGGGTGTGCTCCTGGGAGATCCGTACACGAGGCAGCTTGACGGCAAGCTGCGCGAGTTGCGGTTCTTCCTGGAGCGGCAGGCGATCCGGATCACGTACTGGATCGCGTCCGCCCGACGGATCGTGCTGCTGACGGTGTTCCGGAAGACCAGGATGCGGGAGATTCGGGAGATAGAGCGGGCGCGGCGAGCGCTGGCGACATGCATTGCGGCGCAGCACACGGTTGATGAGGCGAGGTGACCGGCATGGCGGGGCGGGCTGAGTGGGAGGAGTTGCGGGAGCGGCGGATGGCCGAGCCCGCGGCTGAGGCGGGGTATCGGGCGGCGCAGCTGGCGTACGAGCTGGGCAGGACCGTGCGGGAGTTGCGGGAGCGGCGCGGCTGGAGCCAGAGCGTGCTCGCTCACCGCGCGGGCATGACGCAGTCGGCGGTCGCCCGGTTCGAGGCGGGGGGTACGACGCCGACGCTGCCTGTCCTGGATCGGCTGGCGCGGGCGCTCGATGCCGACCTGGCCGTCCAGATCAATCCCCGGCAGCCGGCCTGAAGGGTCAGGGGTGGAGGTCCAGGTGTAGTTGGACGTCGGCGGCTTCCGGGGCGCCGATGGCGGTGTAGAGGGTGAGGGCTTCGGTCCAGGCGGTGCGGGCGGCGTCGAGGTTGTTGAGGAGGGCCTGGGCGTGGCCTATGCCGGCCAGGGCGCGGGCCTGCTGGTAGCGCTCGCCGATCGGGGCGACCAGGGTGAGGGCCTGCTGGTAGTGGGTCAGGGCCAGGTCGGGTTGGTTGGTTTCGCGGTAGTAGTCGCCGAGGCTGCTCAGGCAGCCCGCTTCGCCGCCGACGTAGCGGGCGGCGCGCATGGCGGCCAGGGCCGCGTCGATGTGTTCCCTGGCTTCGGCGTGGCGGCCCAGGTGCAGGAGGGCGTTGCCGAGGTTGTCCTGGGCGCCGCCCTGGCCCCAGCGGTCGCCCACCTCGCGGTAGAGGTCGACGGCCTGGCGGTGGTACGCGGCCGATTCCTCGTACTCGCCGATGCGGCGCAGGGTGTAGCCGATGTTGTCCAGCAGCCGGCCCTCGTTGATGCGGTCGCCCACCGCGCGGGACAGCTCCAGGCCGCGGCGGAAGGTGGCGAAGGCCTCGTCCATGCGCCCCATGGCCCGCTGGGCGTACCCGAGGTTGGTGTGGCAGACCCCTTCGGAGCGGCGGTCGCCGATCTCGGCGAACAGCTCGGCGGCGACCTCGGCACGCTCCAGGGCGCGGGCGTAGTCGCCGCTGCGCAGGAACGCGGGCGCGGTGGCGCCCAACGCCTTGGCCTCGGTCCACCGGTTGCCGCTGGCCCGGCTGACCTCGATGGCACGCTCCAGCAGCTCCAGCATCCGGTCGGTCCGGCCGATGTGCATGTACGCCTGCGCCGAGTTGATCAGCGTCACCGCCTCGCCCAGCGCGTCGCCGGCCGAGCGGGCCGCCTCCGCCGCGGCCTCGTGCGTACCGATCCAGTCGTCGGTGTACCCGCCGGTGAACAGGAACCGGGACAGCGCCTGGGCCAGCTGCCAGGCGTGCGAGGCGAGGCCGGCCTGGGCGGCGTACCCGACCGCGGCCACCAGGTTCGGCCGCTCCGCCTCCAGCCAGGCCCGCGCCTGCTGCCGGTCGTTCAGCTCCGGCAGCTCGGCGGGCGGGTGCTCCACCGGCAGCTCGCCCAGCCGCAGCTGCTCCGGGTCCTGCCGGTGCGCGGCCGTCGCCGCGGTCACCACCTGGTATTCCAGCAGCCGTCGCGCGGCCGCCGCGCGCTCGGCCGCCGGCTCGTCGGCGAGCGCGGTCTGCTGGGCGTGCTCGCGCAGCAGGTCATGGAAGGTGTACCGGTCCGGCAGCCGCTGGATGAGCAGGTGCACGTCCAGCAGGTCCTCGAGGATCTGCTCGGCGGTGGCCAGCGGGAGGGCGGCCAGTTCGGCGGCGGCGTACGCGTCGGTGTCGGGGCCGGGCAGCAGGCCGAGCAGCCGGAACAGCCGCTGCTGGTCCGGCCGCAACTGCTGGTACGACAGGGTGAAGGCGGCCGCGACCTCACCGCCGGCGCCCAGCTCCGGCAGCCGCCGGCGGACGGCACCGAGCCGGTCGGCCAGCGTACGGACGGTCCAGTCGGCGTGCTGCCGCAGCCGGCTGCCGGCCAGCCGGATCGCC
>Ga0081455_10000534_pt1 | contig 49314 bp, 45 predicted proteins | sample TabmetS3T2R1_FD_70207 | JGI IMG/M metagenome (GOLD analysis project Ga0081455, IMG submission 70207) | Tabebuia heterophylla rhizosphere microbial communities from the University of Puerto Rico - S3T2R1 | ecosystem: Host-associated > Plants > Roots > Rhizosphere ...
TTTGGCGGCTCTTCCACTGGTACGCTTGTCGCAGGGGCACTCCGATATTGCCGTAAACAGACAAAACCGAAGCGGGTTGTCAGCTTCGTGGTCGACACCGGGAACAAATATCTTTCGAAGATGTACGATGATTTCTGGATGGCGGAACAGGGTTTTATTCATCGTCCGCTTCATGGCGATTTGAGCGATCTGATCTCCCATCGTTATGAAGCCGGTGAAGTGATCGCCGTTGGACCCACGGATACACTGCTGACTGCGTTCAAACGCATGCGAGGCGCGGACGTTTCACAGGTGCCCGTGCTAGACCAACATGGTCGTGCCGTCGGAATTCTCGATGAATCCGATGTGCTTGTGAAAGTCCATAGCGATCCGTCGCATTTTAATGATCCGGTGAAAAAAGCCATGACATCGAAGCTGGAAACATTGTCGCCAACAGCGACGATCAAGGATCTCCTGGGCGTATTTGATCGCGGCCGCGTCGCCATCGTCATGGACGAAGACAAATTTCTCGGGCTGGTTACGCGTTCCGACTTGCTCTCTTATTTGCGGTTGCACATGCCGAAGGAGTGAACCGTGCTTGCGCGGATTGGACTCTGATTTTTCTCAGGGCTAACGGTTCGATTCGCGGTTAGATTGTTTTCAACATGAAAAAGCAGCACGAATTTGCCACGCGCGCGATTCACGCGGGGCAGCACCCTGATCCTTCCACTGGCGCGGTAATGACGCCGATTTACGCGACGTCGACGTACGTGCAGGAAAGCCCCGGGAAGCACAAGGGATACGATTACTCGCGCTCAATTAATCCGACCCGGCTCGCTTACGAAAAATGCATTGCCGATTTGGAAAGCGGCACACGGGGGTTCGCATTTGCCTCCGGTCTGGCCGCGATGGCGACTGTGCTTGAACTGCTCGAAAGCGGGTCGCATATCGTTGTCAGCGACGATCTTTACGGTGGAACATTCCGATTGTTCGACAAAGTGCGCCGCCGCTCGGCGAATCTTGATTTTAGCTACGTCGATCTGACCGACGCCGAGGATCTCGAGCGCGCCATCAAGCCGAACACGCGGATGGTATGGATCGAAACTCCAAGCAATCCGCTATTGAAGCTGATCGACCTCGAAGCCATCGCAAAAATCGCGCGCAAACGCAAACTGATCTCGGTCTGCGATAATACATTTGCGACGCCCTGGATTCAGCGCCCGATTGAGAACGGATTCGACATCGTAGTCCATTCCGCCACGAAATATCTTAACGGTCATTCCGATTTGGTAGGCGGAGTGGTCGTTGTCGGCGACAAGAAGGAACTCGGCGATCAAATGTGGTTCCTGCAAAATTCCGTCGGCGCAATTGCCGGCGCCTTCGACAGCTTTCTTGTGCTGCGAAGCTTAAAAACGCTGGCGCTTCGCATGGAGCGACATTGCGCAAATGCGCTTGAGATTGCGCGCTGGCTCGAGGAACAACGGAAGGTGAAACTGGTGCGTTATCCCGGATTAAAGTCGCATCCACACCACGATCTGGCGCGTCAACAAATGCGCGGCTTCGGCGGAATCGTGACAATTGTTTTGAAAGGCGACCTCGCGGGCACCAGGCGTTTTCTGGAGAACACACACCTTTTCGCTTTAGCGGAAAGTTTGGGCGGCGTCGAAAGCCTGATCAATCATCCAGCGCTTATGACGCATGCTTCCGTTCCAAAGGAGCAACGTGAAAAACTCGGCGTTACCGATTCGCTTGTCAGGCTTTCGGTGGGCGTGGAAGACGTCCGCGATTTAATCGACGATTTGAAGAGCGCGCTCGAAGCGATTTAACCACGCGGGAGTGACGCTCTCATTCGTGGGCGTATTTCTCGGCTCCGAGAAAGTGAAGAGAGACATAAGGTTCATTGCCGACGACCCAACTGTCGTGCCCGGGGCCGATGTAAAAGATGTCGCCAGGCTTCATGACGTAGCATCTTCCATCTTCCATGGCACACGCAGCTTGCCCGGAAATCACAATGCCAACATGCTCAACCTGACAAAGGGCACTCCCGGCAACTGGCGCGACGTGCTGCGACCATTTCCAGCCGGGTTCGTAGGTAGCACGGCCGATCGTCATTCCGCCAATCTTGATGATTTCGAAGCGCCCTTTTTCAAAAGGCCGAACCTCATCCGGGTTCTCAAATCGTTTAATTAAGAAGTCAGTGTAATCAGGAAGCATGTTTGGGTTCGTTTTGCAGAAGGGATACGTGTTACCGAAAGTTAAACATTCTTTCGAAGATTTGATTACTCGAATCCGGCAATGCGATGCGGCACGTACCGCTCTTCGAGCGCTTTGATTTCCGCGTCGGATAGTTTCACATCAACCGCTGCCGCTGCTTCTTCCAGATGATGAGATTGGGTCGCGCCAACGATCGGCGCCGTGATCGCTGGTTGATGAAGCAACCACGCCAGAGAAATCTCAGCGCGGCTCACTCCTCGCGCTTTGGCGATTTCACCGACGCGATCGACTATTTGTTTGTCGAGTTCTTCAGTTTTCGAATAGAGCTTTTTGCCATACTCATCGCTTTGAGCGCGCACAGTGCTCGGCTCTGTTTCCCATGCGCGAGCAAGACGACCGCGCGCCAATGGGCTCCATGGTAAGACGCCTACGCCCTCTTCAAGACAAAGAGGCAGCATCTCTCGCTCCTCCTCACGATTCAGCAGATTGTAATGGGGCTGCATCGAAACAAATCGTGTCCAACTGTGGAGATCAGCCAGGTAAAGCGCCTTGCAGAATTGCCAGGCAAACATCGATGATGCCCCGATGTAGCGCACCTTTCCGGATTTCACGACATCGTGAAGGGCCGCGAGTGTTTCTTCAATCGGTGTATCGTAATCCCAGCGATGAATCTGATAAAGATCGACATAATCCATTCCCAGCCGGTGCAAACTGTGATCGATCTCCGTCATGATTGCTTTGCGGGATAATCCGCGCCCGTTCACATCGGAACGCATCGGGAAAAAAACTTTTGTCGCAATGACTAGCTCATCGCGTTTCGCAAAATCGCGTATCGCCCGGCCCAGGACTTCTTCGCTTCTGCCGGTTCCATACATGTTGGCGGTATCAAAAAAGTTAACGCCAAGCTCAAGCGCTCGCTTAATGAAAGGCCGGCTTTGTTCCTCATCCAGACCCCACACTCTCTCTTCGTTGAGTCCGTAACTCATGCAGCCCAGGCAAATTTGCGACACCTTAAGCCCCGTCTTTCCAAGATTTTTGTATTTCATTGCTTTATTACCGTTGTTTAGACCTCATCTGACCTTTGAAAACCTACGTCATTCCGAGCGGAGTCGAGGAATCTCTGATCTTGATCTTTTCGAGTCCAAAAAAGCATCAAGAGATGTCCCGACTTCGCTCGACATGACAACACGGCATTTCCCAAGTTTAAGCCTAATCATTTGCGCTACGTTTCAAGGCGACCCCGGCGATCACTGCGCCGACGCCAGCTAGTTCTGACAGTGATGGAACCTGTCGCAAAACGATTATTCCTACCAGGCACGCTGTCGCCGGCAACAAAGAAAGCATTAGCGCAAAAGTCGCTTTCGATAATTGCGCCATGGCAAATTGATCGCAGATGTACGGGATGACCGAGGAACAAATTCCGACTCCGGCGCCAGCAAGAAGAAGGACAGGATCGACTGGCGCTCCCAATGCGCTTTTCAGGCCAATTGGCGTGATCACGATGCTCGCGATGAGCATTGCCATCGCCAGGCGCTCAACCCCACCGCGGCCGCCGCCCGCTGCGATTCGATGCCCCAGTAGAATGTAGAAAACGAACAGCGCGCAATTCGCAAATGCAAAAATGTATCCAATCGGTTCGCCACTGATTCGCATACTGGTGAGCAGGAACACTCCGCCGCACGCCAGTAGTAATGCGGCAAGATTGCGCATGCTTCGCACGCCGAACGCCGCCAACCCTATGGGTCCAAGGAACTCGATCGTCCCCACTGTTCCCAGTGGCAGCCGGTTGATCGCGAAATAGAAACAGACGTTCATGGCGGCCAGCACGAAACCTAACGCCACCACGGTTCGCTTCTCGGTCACATTTAGTTCAGCGAATCGACGCCACGGACGCTTCCAGAAGGCGAATACCATGGCAGCGCTTGCAATCCGGAGCCATGCAACGCCTAATACATTAAGCCGCGCAAACAGAAGCACGGCAAAGGCTGGACCAAGATAATGAAAAATGGCGCTGCAAATGAAATAGGCTTCCGGAGGAACAGGGCTTCCCGCGCTCGCCCGTTCGCGGGTGACCGGATTTATCGGCAACGCGATTTTGTTTGTCATCGAAACAAACTAGAGCGTCAAATCTAGCGCGCAACCAGAAATAAGGTTATATTGGCAACAACCTTACAATTTTGAAAGTCTTATAGCAATTTATCCAGTGAAGATTAAGGAAATACTGGGAGATAACAAGAATATCGAAATTCTGAAGCTTTTGCAGCGGAATCCCCGGATGTCGATTGCCGAGCTGGCGCGAAAAATCCGGATGTCCAATCCGGCGGCCAAGGAACGTGTCCGACGCTTGGAGAAGAGTGGCGTGATTGCGGGCTATCGCCTTGAACTGGATCCGAAAGCAGCGGGACACGAGATCACGGCGTTCGTACGAATCCGGCCGCTTCCCGGACATCTGCCAAAAATCTCGGCTCTTGCTCAGCAGATTCCCGAGGTAGTGGAATGCCATCGAGTCACCGGTGAAGATTGCTTTATTCTCAAGATCCATTTGCCTGAAATCGCGTCTTTGGATCGGGTATTGGATCGCTTTCTGGTCCATGGGCAGACCACGACCTCTATCGTGCAGTCGTCGCCGGTGCCTCCCCGGTCGCCACCGATTTTGGAGGCTCCTAATCGCAAGGCTTCGAAGCGTCGGTGAATTCGTGACGATTTTGTTTCCGTGCTTACCAGGCGTTTCAGAAACGCTCTACAATTTTTGCGCCGTGGTTTAACATCTTCACACAATGGGAAACACCTTCGGCCGGCTTTTTCGCGTCACAACGTTTGGCGAATCGCATGGTGGCGGTGTTGGCGTGGTCATCGATGGTTGCCCGCCGAACATCGAACTGTCCGAAGCGGACATCCAACGCGAGCTGGATCGGCGGCGTCCGGGCCAAAGTAAGATCACAACGCAGCGGAAAGAAAAAGATCGGTGTGAAATTCTTTCCGGTGTCTTCCGGGGCAAAACACTCGGAACCCCGATCGCGATTCTGGTGCGCAATAAAGATGCGCGGCCAGAGGACTACTTGGAGATCGCAGAGAAATTTCGGCCTTCACACGCCGATTTCACATACGAAGCGAAGTATGGAATTCGAAACTGGCAAGGTGGCGGCCGTGCTTCGGCGCGGGAGACGGTTGGCCGCGTAGCAGCCGGGGCGGTTGCAAAAAAAATATTGTCAGCGTTGTATTCCAAATTCGCTGTTGTCGCGTACGTCGCGCAGATTCACGACGTCGTTGCGAAAATCAATCGTTCTGCGGTGAAAGGGCAAGACGTGGAGAAGAACATGGTTCGTTGCCCGGATATGGCGGCGGCAAAAAAGATGGTCGCCCTCATCGAAAAAGTTCGCGGCCAGGGCGATTCTGTTGGCGGCGTCATCGAATGCGTAATACGCGGAATTCCGCCGGGAATTGGCGAGCCCGTTTTCGACAAGCTCGAAGCAGATCTGGCGAAGGCAATGTTGAGTATACCGGCGACCAAAGGGTTCGAAATCGGTTCTGGTTTCTCAGCAACACGGCTGCGGGGCTCGCAGCACAACGATCCATTCGAGATGCGCGGCGGAAAAATTCGCGCGGCGACTAACAATTCTGGCGGCGTGCAGGGCGGAATCAGTAACGGCGAAGAGATTTATTTTCGCGTCGCGTTTAAGCCAACAGCTACGATCGCCCACGAACAGCAAACAGTGACGAGTTCGCGCCGGCAAACGCGGCTGGCGGCACGCGGCCGCCATGATCCGTGCGTTCTTCCCCGAGCGGTGCCAATCGTGGAAGCAATGGCCGCCCTGGTGCTGGGCGATCATGCTCTGCGCCAAAGAGCGATTGATGGTCGATTACAGTGACCTCCCAAACGCAAGCGGTAGCGGGGTCGCCACTTTGGCAGGTGGTGTTTATTTCTTTTGGCGTCATTTTGATCCTATTTGAGGTCCTGCGGGGCTGGCGGCTGGGTTTGATGCGTCAAATCATGCGTCTTATCGCTCTTGCTGTTGCTTACGCCGTTGTGTTTTTCGGAGGCGGTTGGCTGGTTCCTGCCGTGCGGCCGCTGTTCAAAATCCCCGACCCGGTCTTGTCGATACTGTGCGGGATAACGCTGGCGATTGCCGCATACATGCTCGTAAGTGGTGCCGGAGCGATTTTGTTCAAGCGAACTTCCCAACAACAATCCAAATTGCTCTACCTGATCTACGGCGTTACGGGTGCGATTCTTGGATTGTTTTTCGGCGTCTTTCTGCTTTGGCTGACAGTTGCAACTGTACGAACAGCTGGCGCACTGGCAGAAGGCCAGGCTGGCCGCCGGTCTGACGTGGCAGCGCACCATTCACAAGACCCAACCTCGCGTGCGCTCGATGTGCGCCGACGTTTTCTTTCGGAACCAGACGATGGCATTCAGGCGTTCGCGACCTCACTGGCACGCCTCAAGAATTCACTCGAACTGGGTTTAGTCGGAAGCGTGGTTAAGAACTCTGATCCGGTTCCGCAAAAAGCATACCAAACGCTGGAGAAAGCGGGGACCGTCCTTTCCAATCCCGAACGCATGCAAAAATTTCTGACGTTTCCCGGTGCGCGTGAGTTAGCTGAGCATCCAAAAATTGTTGCACTGCGAAGCGATCCAGAAATCGCCGACCTGGTAGTACAGGGACGCTTCATCGATCTCCTTCAAAACCCGCGCGTCATCGAAGTGGCGAACGATCCTGTCCTCGCGCAGCGCATCAAAAAGTTCGACGTTCAACGCGCCCTCGATTACGCGCTCGAACAGAAGTAACCACGAATAGACACGAATGAACACGAAGTCGGAAAACCAGAGTTGCGAAGAAGTTTCCATTATTCGTGTCTATTCGTGTTCATTCGTGGTTAATTTCTGACGTGTCTTACATCGCCACGATCGGTCTGGAAGTGCATGTCCAGCTGAGGACGCGGTCCAAAATGTTCTGCGCTTCCCCGGTTGAATTTGGAGCAGAACCGAACACACACACCTGTCCTGTTTGCCTTGGTCTGCCCGGCGCGCTGCCGGTGATGAATGAGGAAGCGCTGCGCATGACGGTGCTCACCGGACTCATGCTTGGATGCGATATCGCGCCTATCTGCAAATTCGATCGCAAAAATTATTTTTATCCGGACATGCCAAAGAACTATCAGATCTCGCAATACGACCTGCCGCTTTGCACAAACGGCGCCGTCCCGTTACACGATCTCGCTTATCCAAAAGACGCGCAGAAAAACATCGTGACGTCGGACAAGGAAGTAAGTCTGGTTCGTATCCATCTCGAGGAAGACGTAGCGAAGAGCTTTCATTTCGAGAACGGCACGGGGATTGATTTCAATCGGGCCGGCACGCCATTGATGGAAATTGTGACACAACCGGAAATCAGTTCGCCCGAGGAAGCGTTCGCATTTCTCACTTCGCTAAAACAAATCTTGATCTATGGCGCCGTAAGCGATGCCGACATGGAGAAGGGGCAACTCCGCTGTGACTGCAACGTCTCAGTGCGGCCGGAGTCGCAGAGCGAGCTTGGGATGAAAATCGAGGTTAAGAATCTGAATTCAATCAGCGGCGTACGACGTGCTCTCGCATATGAGATACGACGCCAGATCGCCGCGCTGGAAAACGGCGAAACACTTGAGCAGCAGACACGCGGCTGGGACGACGCAGCCGGTGAAACGTTCCTGATGCGCACAAAAGAGTTCGCGCATGACTATCGGTATTTTCCGGATCCTGACCTTGTGCCAGTGAAAACCGATGTGCTCCTGGCCGAAGTGCGACAGCGCGTTCCGGAGTTGCCGAAAACGAAACGAGCCCGTTTTGTCGAGCAATACCAGGTGAGCTTGTACGACGCCTCCGTGCTCGCAAACGATCTCGATCTCGCCTGCTATTTTGAAGCGGCGGCGCAAGGCGCAAAAAAACCGAAAAATGTCGCTAACTGGATTCTGAATGATTTGCAGAACGCTCTGAGCAGCGCGGGCAAGACCATCGACGATTGTCCCATTCCACCCGAAACCCTTGATGAGTTGATCGATCTGATCGACAGCGGAAAAATTAGCGGCAAACAGGGCAAGGAAGTTTTCGCGGAAATGTTCTCAAGTGGAAGAAGCGCGGCTGCGATTGTGAAAGACAAAGGGATCGCACAGTTGAGCGATTTGAGCGCGATCGAGAAATTATGTGACGAAGTGATCGCCGCGAACCCTAAACCAGTCGCAGATTTCAAAACCGGTAACGCCGCATCTCTCAATTTTCTTAAAGGACAAGTAATCAAATTATCGAAGGGCAAGGCTAATCCGAAGATGGTCGGCGAGGTTTTGGAGCGGAAGCTGAAGTCTTAATCGCGGCGTTTCCTTTTTGTCATGTCGAGCGAAGTCGAGACATCTCTTATTATTTCTTTCCGGGTGGCGAGACATTCCTCGACTCCGAAGGCTTTCGGAGCTCGGAATAACAAGATCGGTCACGCGACGAAATTGCAATGCGAGTCCTGATTGCACCCGACAAATTCAAAGGCGCGCTTAACGCGCGCGAGGTCGCCGAAAACATCGCTAAGGGCCTCCGCGACGCCATTCCTAATGCGAGGATTGAAATCTTACCGATGGCGGACGGCGGGGAGGGAACGGCAGAAGCGATTTGCGAAGCGCGTGGCGGCTCGTGGTTGATATGCAAAGCACACGACCCCATCGGCCGCGAAATCGATGCGCGTTACGGATGGATCGAAAACGGGAAACTGGCGGTAATGGAAATGAGCGAAACCGCCGGAATGCGACGGCTGTCGGAGAATGAAAGAGATCCTGTTCGCGCGACCACATTCGGCGTCGGTGAAATGATTCTGGATGCAGCGAATCGTGGCGCGAACCAAATCACCATTGGTCTTGGAGGCAGCGCCACAAACGACGGTGGATTTGGCATGGCGAGCGCGCTGGGATTTCGGTTCTCCACACAAACGCAGCCGTTGAAATTTGACGGCTTAAAGCCGTCAAGTTTCCCAAGTGCGGTTAGTGAATTGGTTGAGCTAATGCGAATCAACGAGCCAAAAGACTTGAAGTTGCCGAAAATCATTGCCGCCGTTGATGTGCGCAATCCGTTGCTCGGTGAAAATGGGGCGACCCGCGTGTTCGGTCCGCAAAAAGGCGCGACCGCAGACAAGATCGCCATCCTGGAACGTTCGCTAGGCCGGCTAGCAGATGTTGTGGCCGACGAATTTGGTTTTGATTATCGCGATCAGTTGGGCGCAGGCGCGGCAGGCGGACTCGGATTTGGCCTGATGAGTTTCTGTGGCGCGACGATTCGGCCCGGCTTCGATGTCGTCGCAGAAGCGGTCGGACTCGAATTAAAAATGAAAAATGTCGATATTGTGATTACAGGCGAGGGGAGTTTGGATCGGCAGACCCTGGAGGGAAAAACACCTGCTGGCGTGGCGAGGATGGCGCGCAAACTTGGCAAGAAAGTCTTCGCAATGGTTGGTCGGGCTAGCCGCAACGGAGACGTTCAGGGAATTTTCGATGGTGTTTATCAGAACGCGAGAGCGGGAATGAGCGAGAAAGAGAACATGGAACGCGCGGCGGAATTATTGCGCGAAAATGCGCGTGAGTTAGCGCAGAGCTTGTAGAGCGCTACTGCGGTTTCTTTGCATTCCTCGGATCGTCGGCGGGATTTACGTAGTTGATCTGCCACGGGCCAACGCCGTGAAGTTGGATCACCGTTTCACCTCCAGACCAGGCGGCGTGCTTCATCCCGGCGGGCCAGTAACCGAAAGAGCCGGCGGGAAGTTCTTTCGCGCTGGCACGGTTGAGCGCTTCTCCAGTTGCGAGGTACAACGTGCCCGAAATTACGGTGACCCGCTCGGTTTTTGGATGGGTATGCGGCGGGATATGATAGCCCTCGGGAAACTGAAACCGCACTACAAACGGACCTTCTCTTGTTGGATCGCCTTCAAGCACAGCCATCTTTGCGCCAGGTGGCAAAGCCGCCGGCCCGGCTTTCCATTCGATACTCGCAGCAGGATAAAGACGCATGTCTCCAGGTTGCGTCTCTTCGGCAGACGACGGCGTTAAAGAAAAGCTTGTGGCCAAAAGGCTGACCAGAGCGGAACCGAAAATGGTTTTCATAGGTACACGTTCTTTTTGGTTTTGTTGCGCCAGGTCGTTCAACACAATTCGCGATATTGCTTTGCGCTTTCGACGTAACTCCAGGCCCACCGGGCAATATCCTTTTGTTCATCCAGACTGAGTTGCCGGCGGATTTTCGCAGGCGATCCGAGCACCAGCGAGCCTGGCGGAATTTTTGTGCCGACAGTCACAAGGGCGTTTGCGCCAATAATCGAGCGCGCACCGACTTCCACGTCGTCGAGAATGACGGAACCCATCCCCACCAATACTTCATTATCGATGGTACATGCGTGCACGATTGCGGTGTGGCCGACCGTAACCAGTTCGCCCATGGTCGTCGGATAATCTGTATCGACGTGAACAACGGCGTTATCCTGAATATTCGAGCGTGGACCGATCACGATGCGATTGATATCTCCACGGAGCACGGCGCCGTACCAAACGCTCGATTCTTCTTCGAGTATTACATCGCCGATCACGGTTGCGCCCGGGACAACCCACGCGCTGGAGTGGATGGTAGGACCTTTTTTGAAACGAGCCGCAATACCGGCGTGTCCGGTAGGCAGTGTATCGGGTGTGATATGCATATTAGCGATTTAACTTTCTACGCCGGACGGTCCGCGTTCAACGCGTAATTGAAATGCTCGCTGCCGTACGTCGGCGAGTCGCAACAGAAGGAGCTCCGACATTGCAAAAATGTAATAAAAAGGCTTGCATGGCCCGGGACAATTTCTTTTCATCGCGCGCATGTATCCGAGAATTAATCTTTTCGTGGGAACCGCGCTCGCGGCCATCGCGCTCTGTTGTTTTGTGGAGTCCAGCCTGGGTCAGGACGCCCTTACCGCTACCATCGCCGCAAGCGACAATGATGACGTTGAGGGTGACGACTCTGACGGCAAGGATGAAAAATCTCGCCGGCGCCGCTCACACAAGAGCGGCAGCAACGTAAACCCCACTGATGCGCCATGGACGAATGCCGGTGAAAATCGCTCCTTGGCCATAACCAGCGTAGCTCAAACGGCCGACGCTGAAGGAGTGGTTGTCACGGGAAGCTTCGACGTTTATCCCGTTGAGTACCCCGCGCTTCCCCCAGTCGAAGGGACCCGAATCAACGCGGGCAAGAAAACTTCGTTCGTGAAACCGTCAGAGTTCCCTACCTTCGCCGGTAACGATTATCGAGAGGCACTGGCCACCACACCTGGCATTGTAGTCAGCGAAGAGCCTCAATCCCCAATTATCAACTTTGGGTACCGCGGCCTGAACTCGCAGCGCAGCGAATTCACCCAGGTGCTCAAAGACGGTATTACGATCAAGAACGAGCAATTCGGTTTTCCCGAAAGCCATTACACACCAATCCTGGACGCGGTGGAACGCATTGAGGTCATTCGAACCGGCGCGGCCCTGCAGTTTGGATCGCAACCTGGCGGAGCCATCAATTTCGTGATGAAAATGCCGAGGCTGGACGCGCCATTTCACATCACGACCAGAAACGTGTTTGGTAGCTACGAGTATTATCGCAATTTCACCGAGATTGACGGCACGATTGGCTCGCTCGGTTACTATTTCTACTTCGATCATCGGAATCAGGAAGGATTCCGTCAGGCAAACAGCGACTACAACCTTAACGCGGGAAGCCCGCGTCTTGTATGGGATGTAACCAATGATAGCCGGTTCATCCTGACGCTCGACGTCTACAACGAAGAACATGGCGAACCGGGCGGCATGCGTCGCCGCGAAGCGGTCAATCCGCCAAACTCTGTCTTTGTGGAAGACGGTTTCACTCAGACCAGTCGGTTTTTCGATCGATTTCGGCTCGAGCGTTACTACGGCACACTGGAATACCAAAAGTTTTTCTCCGAACGAACGCAGCTCGACATCAAGGCGTTCGGGGGATACCTGTCGCGCTGGAGCATTCGCCAGCGCGGCGGCGGTTTCGGCACGCTGCCCAGCGGGCCAGACGCGAATACGAATTCAATTCAGTTGCGCGAGGACTACACGGAGGGTGTCGATGCACGGATGCGCCACGACTACGATTTGCTTAGCGACGTCTCGACCATTGCCGGCGGCATCTATTTTTATCACGCGTGGCAGGACCGGACTGACGAACGTGGCGCTACGCCGAGATCAGAAGCCGGCACCCTTCGTAATTTGAACACCGGTGAAACATGGGATGGCGCGATCTTTGCTGAGAACCGGTTCAAATTCGGGCGTCTCTCCATCGTCCCAGGCATGCGTTTGGAGTTTCTCAATCAGGCTGCGGACGAGCAGTTGAACGTGGCAAAGACCTCCGATGGCGAGCCACTTGCTCATCAATCTGATTTTAATTTTGTTCCGTTGTTTGGCCTGGGTTTGGACTACGTGCTGGTCGAAGGGCAGGAAATTGTCACCGCGCCTCCGGTCGCTGGAGGAAAGGCCGCAGAGAGCAAAAATCCGCCCGCTCCCGTCGTCACAGGCTACGGGCCACCGCGTGTTGAACTTTACGGCACCGTATCGCAAGCCTACCGCCCGATTACGTACGGCGAACTGGTGCCTACCGGTGCGAGCAGTGTCGTCAACGGCAACCTACAGGAAGGGAACGCTCTTCAATTCGAATATGGAGTTCGCGGCAAACCGTTCCCGTACCTGAATTTCGACGTGGGCGGTTTTTATTTCACGTTTACTGACCAAATCGGCGAGGTCATTCTTCCGAACGGTTTTACTTCGACGGAGAACGTCGGCGACTCCCGTTACATTGGATTTGAAGCTTCCACGGAGCTGGACATTCTCTCGCTCATCAGCGGCGGCGCACCAAGCCCCTACGGCAACCTCACCCTCTACGGCAATGTCACGCTGCTGGACGCCGAGTTTACCGCCGGTCCTAACGACGGCAAGACACCAGCTTATGCTCCGGAATACCAAGTGAAGACCGGCGTGATGTATCGCTACAAGGACAGCTTCAAGCTTGCGCTTCTTGGCACGCTTGTTGACGATGAATTTGGCGACGACGGCGATTCGTTCGAAGGCTTCATTCCCGCCTACAATGTTTGGGATCTCACGGCCGAATTCAGATTTTGGAAAGGGCGAGCTGGAGTCTTCGCCGGTATCAGGAACCTTTTCGACGAGAGTTATTGGGGCGAAGTGCGCGAGGAAGGTATTATGACCGCGCTGCCACGGAATTACTACGGCGGGTTCGAAATCTTCTTTTAGAGGGAGTCCCAAAACCTGTAGCCACCGGCCTGTGGCCGGGTTCTCTTTGGCGCTGCTTTTCATATCCAGTGACGGCCCATAAGCCCGTGGCTACAGTGGTAGCTGTAGGAGCTGTAGCGGCGGTCCATGACCGCCGATAAATTGCGTTTCCGAGGCGAGGACGGCGTTCATAGCGGGCCGCTACAGTCAACGGAATCCGATTTTATTATTTTTACGTTTGAGCGATTATAAGCGCCGCATGCAGGATCTCCCTCCAGGAGAAGTCACACCGTTTGTTTTTTCGGATCCCACCGGGAAACGCTGGCCACGCCTTCGCCTTACTCTGCTCATCGCCGGTGTCCTGTTTTTTTTGGGAACGGTGGTCTTTGTCCAGACGCTTTTCGTCACGCCAAAAATGAATGTGCCGTTTTCCCTGCGGCAATTGAAAGGCCAGTTGAAAGCACTGCAAAAACAAAACCCGGCTGACCAATTGTCTCCGAGTTCGCTGCTGTGGCAGAAATTTGCGGCGGCTCGACAAGCCGCCAGAAAGCTTGCCGGCGCGGCGCCTGCGCCCACTGCGCGACCACGGAAGAAATCGCCAAACAACGAGGTGCGCCTCGCATTTTACACGAATGGCGATCCGTACAGTTATGCGTCTCTTGAGCAACATGCTGGGCAGATCACGCATCTCTGTCCGGAATGGATGACTGTGGTCAATGGCTTGGGCGATTTGCAAATCGATGACGACACCCGGCTATTGAAATTTTGCCCAGGCAGAGGAATTGCGCTGATGCCGCTGCTAACGAACCTCGTCGGCGACACCTGGCAGCCGGAAGCGATTGAAAATCTTGCGCATGGACCGTCGCAACGACAGGACCGGTTTATCCAGCGTGTGCTCTCGGTTTTGCGTAACGCAAAAGCCTCGGGCGTCGTGGTCGACTGGCAGCAAATCGATCCCGCTTACAAGAAAGACATCACCGGCTTTATCGACAAGTTCGCAGATGCGTTGCACGACGATAACAAAGAGCTTTGGCTCTGCGTTCAGCCGGGTCAGGAGCTGGATTACATCGATTTCGAGGCCCTTTCCGACAACGTCGATCGCTTCGTGGCGATGTTGTTTGACGAAACGTCGGACACCGATCCGCCCGGACCACTGGCATCGCGGTCCTGGTTTGAAGGATGGATACACGTTCTGCTTGAAGATTCCGATGCCAAACAATGGATCATCGCCATCGGTAGCTACGGATACGATTGGGCAATCGGTGGGAAAAAGGCCGAGATGATCAGTTTTTCTGAAGCGATGAGCCGCGCGAATGACGCGGAAATTAAAAGCGCCGAAGTGCGCGGACCGGGATACAGCCCGTATTTTTATTTTGAGGATGAAAATAAGGAGCACGCAGTCTGGTTTCTGGATGCAGTGACCTTCCTGAATCAATTGCGCGAGGTACGCGACAAAAAGGCCGGCGGATTCGCCCTTTACCGGCTCGGCAGCGAGGACCCGGCAATTTGGGACGCGTTAAATATTTCTCGCGATTTCAAACTGGATGATCAGACACGGCAGGCGCTCGAACTGATAAAGTCGACGGACACAATAACGGACGTTGGCGACGGCGAGATTGTAACAGTTGACGAAGATCGCACCGATGGACTCCGAAAACTCGCTGTCGACGCTGATGGCTACCTCACTGCGAAGTATGTAAGGTTTGCAGAATTCCCAACCCTTTACCATCAAGGCGCCGGCAGCGAGCATCAGGTTGCAATCACTTTTGACGACGGCCCCGACCCGAGATGGACGCCAAAGGTTTTAGACATTCTCAAAGCCGCAAACGTAAAGGCCGCGTTCTTTCTGGTTGGAGTGAACGCGGAACGTTATCCCGGGCTGGTCCGACGCATCGTGAATGAAGGACACGAGATTGGGAACCACACCTATTATCATCCCAACCTGGCGTTGTGCTGGCCCGAGCACATCCGGGTAGAGCTGAATGCAACCCAGCTGTTGCTCGAAACCATCACCGGCCGGTCGACCACATTATTCCGGCCGCCTTACGCTGCTGATTCGAGTCCTACTCAACTGACGGATCTGACTCCGTTGAAAATCGCGGAGGACCTTAACTACCTGATCGTTCTGGAAAGTATCGATCCGCAGGACTGGGCGAAGCCCGGCGCGGATGTGATCGTGCAGCGCGTGAAACAACAACGGCACGATGGCAGCGTTATTTTGCTGCACGACGCCGGTGGAGACCGCTCGCAGACAGTCGAAGCGCTGCCGCGCATCCTGGATTGGCTGCATACGCGCGGCGACACCGTAGTGCCCTTGAGCACACTACTGGGCACGACCCGCGACGCTCTGATGCCGGTTGTGCAAAACAATGGACGATCGCTGGCGCGTCTGGTCAGTAGCACTGGTTTTCGGGTTTACCATAGCATCGAGGAATTTCTTTGGGCGTTCATGATTGTGGCGACGGCGCTCGTGGTCGTCCGTACGTTGATTGTCATCTGGCTCGCTTATCGTTTCCGGCGCGGACCGAAAGCAAATTTTGCGGAACCGATCAGCGTCGTGATCGCCGCTTACAATGAAGGCAAAGTTATCGCGGAAACTCTGCGCACACTCCTGGCGACAGATTACAAGGGTGAAATCGAAGTAGTTATTGTTAATGACGGCTCGCGCGACCAAACGGCTGAAGAAATCGAGCGCGTCGCGAACAGCGACTCGCGGGTTCGCTTGTTGCAGCAAGAGAACCATGGAAAAGCCCGCGCTCTTCAACGCGGCCTCGCTGCCGCGCGTCACGGCATCGTCGTTTTCATTGACGCCGATACGCAATGTCAGCGCGATACTCTCCCCCGATTGCTGGAGCCATTGGCTGACTCGCGCATCGGGGCCGTGTCAGGTCACGCCAAGGTTGGCAATCTGCGCACGTTCATCGCGCGCTGTCAGGCGTTGGAATACACGTGCGGTTTTAATTTGGATCGACGCGCTTACACACGTTGGGATTGCATTACAGTCGTGCCAGGTGCCATCAGCGCTATTCGCAAGAATGCAATCGACCAGGCAGGCGGGCTGAGTCTGGAGACGCTCGCCGAGGACACCGATCTCACGCTGTCATTGCATAGGCATCGGCAACGAATTGTTTATGTGCCTGACGCCATCGCCTGGACCGAAGCCCCGGAAACAGTGCGTACGCTGGCAAGGCAACGGTTCCGCTGGGCGTACGGCACCCTGCAATCTCTGTGGAAACATCGCGACATGGTGTTCAACTGGAACTATCGAGCGCTTGGGTGGTTTAGTTTGCCGAGCATCTGGTTTTTCCAAATCATCCTGGTAGCCATCACGCCGATGGTAGATTTGTTCCTTCTCGTCTCCTTGCCATTCGGCGCGTGGAACGCAGTGCTCCCGTTCGTTATTACGTTCCTTGCAATGGACGTGCTGCTCGCGACGCTCGCCTGCATTCTGGAACGCGAACCGATCCTGCGCGCGTGGCGGATTCTGCCGATGCGTTTGATTTACCGTCCGATGCTCAGCTACTGCATCTGGAAAGCAATCCTGCGCGCGATCAAAGGCGCCTGGGTGAGCTGGGGCAAACTGGAGCGCACCGCGAGCGTGCCGGTGCGAGTCTGAAGGGGAATGGCGAATAACAGCCAAGCCAGACTTTCGCTTTATCCGCTCCTCTTCCCGGAGAAAAGCCGAAATAGGCGAAAAAGCTTTTCGTCGAATTGTAGTTAGACCTCATGGATTCCAGCGCACGTCTCATTTGGTTCTTCGACCACTTCAATCCGTATTTTCAAGCTGGCTATGTCGTGTTGTGTATCATCGGCGCTTGTTTTTGCTTTTGGAGTATCACGCGACATATGAGCGTCGGCGTGCTTCTGCTCGCATTAGGCAGCGTCATAGCCACTATTCAGACGCTTCTCTTCTGCATTTCCGCTTTTCAGGAGGGAAAGCCCTTTCTTGCCTTCCTGCCTTTCGAGTTCCGTAAAGAGGCTTATCTCTACGGGAGGCTTCTAGGGCCACCATCCGCCATACTCTCCGTCATTACGATCACTGTGATTGCCGTAGAGAATGCGCGGCGACGACGAAGGTCTAACCAGGCGATGCAGCCAACTGCGGACCGTCCGAATGCCTAGATTTCACTTTTATGCATGCCACTTGTAACTCGCGCGGTGGCTGATATCTTTCTCGTTAGGTCTTATGCGCGCGCTCTGTAGTTGCCTAGGTCTCTTGGTTGTCGGTGTCACAGCGAGCGAGGTCCCGCGCGACTACTCGAAGGCAATCATGGGCTGCTGGCGCGGCTCACGAAAGTTCGAGATTTACCACGCGGACGGGACGTGGGGCGTAAAGCGGAACGAAGACGCGCCAGAAGACATCAGCGGTCGGCGATGGCACATCAAAGGCAACAAGCTCGTCATCACCTATCCCGGAGATCACGGGATGGACACAGCAGAGCTCACGATTGTCTCGCTCACCGAGCACACGCTGGTCCTTGACGCCAGTGGATACAAAGAAGAACTAACGCGATACTCATCCGATTGCCAAAAAGAGACCTAACCAGGCGATGGAGCGAACGGCGGACCGCGGTAGGCTGCACTTTTGAGATGACTTCCACACTTCTAGCCCGAGCAACGCACGCTCTCGTCCGCCGTCGCTCAGCTTGTTCTCGTTAGATGAAAATGTTTGCTTCTTATCACGAAACTTTGTCTAATTTTCATCAGATGCTATCGTCGCTTCGAAAGGTTTTGCTGGCTGCAGTCTTATTTGGACTGCTCCAGAGCAGAGCGTCAGCCGGCGACACGCCGCCGCCGGGAAGATACATCGAAGTCGAGATTGAGCCCGACACGAGCAAGAGCCCACCGCCTCCTCTCCTAGATGAAGTAACACTCAAAAAATTTCGGGAGTGGCGCTACAAACCAAAGAAAGTTCGTCGCGTGAGAATGCCTGTTATGTTGGCGAACGACAAGTAATGAGTCTGCGGCAGCTACGTCGGAATTCATCTAACCACGCGATGCAGAGAACCGCGAACCGTCCTTATGCCTAGAATGTAGCGCACTTGGACGTCGAATCTAATTCGCGCGGTCGCTGATCTTGTTCTCGGTAGAGTCCAGAGCCGCCCAGCGGCAGAAAGTCTCGACATCTTCAACGCGCCACGAGTAAAAGATGTTTTGGTCACCGGAGCGCAGCGAAATGAAAGAACCACCGCATCTTCTTCGAGGCACGTGCTACGTGCTTTTACTGCTGGCCGTGTGCGTGATTCCGTTCGCACTCGCGCAGCGAAACACGGCTATGGGAAACCGGCCTGCAAGCACCATCACGGTCACCAACGGAAACGACAGCGGACCCGGCTCGCTGCGCCAGGCGCTCGCGGAGGCGAATGACGGCGATACAATTAACTTTGATGCGTCGGTCGGAACCGTAACACTGACCACTGCTGAACTCGCGATCGAGAAAAGCCTTACGCTTAGTGGCGCACCACAGATGGTCACCGTGGCTCGCGACTCACAGACAGAGTTCCGTATTTTCCATGTAATGCCCGGTCATAGCGTGGAAATCGACGGCTTAATCATCTCTGGCGGTCACATTACCGACGATAACGGCGGTGGTATCCTGAACGACAATTCAACTCTGACGATGGCTCATTGCACGGTTTCCGGAAACGTCATTGTGAATGCCAGCTTCGGTGGGGGCGGCATCCATAACAGCGGAACGATGACGCTCAATCAGGTCATCGTTAACAGAAATAATGCTTCTTTTAATGGTGGCGAACCTCCAAGCGGAGGCGGCATCTCCAACACCGGCACCATGACCATTATTGCTGGGACGATTCAAGAGAACATGGGCTTTTTGTCCGCCGGTGGCATCGACAACAGTGATACAGGCATGATGACCATAACCGGCAGCACGATCAGTGACAACCAAACCGGCACCCCTGGTCACTTTGACGGGTCTGGCGGCGGAATTGTAAATTATGGAACAATGACGATTCAGGACAGCACCATCAGCGGAAACAGAGCGCTCGGGGGCGATCTTGACGGCGGTTACGGCGGCGGTATCTACGGTAACAACAATACCATCACTAACAGTACCATCACCGGAAATAGCGCTCTGCGCGGGGGCGGGGTTGCTGGCGGTGGTAACATCGCTCACACCACCTTCAGCAATAACTCGGCTAGCCAAGACGGCGGCACTCTCTATCTAACCAGCTCGCTCGAACTTGGAAACACGATCCTAAAAGCAGGCGCCTCGGGCGTTAACATCTTTGTTAATGGCGGCAGCTTTATCACTCATGGCTACAACATCAGTAGCGATGATGGCAGCGGTTTTCTGAACGGCCCAGGCGACCAGATCAATACCGATCCGATGTTAGGCCCCTTGCAGGACAATGGTGGACCAACATTCACTCACGCCTTGTTACCGGGCAGCCCCGCCATCGACGCAGGCGATCCGAATTTTACTCCACCGCCTTTCTCTGATCAACGTGGCACTCCTTTTGTTCGCGTATTCAACGGTCGTATTGACATTGGCTCGTTTGAAGTGCAGCCGACGCCAACGCCGACTGCGACTATCCCTCCGAGCCCGACGCCAACACCATCTGATTGTCCTGGCGGTTGTACACCATCGCCAACACCGACGGCAACAGCTACAGCCACAAGGTTCAGTCCGAGTCCGCGGCCTCGACCTACTCCAAGACCGCGCCCGTAGTTTTGGGTTTGAGGGGATAAATCTAACCAGGCGATGAAGCCAACTCCGAAAGCTTTGACTCATTCGCTCCCGCTCGCGTCGACCCGCCTCAGGCGGGTTCGCCCATCTATGTCGCGCGCGTCCCCGCGGCTCCATTCGCGAGCAGGCTGGGCCCATTACGAAATAAATCCAGTTTGTTTGCTACGCCATCCTCCACTTCGTTTCGGGTCCCGGCTTCCCTAGTACGATTTGCGTCTTCCCGCTCAAACAGTCTCGCCATATTGTTGTTCAACGATTGCCGCGAATTATCTTGTTCTCGTTAGGCCCCGAACACCCTGGTGCCGGCGCGGCGCGCGAGTTTGTTGAAGCCCATCACGGCTTTGTGAACGGAGTAACTTTAGCGGTATTCATGTTGCATTTGCGCTGGTGCTGATTCCTCGTCAGGTTAGGCGCGATCCGACAGTTTGGAGGAGGTTACTTCCCATGATGACTGATTTGCGGTTCGCCCTGCGGCAATTGCTGAAATCGCCGGGGTTCACGTTCCTGGCGGTGATCACACTGACGCTCGGGATCGGACTGAACACGGCGATCTTTTCGCTGATCAACGATCTCTTCCTGAAAGGCCTGCCGTTCCATGAACCGGAGCGGGTCCTGCATATCCTGACCAAAGGGAAAGACCGGACGGACGAGTTCCAGATGTCGGCGCCGCGATACATGCTTTATCGCGACGCGCAGACGATTTTTTCCGGGTTCGCGGCGGAGAATCAACAGGCGGCGACGGTGACGGGACTGGGCGATCCGCTGTCGGTGCCGATTTTCAAAGCGACTGCAAATTATTTCGACGTGCTCGGAGTACGGCCAATCATGGGGCGTACATTTCTCCCGCAGGAAGAAGAAGGCGCGGATGTGGCAATCATCACGGACCGTTTCTGGAAAGCGCGGTTTGCCGGTAGCCAGGACATCATCGGGAAAACCATCGTGCTTGATGGGGTGACGCACACGATCGTGGGCGTGATTGCAAACATGCCGGTCTCCTGGACGGGAACACCAAATGCCAATATTTGGACGACGAAGCCAATGGTGATCCCTGGTTTCTCGTATGAAAAGATGATGCGCGGCTCGACCTTCCTGCGCGTGGTCGGGCGCTTGAAGCCAGGCGTCACACTTGACCAGGCGAAGTCGGCACTGGGCACGCTCGAGGACAGTTACCGCTCGCAATTTCCTGAAAAAGGCGACGCGCAATTTCGCAACATCATCAAGACGCTCCCGGAAGATGTGACGCAGCACTTACGGCCCGGGTTCGCGACTCTGCTCACGGCGGTTGGGTTCGTCTTGCTCATCGCTTGCAGTAACGTGGCGAACCTGCTGCTGGTGCGCTTCAGCGGACGGCGGCGCGAGATTTCGCTCCGGCTGGCGTTGGGCGCGACGCGCGGCAGCGTCCTGCGACTTTTTGTTTTCGAGAGCGTGATGATCGGTCTGCTGGCGGGAATTCTCGGGGCGTTCCTGGCGTGGTGGTTGGTTCCGCTCGTCCCGAAACTCGCGGCCAACTTTCTCCCGATCGAACAGGGAAGCGCGAGCGCGCTCTCGGTGCCGGTGCTCTTGTTCACAATCGGGCTTTCGCTTGTGACGGGATGCGCGATGGGGCTTTATCCGGCGCTGCAAAGCTCGCGCACTGACATTGTCGATGCGCTTAAGGAAGGCGGCCGCGGCACGCAAGGAAGTATGCGCCAACAGCGGTTCCGCAAAATCCTCGTAGGCGCGCAGGTGGCGCTCTCGGTCACGCTGCTCGCGGGCGCGTCGTTGCTCATCACGAGTTTCGTGCGCTTGAGTCAGCAGGACCCCGGTTTCAACACGGATAAACTCTGGATCGGAGTCACGGCGCTGTCGCAGGCCCAATATCCCGATCAGGCGAGCCGGGCTCGTTTTGCCGAACGGTTGCAAACGGCGTTGCGCGCTACGCCTGGATTCGAGGACCTGATGTTGAGCACCACTTTTCCGCTCTTCGGCCGCCCGGGCGCGACTCTCTATACGCGACCTGAAGGCAACGTGCCTCCCGTTGCCGAGCGCAAAGGCGCGCCCTCGAACGAAGTCATGCCGGGCTGGTTCCGCGCGGCGGGCATTCCGTTGATCGCCGGGCGCGACTTCAACGAGCAAGACGTGATGGATCATCCGAACGTGATCATCATTAGCAAAGCGGGCGCGAAGACGGTGTTCGGCGATGAGAATCCGATTGGCAAAACCTTGCTGATCACGAACCGCAGCGTGCCGGTCGAAATTATCGGCGTCGTCGGCGATGTGCGCTCGGTGCAATTGAATCAGGCCAACAACATGGAATTTTATCGTCCGTTCGCGCAGGACAATTCCCCGTACCCCAGAATCGTAGTGCGCAGTCCGCTTCCGGCGGAAACGATCACGCGCTCGGTTAAGACTGCGCTCCGCGGAATCGATCCGAGCCTTGCTTTAGTCATGCCGCAGCCATTCAGCGAGATCATGGCGGAGGCACTCGGCCAGGCCAAGCTCATGATGGTGTTGCTCGGCGTTTTTGCCGGCGTGGCGCTGTTGCTGGCTACGGTCGGAATTTACGGCGCGGTGGCTTACACGGTGGAACAACGGACAGGTGAGATCGGCGTGCGGATGGCGCTCGGCGCGCAAACGATGGATGTGCTGCGGCTGGTGTTGGGGCAGGGGATGCGACCGGTGATTTTCGGATTGATCGTGGGTCTCGGCGCGGCGGTTGGCCTTGGAAAACTCGTGGCCGCACAGCTCTACCAAACTTCGCCGTACAATCCGGTGTTGCTGTCCGCAACGCTGGCAATTCTCGGAGTAGCGGCGCTCCTGGCCTGTCTCATCCCGGCGTGGCGAGCGTCTTCGGTGAATCCGGTGGAAGCGCTACGCACCGAATAGGGAGCCTACAAATTACAGGCAATGCGTTCATGTCCGCTCCCTGGAGATGTCGAGCGGCCCGACGAATTCATAAGCGAAACAGGTCTAACCATGCGATGCAGCGAACCAAACCGCTGCACGGCAAGGACGAGTTCAAAATTACGAAGTATGAAGTGAAATGGAAGCTCGCTCCCGCTCGCGGTGCCTGATCCTGTGTCTCGTTAGGCTGTGGTTATTTACAGATACGGACGCGTCAAAACATGCACGTCGAACCGTTCACGATAGACGTAGAGGAGAACGTTCTAGCTGACCTTCGAGCGCGCATCCGCAATACGCGCTGGCCTGATCAGGCGCCCGGTGGTGCTTGGGAACAAGGCACGGACCTGGAGTACCTTAGAGAGTTGCTTATGTATTGGGCTGACGAGTTCGATTGGCGCGCCCAAGAGCGGACGCTTAATACCTTCCGACACTACCGCGCAGAGATCGATGGTGTTCGGCTTCATTTTGTCCATGAGCGCGCCAAAGAGCGACCCGGAATACCGTTAATCTTGACCCATGGGTGGCCGAGCACTTTTCTGGAATTGCTCCCGCTCGTACCGTCGCTCACCGACCCTGACGCCCATGGCATTAATGGTCCAGCCTTTGATCTGGTCATCCCTTCATTGCCTGGTTACGGGTTCTCCGAGCGGCCAGCTCAGACGGGGGTAAACTATCAGCACGTGGCGCGGCTATGGCACCGGCTCATGCGTGGCCTGGGTTACGAGAAGTACGGAGCTCAAGGCGGAGATTTCGGAGCTGGAGTTGCCACGTTCATGGCATTGGAAGATCCCGAGCCAATGATTGGCGTGCACCTAAGTAATCTGGAGATTGCTCCGTATACCGGCCCGGAGTCGCGGCCACTGTCCGCAGCGGAGAGAGCGTATCTCGAGCGCAATCAGGCATACTGGCAGGTGGAAGGTGGTTACAAGGCAATCCAATCCACGAAGCCACAGACACTCGGATATGCGCTGAACGATTCGCCGGCTGGGCTGGCAGCCTGGATTCTCGAAAAGTGGCACTCCTGGGCTGATTCGCGCGGAAATCTCGATGAGCGCTTCTCCCGCGATTTCCTACTGGCGACTGTGACACTCTACTGGATCACCGAGACGATCACATCGTCGATGCGAGACTACTTTGATAACGATAACGTGCGGCTCCGGGTGAGGCTTGGGCCGCGCGAATTCGTCAACGTGCCAACGGGAATCGCCGTCTTTACCAATAACTTTGTCGATGAAGGAAGGCCTCCCCGTGAGTGGGCCGAACGCCTGTACAACGTGCGTCGATGGACGCCGATGACGAGCGGCGGGCACTTCGCTCCAGCAGAGGAGCCCGAGTTACTCGCCCGCGATATCGCAGCGTTCTTCGGCGAGCTGTGAGCCAGCACGCGGCTGCCTGAGAAGTCATTCGTTTATGCCGTATATCAAGACAGTTTGCCAGCAAATAAACAGCGGATAAGAGATTGGTTCGTCTTGGGATGCGGGCTTTTCGGCATGCTCGGCATATGGCGTAATCAATCGGTTGCTCTTTGCTCAGGAAAAACGGCTGCAATTTGCGCATTTTCGAGATTGGCGCAGTGTTTGGCTTATGCTTAAGCACGGCGTCATTGCTGGTCTTGTTCTCGTGAATTCGTTCGTTTTTACGGCGACGCTCTCAGCGCAGATGTCTTCGGTCGAGGGAAGCGTCGTCGGTGCTGATGGGCGTCCTCTCAAAGGCGCCGAAATTCGATTTGAGCAGAAAGAGGGGCAAGTCTCGCCGATCATCGGCCGCACGGACGCGAACGGCCATTACGCCACTGCATTGCCCAGAGGCACCTATAAGCTCAGCCTTGCAACGGACGGTGAAGTAAAAGCCTCCATCACTGTACGAGCGACTGGAGCAAAATCCCGGATCGACTTCGATTTGCGTCCGTCGGCAGCAATGAAAATAAAGGACTACGTTTGGGTCGGCGGAGAAACGGGAAGCCATGTGCCGGGCCACTGGGTTGAAGCCCGACATTAGGGCAGCTGTTCAGCCTGCTTGCCAGGATACCCTGCCGTGGGTGATGTCTCGTTAGGTCTATGACCGCAAGCGTGGAAGGCGGGTGTTTATGCGGAGGCGTCCGCTATCGTCTACACGCCAGGCCAAAGCAGGGGAGTGACTGCCATTGCGAAGATTGCCGGCGGGCTAGCGCCGCTGCCTATGTGACTTGGTGTAGCGTTCCCAGCGAGGCGATAGAGGTTCTGAGCGGTGAATTGCGTAGAGTCTTATATGCTGACCGATTACGTTCGTTTGCCTCTTGTTGTGGCACGCCTTTGTTTATCCAGGACGAAGTCGGCTCTGAATGGATTGACGTGACAGTAGGGTCACTCGATGATCCTAAGGCTTTTCCTCCGGAGGCCGCAATCTGGACAGAAGACAAACTTCCGTGGGTACAGCTCGATCCGAGTCGACGTGCGTTTCGCCGAAACAGGAATGACAACGTCTAACCAATCGCTACAGCCCAACTGCGGACTCTCCTTATGTCTTGGTTTTGGGAGCGTGCAAACGTCACCTCTAATTGGTTTGCTCGCACACGCGCCCAGCCTTCGGCCTTCCCGTCTATATCGTGGTTTGTCAGTGCACTTCAGTCGCGCGGTCGCTGCTCTTAGGTCTCGTTAGGTGGACTCCCATGCGTTTGGTCATATTCGACATTGACGGCACTCTGACCCAGACCACGAAGGCTGACACGGATTGCTTTGTTCGTTCTCTCACGGAACTGTGTGGTTTCCATGGTGTGGACGAGGATTGGTCGCATTACAAACACGCCACGGATTCTGGTATTCTCCTCGAGATTTACGAAGCGCACGCTGGACGATCACCCTCTCCCATCGAGATTTCGCAGTTTCGCCAGCACTTTGTCAGTTTGCTTGCACAAACTTCATCGGAAGCCTGTTTCGCACCTGTCGCAGGGGCGTCGATGTTGCTTTCCCGCCTGGCGGGTAGTGGAGAGCATGGAGTTGCGCTCGCTACGGGTGCGTGGCGTGATTCGGCTCGTCTCAAAATGGCCAGAGCGGGTTTGTGCTACGACGACTATCCGGCAGCATCGAGTGACGACGCCTTAGACAGAGAGTCCATCATCAGATTGTCCATACGCAGGGCTGCCGAGCGATATGGTGGATTCTCGGAGACTGTTTACGTTGGCGACGGTGTTTGGGATGCTCGTGCATGTCGTAGCGTTGGCATTCCCTTTATTGGGGTCGCTGCAGATAGTCATGCAGCATGCTTAGTCGCGGAGGGCGCAGTGTGTGTGTTCTCTGACTTCAGTGACACGGATTTGTTTTTGAGCAGATTAGATGAAATGACAAACGTGGTTCCTCTCGTTAGGACCAGAGAAAAGTTTAAGGAGTTATCAAAGTCGGGTGAAATGTAGATAAGGTGTTTTAGGATGAAAACATTATTCGTAGTTGCGGGACTAACGTGCCTTTGGGCGCCTCTTTTCGCCGAAGAGCCGAAGAGGCAGGAGAGCAAGGCCCCATTCATGATGTCGTTCACGGATTTGAAGTGGGTCGAATTGCCTGAAAGGAAGGGCATGCAGTTTGCCACCCTCTCCGGCGATCCCAAAACGGGACCCTACACGCAGATACGTAAAGTCCCCGCGGGTACCGACAACCCACTGCATCGGCATAGTAGCGAGATCAAGAACGTAATTATTAGCGGAGTCTGGTATACGGGGACTGACGCGGCTTCGGCAAAAGACTTCGGGCCGGGTTCAGTTGTGGTCATGCCGGGCGACTGGGTGCACGTGAGTGGCTGCCGCGTTGGAAGCGATTGCGTCTTTTACCAGGAAGGTAAGGGCAAGTTCGACTTCAGGCCTGTTGCGGAACAACCTCACAACAGATAGTGCCATCAACCTGTGCCTTGGTCTTTTAAAGCTGCGATCGCAGCGTTTGTCGTTTTCGCGGTCGGGAGTGCGCTGATTGGATTTGCTTGTTTCGAGAGCGGTTGGCAATCACTTGGACACTTCACGTGGGGCCTCGTTATAGCAGGCGCGGGACTGATCGGAGGTTTACTGTTTTCAATCATCTGCGCGGTGACTCAACCGGCATGGAGAAAACAATCCTTGATCGCTGGCATCCTTGCGATCGTGCTATTTTGCGGTCTTCTTCTCTTTGCCAAGACGGCATGACAAACGCGACATATCATCCGACCAGGCCGCTCGGCGAAATAATGGCAAAAAAATTCGTCTAGAGCAGTCGACGAAGTGCACTTAACATTTCCAAGCAAATGGAGGACGACGAGAAAACCAAGCCGCGTCTGGAGATCGCGCATGTTTTGTTTATCGATATCGTTGGATATTCGACGCTGCTGACTGACGAACAATCAGAAGCGCTTCAGGAATTGAATCAGATTGTCCGCAGTACCGAAGCGGTGCGCGAAGCGGAACGAGCCGGGCAGCTGATCACCTTGCCGACCGGCGACGGAATGGCTCTGGTTTTTACTGGTTCGGTGGAAGGGCCCGCCGAGTGCGCGTTGGAAGTCAGCCGGGCTCTTCGCGCGCAACCGAGCCTGCCGATAAGGATGGGAATCCACAGCGGCCCAGTCCAATACGTGAGAGATGCTAACGCACGCGAAAACATTTCCGGAGTAGGAATCAATATTGCGCGTAGAGTGATGGATTGCGGCGACGCGGGTCACATTCTGGTCAGCAAACGTTTCGCGGGTGATCTGGCGCAGCATCGTCGCTGGCAGCCTTACCTGCACGAACTAGGCGATGTTCAAGTGAAACACGGAGTTGTTGTTTCATTGGTTAACCTTTATGCCGAGACAATCGGCAATCCAGCGCCGCCGTCGTGCGTCGCCGGAGCACGAGTGCGGCGCGCTGCGCCTGCCGGCGCTCCAACGCGCAAAGGACTTTCTCCGGTTGCACTCGCAATCTTCGTCATCGTTGGGTTGATTCTCGTCCTTGGTATTGTGTCAGTGATTTTCGCGCCGGCGATCATGCGCTCTGTTGAAAGGAACACGGCGGCAGCGCCGCAACCGACCGCTACTGCGCCAGCTTCGATCTCCGATGCCATTCAGAGCGTAGTGAAACAAAGGATCACAGAGGAATTGCAGAAAAGTCTTTCCCGCAAGAATAACACACCGAAGCCAGGAGTAACTCCGGCCCCGGAGACTCAGCCGACGCCTCCGCCCACCCCTTGATTCGAGCGTTGCAGCTAAAAACAGCATCGTTCACTGCGCAATCGACCTCAGAACGAAACCATGGCAAGCACTGATTCTTGTGTAACGATTCATATGGCGGCGAGCCTCGACGGGTTCATCGCGCGAAAGGACGGGAGCGTCGACTGGCTCGAGACCTCAGACGAGTTCGTGGACGGTGAGAGCATGGATCCTGGATTCATTGAGGCCTTCCTCAAAACGATCAACTGTTACGTCATGGGGTCAAAAACCTATGAGCTTGCGTTGGGTTTTGAAGCGAAAGGATTGGGCTGGGCGTACGGCGACAAACCGACGTTCGTTCTGACTAGTCGCGAGCTGCCACGGAGCCGGGAAACTGTCGAGTTCTACTCAGGCGACCTCGCGCAGTTTGTGAACGAGCGGCTTCGGCCCACCTTCCGTAGCATTTGGTTTGTTGGCGGCGGCGCGGTTTCGGGGGAATGTCTTCGTCTCGGGTTGGCCGACGAAGTTCGTTATTCGATCCTCCCTATCTTGATTGGCGATGGAATCCAATTCTTCGAAAAGCTCGACAGAGACGTTGCTCTCCATTTGGCGGAAGTAAAAGCTTACAAGAGTGGCACGGTGGAGCTGCGCTACCAGGTGCAAGGACGTCTTTCAAAACCGAGATGATGGTCGGTGATTCGATTCATTAAATTTTTTGCTAGTACCGATTACAGTCCCGTTGACGTGACAACGATCGACTCTAATTTGCTTATGCGGTGCCCGCGCGTATGACGAACAAAATGCATCTCAGCAGCTGGTTGGTCGCCTTCCTTCTTCTGAATACTGGCTCTGTTTTCGCTGCAGGGTTCAAGAGCAAGATCGTTACTACATCGCTCACAATCACAGTTCCTGAAGACCACTTCCTTAAAATCACAAATTTTACTCAGGAAGGAGGCACCGACCGCGGCGTCGTCAGTGTCACTCTGAGTGGTGATGCTGGCGGAACCGCAAATGTTCTTACCGCGACTCGAATTGATTTTAGCACAGGCATTAATTCGCAAAATTTTCCTGAAATTGGCAATCAAGTGATCATTGCCGGTCCGGCTGAAGCGGAAATCCCACCAGTAGCGGGTGCCACGCTTTTTATTAGTTATAAAAAGGAGCGAAATGAGGAAGGATTCAAAAGCAAGATCATTACGACGTCGCAGCTAAACATCCCAATTCCTGAAGATCGCTTCCTTAAGATCGCAAATTTTACTCAGGATGGAGGCACCGAGCGCGCTGTCGTCCGTGTGCCCCTGGGCGGTAATGCTGGCGGGGTCGCGAATGTTCTTACCGCGACCCGAATTGATTCGAGCACGGGCATTAATGCGCAAAATTTTCCGGAAATCGGTAGCCAGGTGGTCATCGCCGGTCCGACTGAAGCGAAAATTCCTCCGGTAGCGGGTGCCACGCTTCTTATCACTTATCAAAAAGGAGCAAATGAGGGAGGGGAAGAAACAGGTCCCAGCCTAACTGGGAGTCCAACCCCGGGCGGTACTCCTGTGCCGAGTGCCACTCCCATATCCACAGCTACACCTACTAGTACGCCAGCGCCTACCCCAACCCTGACGCCACCGCCGACGCCAACCTTAACGCCTACGCCATTACCAACCGCAACACCGCGGCCTACTCGCACACCGAGACCCCCCTAAGATCCTGCGCGGTGGAATTGAGAAGACGAGTTAGCTGAGGCATCCGTCGAATTAATCGGAGATGCGCTTGGGCAAGTCACGTCTTTGTGAGGATACAGCGCGCGTTCGAGAGTCAGAATTCACGCTTCGTCGACTTACGATCTTGAATGTCGTTCCATCCTCGCGCAGTGAGTAGGATGACTGAGGAATCGAAGCTGGTTCGACCTGCGCCCATGGAGGGACAAGGGGCGTACAATCGAAGCTCGTCTGTGCAGGCGACCGGTTCGTTGCCTGCCCTGGCCCTTTTGGAACGCGCGGCTCGCGCAGTACCACTGGCGCCGTCGCCGGATGTTGTAAGCATCGCGGACTATGGTTCATCCGAAGGACAAAACTCACTTGCGCCGATGACCACCGCGATCGGCGTGATCAGGGAGCGCGTTGGTACCGAGCGATCCATCTTCATTTTTCATATCGACGTGCCAGGCAACGATTTCACGGCGCTTTTCGAAACGCTCGCGAACGATCCGCACAGCTATCTTCATAGAGTCCCTGCCGTATTCGCGGCAGCAGTCGGACGATCTTACTTCGAGCAGATCCTGCCGGCATCGAGCGTGACGCTGGGATGGAGCGCGTGGGCGGTTCAGTGGTTGAGCCGGGTGCCCTGTGCGATTTCAGACCAGGTGCAAATTGCGTATAGCCGCGACGCACCTGCATGCAGTGCGTTTGCACAACAAGCAGCGGACGATTGGCGAACGTTTCTAACTATGCGCAGTCGCGAGCTTCGTCCAGGTGGGAGCCTGGTAGTGATGACAATGGCGATCGATGATAAAGGGGACTTTGGCTATCGGCAGGTGGTCGACGCGTTGTACGGCGCTCTTGGTGATATGGTCGATTGCGGCCTGATTCGGAACGAAGAATTTCGAAAAATGGCGATCCCGGCTGTCGGCCGAACCAGAGCGCAATTTAACGAGCCATTTGCGAAAACCGGACGTTTTGCAGATCTGTCTCTGGAAAATTTCGAATTGTTCTTTGGCGAAGACCATATCTGGACTCAGTTTGAAGCAAGCGGTGACGCTCGGGCATTTGGGGCGCAATGGGCTGCTTTTTGTCGGGCTTCGGTATTCCCGACACTGGCTATCAGTCTTGATGGAGTGCCCGGTGACGCACGTTGGGAGAAGTTCTTCAACGAATTGGAAGCTGGCATTGCTGCTCGGCTCTCCGTGGACCCGGTTCGAATGACGATACCTCTCGCGCAAATGATGCTCGTTAAGGCGATTCCTGGCGAGTAGCCAGCGTGTGATTCCGACAAATCAGTCGGAAAGTTCTCCGCGTAACACGGTGAGGGAATATGGCGGCAGTTCGTAGCTGGATGACGCTTTTTGTATGAAGCTTAAGGGCGGAAGACTTCGAATGGGGTAGCCCTCTGCTCCGTCATCTTGCCAAAGATACTGATCCCGGCAGAACTGGATAACAGTCACTTCGCCCGCAAAGCTTATTTGTCGCTGTGAACCGGGAAGCTTGAACTGCGGGGCAAGTCGCGCTGCGCGGTTGGGGTCCTTGTTAATCGCCAGCAAGGCCCATTGCTTGTCTGGTCGTCGCACTGCATACACAGTGACGGTAGGTGATTCTCTCGGCTCCTTCGGCGTCCGCCTCTCGGCGGTCCTCCCCGGTCGCGATCCCGACCCTAGGATTGAGGTGAGAGTTGGGCTACACAGGTTTACACGAAATATCTCGTGTCTCTCGTTTGTCGGCTGCATCCATTCTTTTGTAATGAGTCGGGCCGCATGGTAAGCGGACAACCGATACAGTTGGTCGCTGTTTGGATTTAGTTGAAGCATCATGAGGTTGCCCCATGAACATTTGAGCTCGTCCTGGAGGTAGTTTGGTTCGTATCCATAGAGGTAGGCCTTGGAACCACCAAGAGTCAGAAACATTCCAACTGTATCTGCATCGAAGAGCGCGCCTTCGATATCTACCTCGTGGCGTCCTGCAAATACCGAATAACCATATTCTGTCATTAGCCATGGAATTGCCGCAGGAACGCCATCCCTTCGTAAGCTCGCGATCATCGCCCCAAGGCGCTTTGGAGTATCCAACAGCTGTGGTGCCGCATCGGCACAGATGTTGTCGAACGGATAAAATTCGAAAGAGAAAAAATCGAACGGGGATTTCGTGTTGCCGATAAATCTGAGAAACCGGTTCATCCACGACCGATTGCCTGATGCGTCCGGCCATGTAAGAAGCTGGTCGTCGAAATTTTGCAGGCTTGGCCCTCCCAGTTTCAAATTGGGATTCAACGCAGTGAGTCGACGAGCCACTCCTGTGTAAAGCGCGGCATAATCTTCAGGTGACGCCCACTGCCCATCTGGTTCTTCGCCTAATTCGATTCCTTCCAAATCATAATTACGCCGCAAGAGATAGTTGATCTCGGCCGTTGCGTTTTCCGGCGTATCGTACAAAACGCCGACAGGAACCAGAACAGGCAAGTTGTTTGTGAGCGTGCTGCGCAGAATGAAATCGAGCCCCGGCTGCTCGATCTTGTCATCGATATCACTGGCTCGGTGCCACGGATCAGTCGATGACACATAGAGCACGGATTGCTGATGATCCGCCGCATGACGGATGGAATCGCGAAATCGATTGTTGCTGTCGAGGCCCCCGAGCTCAATCTCGCGAATCGCAAATCCGAGGCCGTCCCGAATGTCGGTTGAAGGTTCCGCGCTTGTTTGCGAACTCCGGCTCATGATGATGCGCACAAAGCGAACTGAAATGGGTTTTACGCAGAGCCGAATAGTTTCGTCGCCGCCCGATCCGTGGTTCGCTTCTCCGTTTGGAAAAAGGCGCCACTCATCTTTCCGATCCGCGTGCAAATGCATCGGGTCCTCTCCATTCCAGTATTCCACCCTGTATCGCCGGGCGTACGGCGTCCCCCAATGAATCCGTATGCAGTTTGTCGGTTTGGCCGCGCCCAGATCGATCACTACCCATTGCGGATGGGACCCATCAGGTTCACCGGTGAAGTGGGAATCGAGGTAAGGATTACTTTTCCAAAATGACTCCTGATCGCCGTCGTCGATGCGGGAGTAACCATCATCGTTCGCCTGATCGATCGTGTTGCCGCGCCGGGGTAATCGGTAGCCGTAAGAAACGTTAATCGGCTCGGTGAGCGAATCGTCCGATGTCCAATAGCCGCATTGATGAGTTGGATCACTCCAGGTACCACGCGGATTCCAGTGCCAAACTTCGCCGGCAAGTTCGGTTCGCAGTCGATAGGTCAGCGGGCCGAGTCCGGCTGATCGCATCTCTGCGATGTTTTTGTCCGTTAACATCCGGGCGCTTTCACCCTGCTCGTGGCCATCAATGCCGGCGCCTAATGCTTGAGTTGGAATACACTGGTTCACGGAGCGATCCGCAAGAACAACGGCAGACACGTCAAAGGGCTTTTCATCGGCACGCGTGCGGGGTTGGAATGCCAACGCGACAAAGCCAATAGTTATAAAGCAAAGCGACGCGAGGGTGCGTCGCATTCCTAAGCCACCCCGTGCGAAATTCATCAAGTCGTCAATCTCGTTGCGCCACAGTTTCAGGAGTGGACACCTGTTCTCGTGTCGCCTTGGTTGTTACCGCTCCGCTTTCTCCAATTGCTTCCTGACCTGGTCTTTGTCGTGACGAACGTCCTTCAGGTGGCTCTGAAGCAATGGTAATTGGGATGCTTGCGGGTTCGGATAGTGGCGCAGCGTTTTGTTTTTCGTACCGCCCCAATACGCGGGTCCGGGCTTCTTCGCTTCCCCGATTTGAAGAAGCAAGTTGTCTTCTTGTCTCTGAAGCTCCTCGTATCGAGCCTGCAGCATTTGGATCGCGTTCCGTCGATTTGCTTGTTCCGTCCGGTATTGATCGGCCTTTTGCGATATCTCCACTTTCTGCCGCGACGCTTCTTCCTGCTGTTTTCGGGCTTGCTCGAATCCTGCACTCTGCTGTGCTGAATAATCGCCAGCTTTTTGAGGATTATAGCCATAACGCTCCTGAACGTCTTTAGGAAGTTCGGTGAAGTAAACTTTGGAGACGCCAGTCTTGCTGGTTAGCATGAGGCCGTCAGGTTCGACTCGGCTGACCGTGGCGTTTTTGTATTCTTTTCCAGCGAGTGTCTTAAAATCGTCTGAGAAGGCGACTGATACGAACAGCAGGATCAAAAAAGTAACAAGTCTGGTCTTCATCCTTTGCCTCGATCACCGGGATTCTGCTCTCAGGTATGGTTTTCCAGTCAAGGAAAATTGCGAGATTCATGCGCATGAACCGATTGAACGGCGGTGGCAGCGCGCTTGTCGCCTGTAAGACCCCACCATGATCGCAGCCGGAGCGGCTCTGCTTATAGTTACCATCTTTGAACCAGCCCGTGTGCTGGACACTCCATCTTTTGCTGAGACCTTTCGGATTTGGATGCGCACTTTTTTTGCAATCATTGTTGTAGTGGCATCGAGCCTGACACTACTCGGGTGTCGTCGAAGCGTGGCTGTCGCGCAAGTCGATCCGAACAGCTCGGTCGAGGTAGTGGTTCCTGAACATGGCGCATATACTGGGGCGTTCATGGATTTTGGCGACGCCGAGGACGACGTTACTCTCGAGACAATCGAGGATTTTGAGCAGATGGTGGGGAAACATCAGGCCATCATTGCGTCGTCCAGTTACTGGGGAGAACAAAATTTTCCCGCGGACAATCTCAATGTCATCTGGCGGCACGGTTCGCTGCCGCTTGTGTTTTGGTCGCCATGGGACAGGCCCTATGAGGAAGACCACGGACCGGACAAGTTCAGCTTGACCGAGATTCTTGCTGGTAAATGGGACGCGTACATCGACATGTGGGGCGATGCCGCGCGAAGTTTTGGCCATCCAATGATTGTCGTGTTTGGCGTCGAGATGAATGGTACCTGGTTCCCGTGGTCGGGGGCCTATTACGGCGGCGGAACGTGGGACAAGGATCAGAACAATTGGAAAGGTCCGGAGACATTTCGCAAAGCGTTTCGCTACGTCGTTGATCGCGTCCGCGCGCGTGGCGCTTCAAATATCAAGTGGATGTTTCATACGAATAATTACCCCTATCCTTATGAAACATGGAATTGCGCGCCTGCTTACTATCCAGGATCCGATTACGTCGATTGGCTTGGCTTGAGCGTTTATGGACAACAGTATAAGGACGAACCGAACCCGGATATTCCTTCATTGGTGGACTGGCCCTACGAGGAAATATCCAGACTCGATCCGCATAAACCGATCATGATTGCCGAATGGGCGACCGGCGAATTTCCCCACTCGGCAGAGGGCGGCGGTGTTGGGAAGGCCGAATGGATTAAGCACGGACTCAAGCTGTTTCGCACGCGTTATCCGCGCATCAAAGCCGCAGTTTACTGGCACGAGCGCTGGCAAAATGCCGATGGATCTTACAGCAATCTGCGTGTCAACTCTTCGGTCGAAGCATTGCAAGCTTATCGTGAAGGCGTGGCGCATCCCGATTGGCTGGGCGATTTGATTCTGCGAGCGTTGCCAACTGTGTCGCCAAAATAAGATCGTATAGCGTGGTGTGAGATTCAGGTCCCGGCTCGAGCTGAGCTCGTCAACTGGAGCTGTCGAAAGCTCGCTAACGAGACTGTGGACTGTTCACGTTGGTTGTGATCACTTCCAAAAGGTTTGCATTAAAATTCGGCACATAGATGGTAGAACCATCTGGTCCGATCGTTACGTCGCGCGGGAAGGCACTCGAATTTGGATTATCTGGATTCGGAATAATTTGTTCCACGGTGGGCGCCGTCGGGTTGCGAACGTCTAAAATCGCCACGCTGGCGGTGCAATCTGCCGGGTTTGCGCAACAAACGGTCTCATAATAATATCGGTTGGAATTTGCCACGGCCAGAAGGCTGTCATTTTTACCAAATAACGCCAGACCCACAGGAGCTGTGCCGCCACTATCCCCATATCCAAGGAACGCGTTGTTCGGCGAATTCGATACCAACGCTTCGGCGTCGAAGGCTAAAATCTGATATCCACTAGTACCCAGCGGTGTCGGCAACTGTTTATTTCGACCACGCGCTGCAACGAAAACATATCGACCGTCTGCCGTCTCGACCGCCCGGACTGGGGAACACCCGGAGGCAATTCTCGTCGTGATCGCGTCCGGATCCCCGGCTATTGCCTTGGCAACATCGATAACCACTAGGAGGCCATTGTTTTCTCCTCCACCATTTGATTTGTTGTCGCACCTTTCGAAGCCGTACGGATGAGTCCGGTCGGCTTTGTCGCAACCCGGGCAGAGGACCGCACTATTTCGGGTGCTTCGGAAGTTAGTCGGATCCCGATACCACTTTCCCATTTCTTCACCATCTGCGGACCCTTCGCACGTCACATACAGATGCCTTCCATCATGCGACATGGTTATTCCGGGAATAGTATTGCCCCCAGGCACGTATATGGTGTGGATCGCCCTTGTGTGACGCGTGAATTTACCGGCAGCGTCGCGTTCAACCTTGATGACGCCTATTGTCCCTTTGCCAATAAGATCTGGTGGTGTGGGGCTGGGCAGCGTTCCATACTCATTTGCCACAAATGCATATTCTCCGTCAGGTGTGACAGCCAGATCAAAACTGCCGGGTGGGCAAAGACCACCAGGACAGTTCGGGACCACAGGTTCTTCTTGAACATTTTTAGTCCCATCGATGCCGCACGGTTCATTCAGACTCGCCAGACGAAAAAATTCAGCGCCCTGCGCCTCAACGGCGGCCCCTACACTGACCTGCGGCGAGCCTGAAAAAAATTGCATCCCATAAACCGCTTTCACGGGATCTCCGCGAGATGGCGTTGGAAAATTAATGATTTGCCGGCTGTTACACGGGTTCGTGAAACAAGGTTTTTCGAAAACCTGAACACCCGTCAAATTCTCGGTGGGGATTGCTGCCGGGGCCGGACTTCCGGTGCACGGTGTTGGTGCCGGAACCTGATTTATTGAGACGAGCACATGAGTGTCATCATCCGTAACCAGCGCTTTAGCGGGGTTTCCAAAGGTCGGGTAGAAATGTGTATCCAACACCGTCACGCTAGGCGGGTTCGGAAACGGTGGACTACCGGTGGAAACGGCTCCTGAATAGCAAAGACAGAGCGCCAAAACGCCAAGGGAGAGTCCCGTAAATGTTCGAGTCGATCGTTTCAATCTATTCATCTTAGACTTTCTTCTTTCCCCGGTGATTGACCCTATTGACTGCAGGTCTGAAAACGAGACGAAGCTCGAGGAAGAAGGGTACTTTGCCCGATCCAGAACGGTTTACGACGCGAAGTCTACAACCAACCGTTAGCCAGTCCATAGGACTTTAGCCGTACACCTCCCGTTAAAACGTTTTCCAATTGAGTGCTTTAGGCGCGAACGTTACGCGTCGTCGGCGAGCACGGATACAGGCTTTGCGAAACCCTTTCGGCCGACGATTTTAGAGTACGCCTTTTTTCAGCGCAATGAGTGAACCAACCGCTTTCTCAAGATCAACGTCTTCTGTGTGCGCTCCTGCGACGGCCGGCACTCCAATCAACGAGAAAACTTTCGATCGCCTAGACAAAATCGCTGCTTGGCGGCGTCTTGGAAATAAAGACCGTGAAAAGGTCATGGAAAACATCGCCAGCCATGAGGATTGGAAGAGTTGCTTTTCAGAAATTGGTCCCGGCTTGCTTCTTTTCGCCCGGCAATGGACGCGGTCAGCAGCTGATGCCGAAGACATTGTGCAGGAAGCTTTCGTCAAGTTTTGGCGGCGAAACCACAAAATTAACAACCGCGCCCTTCTCTACGCCACGGTGCGTTCGATCGCTCTCGATTTTATCCGTCGGGACAAACGCCGTGCCCGGCGCGAGGCCACTGTGGCGGCTGAGGCCGATCCGACCATCGAACCGCAGTTTGAATTCGCGGATGAGGCGCAATCGGCGCTTGCTGCGGCAGTCAGCTGCTTGCCACATGATCAACGCGAGGTGCTCGTCTTGAAAATCTGGAACGACCTCACTTTTAACGAAATCGCCGAAGCACTCCGCATTTCTCAAAATACCGCGGCATCGCGGTATCGGTATGCTTTGGCCCATTTGAAGAAAAGTTTTCAACCCCAATGAATGATTTCTCCGAGCTCGAGAAGGACTTGAAAGCGTTGCGACCAGCGCGGCCTTCGCCTGTGCTTTTTGAGCGCATCGAGGAAGCGATGGCCCGAAATTCCAAGGCGGCTTCGTCAGATACCGGTCCAATAATCAAGTGGTTTTGGCGTTTCACAGAAGCGCCCTATAGATTTGGGATCGGCCTCGCCGCAGCGGCTGCAGCGGTCATTCTGTTAATCGCGAGGATCAACACTGAGCAGACGCCAAGCGAGAACAGAGAAGTCGCGCAAGTTTCACCTCCATCTCAAATAAGACCAGTCCAACCTTCCTTCTCCGCGAGGAGCCACGCCGATGAAGCGACGTCATCCAACAAATTCGTGACCTCTGGCGCGACGCAGGTTGTCTATAACACTCGCGACGAGGGCCTGCAGTTTGCCAATGGCTCGCAGGAACCGTTGAGGCGCCTTCGTTATCAAACACGGCAGACGTGGCAGTGGCGTAATCCTTCTACCGGCGCGTCGCTTCGCGTTTCTTATCCCAGCGAGGAAGTCGTCCTGATTCCCGTTTCCGGCCAATGATTTTAACAAAACAAGACCATGAAAACTAAACTCATCACTATTATCGCAGCCGCGGTTTGCCTGCCGATCGCAGGATTTGCCCAGACACCACCCGCGCCACCGCAGCCACCTGGTCCGCCACATCCTCCGTCGCCGGGCGGCCACGAAAAAGCGCCCAAAGTTCCAGTCATAGTTCTCGGCGTAGAAACATCGCAGGTGCCAACTGTGGTAAGCGAACAACTCGGCCTGTCCAAAGGGCTCGGATTAGTTGTGGAGTACGTCGTGCCCGATAGTCCCGCAGCGGTGTCGGGCATTCAACAGAACGATATTCTCAAAATGCTCAACGACCAGATTCTGATCGAACCGAGCCAATTGCGGAAGCTCCTGCAGACCTTCTCTGACGGCGCGGACGTGACGCTCACGATCTTGCGGAAGGGCCAGGAGCAGAAGGTTACTGTGAAGCTCACGAAGAAAGAGAGACCACAGCGGCATTCCTGGGCGCCCGGAGACAAACACGAATCGCACTGGGATTTTGATGAGACGGGTGATTTCGGCGAGCAGATGCAAGGTTTAAAAGAACAGTTGCAGGAGCAACTCGGAGCACAACGCGGCGTGATCCGCGGAGCCGTGATGAAAGCTCACGAGGCCGCAAGACGTGCGCGAGAGGATGCCCGCCGCGCCGCTCGGGAAATTCGCATCTTGAGTAAAGACAACGGCGGACTCAAGGCCACAAGGATCGACCTCGGTCAAGCGCAAATCGTTTTCTCCGATGACAAAGGCGAGATGAAGTTGGAAAATGTGGATGGAAAAAAAATACTCACCGCCAAAGATACCCAGGGGAAACTGCTTTTTAGCGGACCAGTCGAGACAAAAGAAGATCAGGATAAAATGCCCGGCGACATTCGCGAGCGTTATGAAAAGTTGCAGCAAAATGACCTACCCTCCGTCGCGCCCGAAACAGACGCTGATGAAGAGGATGGGGACGATGACGATGACGACGTGGGGCAATCGACCGATACGGTGAACACCCGCTCGTATTTTCAGTGGTGTGTAACCGGGAGTGGAGCAGGGGATTTTATGGCAACCAACGCTTGAAGCAAACAAGCTGGATGTTGCCCTTCTAGAAGCTGAGGAGAAACTCCGTCGAGCGCCTTGACCTGGCCTCGCCAGCCGCTCGGCGGAGTTTTTTTTTGTGCGATATGCAGAGCCGCAGTTCGCCGTTTTGTGTGTCACGGATGGCGGAGCATGTTTTGACGGCCAGCCTTGCTTTTTGGGTCGATTTGTCCTATGGAGACACGGGCTAAAGCGTGGGATCTGCGCCGACACTCTGGGCCTCGAACCTCCGAAAACCAATCATTAACCGCTGCACGCGTCAGCATATACGAACGACAAAGTCATGATCCAGGCTGATGCAAAAGCGGACGAAGTAGCCGCGCCGCGGGAAAAGCCAAGTCAACGAATTCCATCCCTTGACGGACTGCGCGCGATTTCTATTCTCGCGGTCCTCTTCGGGCATGTGGCGTATGCCAGCCATTTTCAAAATTGGATTACCGGGACCTATGCGCATTACGGCGTACGCGTGTTTTTCGTAATCTCGGGATACCTGATCACCACCTTATTATTGGAGGAAGAAGCGAGGTTCGGCCGGATCAGCTTGTCGCGATTCTATTTGCGCAGGGTTTTCAGGATTTTTCCCGTGGCCTATCTCTACCTGCTGGTCATAACGCCCTTTGTTGCCATGGCTGCGTGGAAGTGGGTTGCGGTGTGGCTTTACGGATCGACCTATGTCCAGGATCTGCCTTGGAATCTGAGCCATCTTTGGTCGCTGTCAGTGGAAGAACAATTCTACCTGCTTTGGCCGCTGGCAATAGTCGCGAGCGGAAGACACGCCAAGAAATTGGCTTGGCTCGCCATCCTTACGGCCGTGGTGGCCCAGTACGTAGTCGCGAAAAAATTTAGTTCTTCTATAAACCCCAATTTCTTTTTTCCGTGTGTGATGGATTCTTTGGCAGCCGGGTCCTTGCTGGCACTATACCGTCCGCGACTACCGCGGATCGGACCAATCTGGTGGCTTCTCCTTCTCGTGGCGCCGTTACTCAGCCGCGCAGGCGAAATTCAAACAGGCTGGCCGGTCCCGCAATTCTTTGCGCATATCAATACCGTGGTATTCAACGCGCTGGTAGCTGTCCTAATTATTGAGGTAACCAAATATCCTCCAAAATGGCTTAACAGTCCGATTCTGGTCTGGATAGGCTTACTGAGCTACAGCCTCTATGTCTGGCAAATGCCGTTCCTGAATCCCGCCTACAAAATTAATCCGGCGATTGCGGTTTTGCTGGTCTTCGCCGCGGCCAGTTTGTCTTACTATTTTTGGGAGCGACCGATACTGAAATGGTCGCACAAATTCACGAGGCGCGGTGTGACCAAACCGGAAAGGTTGAGTACGCCGCCCGCACCAAAGGTCCAAACCAAGCTGGCCTGGAAATCTGCTGTCGATATTTCCTGGATCCTGATCGCGCTGCCGTTCTGAACGCGCGATGGATCGCGACGTCGCGGCGAAGGTAACTGCGCAATCAGTCTGCGCCGCAGCCATTTTTCTTGCCGTGAAATGATCACGCGCTATAACGGGAGCGCGTAATGATGCGAGTCTTCTTGCTCACGGCAATCATTGCGTTTTGCTCTCCGCTGCTTGCTCAGACATCGTCGCCGTCTGCTTCGCCGTCTCTGGAGCAGCGCGTCGCCGACTTGGAAGCGTACATGAACAATTCGGCTCGCGGCGCTGACTTGGAGAACGCGCCAAACGCATCAAATATTGCGGGCCCAGGGCCTGCCACCAATGCCTGGATGATGACCTGCGCGGCATTGGTGCTGTTCATGACGTTGCCAGGACTGGCGCTTTTTTACGGTGGTCTTGTCCGCGCGAAAAACGTTCTTTCCGTGCTGGCGCAGTGTCTTGGCATTGTCGGCCTGGTGACCATCCTTTGGTGGCTCGTGGGTTATTCTTTGGTTTTTTCCCACGGATCACCGTTTATCGGAGGATTCAAGTTTGCGTTTCTGCGCGGCGTCGATGGCCAACCGAACACCGATTATTCCTATTGGGTCTCGCAAAATGTCTTCGCGATGTACCAATTGATGTTCGCAATCATCACGCCTGCACTGATCATCGGTGCAGTGGCTGAGCGAATGAAATTCGCGGCAGTGCTCGTTTTTGTTGGAGCATGGATGTTCGTGGTCTATTTCCCGATCGCACACATGGTCTGGGGAATCGACGGGTGGATGAACGGAGTTTGGAACGCTGGCGCGAAAATTACCGCCATCGATTTTGCCGGCGGGACAGTCGTCCACATGAGCTCGGGCTGGTCGGCGCTGGTCTTGTGTATCCTTCTCGGTCACCGGCTCGGATTTAAAAAAGAAATCATGGCGCCTCACAGCATGGTGCTGTGCATGGTCGGAACTGGTTTGCTTTGGGTCGGCTGGTACGGTTTCAATGCGGGTAGCGCTCTTGCGCCTGACGGAATTGCGGCGAACGCGTTTATGACCACGACGCTGGCCACCGCTATCGCTTCATTTACATGGGCGATGCTTGAATACGTGTTGCGTGGCAAACCCAGTGTGCTCGGCTTTTGTTCGGGGGCGGTAGGCGGACTCGTGGTGATTACACCGGCTTGCGGATATGTTACGCCGAGTGGGGCTGTGATTATCGGAATTGCCGCGGGAATCGTTCCGTTTTTCGCCTGCACCAAATTGAAATCCTGGCTGGGCTACGATGACGCGCTCGATACTTTTGGCATCCATGCGGTAGGCGGGACACTCGGCGCGTTTCTCACAGGCCTTCTCGCGACCGCCAGTGTGAATCCAAATCTGTTGCTGAGCGTTGCCGGACCGCCTAACCCCGCCACCCGAAACGGACTGGCGAGAATTGTAGGACAGACGCTTTGGCTCGAGCAATTAATGGCAATCGGAATTACAATTCTCTTCGCGGTGGTAGGCAGTACAATCATCGGCGCAATTGTCAGGGGACTGATTGGCTTGCGCATTGCCCCGGAAATCGAGCGCCAGGGTCTCGATATCAATCAGCACGGCGAGGAGGGGTACATCACGTCGTGAGCTGCTATCCGGGTTTTCCTACTCGTGCTCATAATCTTGCTCAAGGTTCCACGTGACGCCGAGTTCGATGAGAAGCATGAGCAGGAGCAAGAGTAAGAGGCTGATTGGCAAATGAGCCAGGATAAAGAACATTTACAACTGCTTGCGATTTTTCATTACGTCGTGGCTGGCCTTGCCGCACTTTTCTCTTTTTTCCCGCTACTTTACACAACAGTCGGCGCTGTTTTTATCTTTGCCGCGCGGCACGGCACAGCAAAACCGGGAGAAGACCTGCCGCCGGAATTTCTTGGCTGGATCTTTGTCGTGCTCGGCTCGGTTTTGTTCCTAATCGGGATAGCGATGGCGATTTGCATTCTAATTACCGGGCGATCGCTCGTGCTCCGGAAACGCTACCACTTCGTCTTCGTAATGGCTTGCATCGAATGCCTGTTTATTCCCTTTGGAACAATTCTGGGAGTATTTACGATCGTTGTGCTTTCGCGCGAATCGGTCCGGGCATTATTCTCTGCCGCGACTACACCGACTTCAGGTTGAAACGACTCTTCCGATTTTAAGGAATCAGGAAGGCCTGCGTATTCGCCGGACTGTCTACCAGCTGACTAACCTTGAGGGTCGCGCAGCGCGACCGATCATCCAGCCGTTAGCTTTGGCTTACCGGCCCCCTGTATTTGGGTTGCCCGCGCTCCGCGCCTGTTGCTGAAGCGCTTCAGCACTGACCCGTTGCGCGTTTAGCGTACCCGGCGCGGCGCCGCTGTTGTCGTCAACTTCAATCCAGCGGCCGCCAGTATGACTTCCTGTGGTCGGGGGCATCCAGACCATGTGCTTTCCCTTTTTCTGGCCTGCACTGGCCTGTGCCGCCGGGACCGGTTTCAAATCAAAATTCAACTGCGTCGTTTGGTCCGACTTGGTCTTTGTATTTGTGATGGATGCCTTCACTGTGCCATTCACGACCAGCGTCACCCGGTAAACGCCTACGGGCAGGCCCTCTGAAATGTACCGGCCTTGGGCATCGGTCTTGACGGTGTTGAACTGCTGTTTGCCGTCTTTCGACGCAATCTGAACATTTGCACCCTTTATCGCCTGCCCTTTTGCGTCCTTGACCACGCCTTGAATAGCTGATTGCCCAGCCCAGGCAGTCGCGACAGAAAGAACAAACCCAATTAACCCGATCCGCAGTGATTTATTAGACATAGAAATATAGATTTCATTACCTACTACAGGAAACAAAAGGCGAAGTTCCTAAATAAATTGCTGAATGAGTAAAAGCGAAGTTTCCGCGAGCGGACCCTGGCTACCGATTAATAGCGCTTTTTAAAGCGATGTCCCGATTACGACCCTTGATGTTTGTCGGTTCGTCGTAGCCGGTTCAACTTCATCACTGACGAACGCTGTATGTCTGAAAGTTGGAATCGAAATGCGGATTTCCCTTATCGTCGACTTCGACCCAATTACCGCCGATGTGACTCCCAGTACGATTTGGCACCCATACCAGGTGCTTTCTGCCCTTTGCAGTGCTAGCTGCCTGAGATCCTGGTTTGAAATCGAAATTCAGTTGAGTCGGATGATTCGCCTTGGTCTGCGTGTTTGCGACCGACGCCTTGACCGCGCCATTCACAAGCAATGTTACCCGGTAAGCGCCCGGTTGCAGTCCCTGTGAAATATAGCGGCCTTTGCCATCGGTCTTAACTGTGCTGAACAATTCTTTGCCGTCCCGCGATTCGATCCTAACGTCTGCGCCTTTAATCGGTTCGCCCTTTGAAGCTTTGACGAACCCCTCAATGGACGCTGGTCCCTCGGCCGGTTTTTCTCGATTAGCAATGGGAGAGGCTGCGATTTTTTTCGTTTGCACACTGGTTTCCAACTTGCGAGAACGCACGTTGGTGGGGCCCGTCTCCGGAACTGGAGGCGCGGTGCTCACGCGAGTATCCGTACGGGGCGGGTCGAAGCGTTCCGGAGATGGATAATCTGGAGCCGTGGATGGACTAAATGGGTCTCGTAGCGGCACGTTAATGCCGGTATCATTTAATTCTGTCGGACGCGTCACATTGGTGAAAAGTCGCTGTAGAGAACCGCCGTATCCAGCTTCGCTGGGTGGTTCGTGAACGGAAACCGGAACGGCGAACTTGTCTCCCTGATCTTTTGTCTTGCTGACGCCGCTGACCGGCAAAACGGCAACAGTCTTATCGGGCGGATTAAACTGCGACGCCCGAAAAAATTCAGCGTGGAACAACGAGACCGTAGCTGCACCGAACAAAAGACCGGCAACGCCTGCTCCAACCAGTCTCGGATTACGACGCGACCAGCGCCAGATTCGCGTCGGAGGTGACACCGGACGAGCAACGATTGGACGGCCGTCGAGCCAGCGTTCCAAATCGGCCGCCAGATCTCCGGCGGACTCGTAGCGCGCTTTTGGATCACGTTCGAGACAGCGTGCACATATCGTCTCTAAATCTCGATCGAGCGATGGCTCCAGCGAGCGGAGTTTGGGCGCCTGCGTTTCGGATGCTTTGCGAATGACGGAGACTGGATTGGAACCCAGGAATGGTGGACGTCCCGCAAGTAAATTGAACAGAACTGCGCCGAGACTGTAAACATCGGCAGTGGCTGTGAAATCTGCGGCTGCTCCACCGGCCTGCTCTGGCGCAATAAAACCCGCTGTTCCGAAAGTAGTCAGCGACCTTGTAAGATCGTTGTTCGCGTCCAGCAGTTTTGCCAAACCGAAATCGCTCACCAGCGGCTCGCCGCGATCGTCGAGTAGGATGTTTCCTGGTTTTAGATCACGATGAAGAACTCCGCGGCCGTGAGCGTAATCAAGCGCGCGCGCGACCTTTGCCATCAGTTGCACGCACTTCCGAGGTTCATCGCGCAGAGAAGCAAGGTTCTCGCGCAAACTTCCCTTCTCCGCCAACTTCATGCTGAAAAACGGCAGGCCGTCCTCGCTTTCGTTCACTTCATAAATCGGAAGAATGTTCGGGTGATCCAGACTGGCCACCGCCTGCGCTTCTCGTCGGAAACGCTCCAGCGCTCCGTGTGAATCAGCACGATAACTAAGGACGCGCTTTACCGCGACGATGCGCCGGGAATGTCGTTGCCTGGCGCGATAGATGACGCCCATGCCGCCACAACCGATCTGCTCGAGAATTTTATAATTTCCCAGGAACCAGGACTTGTGCGGCGCCTCCGCCTCGGCCAGGACGCCTTGATAAAACTCCCGGGATAGCTCGTCAGCCCCTTCTAATCCCTCGGCTAAAAGGCAACTCGCGCAAACTCCGATGTCGAGCCGCGTGGTTGCTCCACACTTCTCGCATTTTGCAGCCTCTTTGGTAGTGCCCGGAGATGTATACGAGCGTGGATCTGAGTCTGTCATCGCCATTACCCGGTTGCCGTTGCGAGAACCGCACACAGGTACCGGATCTCGTCGTCCACGTCCGACGGGTTCTCGACGGTTTGCGAGACTTCAGCGCGCAGGAGACTGCGGTAACGCCGGCGCATGTTGTGCAGCTGTTTTTTCACGGCAGTGTCAGCCATTCCCAGTTCGACCGATAATTTGGCATAGGATACTTCATCGCGCACGTCTGTAAGGTGAGGACTTAGCGCTTGAAAAAGCCAGAGCTTGTCTTTGCTCTCGCACTCTTCGCGTAGCCGTTCCAGCGCGTGTTCCACCACCGTGGTGGCCCAGCTAAGATCGAAGACCCGTTCGGGTGACAATGAGTCGGCTGTCTGGTTCGAATTGAATAATTGTGACCGCGCCTGCCCCGCCCAATCGTCCCACGAAATAAATTCAACGCCGCCTCCGCGTTTGTGGGCATGAGTTTTCTCCGCCGCGTTGATAAGAAAATTTTGGAGCGACCTCAACAGAAGGGAACGGAATCGCCCGCGATTTCGATCGGCATGCTGCAGCCAGTTGTGCTCAAGTATCGTCACAAAAAAGTCCTGCGTTAGGTCCTGCGCATCCTCTGTTGCGTAGCCACGTCTGCAGACAAAGGAAAAAACGGGGCGCCAATACGTTCGACAGAGCTCGGCCAGCGCCTCGCGCGCCTTTTGTTCTTCGCTTCTATTGGCAGCGGAAACAATGACACTCCAACGCGTAGTTACAAACTCGCGATGGTCGTTTCCGTTCCGCTCAGGCTTCCCGTTCACCAGAGAACATTGCGGTTCCCACCTTTCTATACAAGCAATAAACCGTGAATACACCGAGCGTAGGAGTCGCTCGCGTTCGCGCGCATGCCAAGTCGCCCCGGAGCGAGAACGCGATGGTTCTTCTGGGAACAAACGCGTCAGACTATCTGCCGGCGGAGGGGCTCGAACCCACACGACCTTGCGGCCACTGGATTTTGAGTCCAGCGCGTCTGCCAATTCCGCCACGCCGGCGCGTCAGCGGAACATAGGCATTTTGCCGGTGTGGCAAACCGACATTTTGACTAGTTCGGGATGAGACAAGGATTGGATACAGGGGCAGCATTCGAATCTACCGCCAATCGGTTAACAACAGAACGCTCTGCCGCTGACAACTCGACAGCCCTTTCCGCAGAAGCGTTGAATAGCAGCCGTTGCAGGTGCTCGATGAGACAGAACCGCGAAAAGGAAAAGGAATCTGCAAGATTTGGAAACCGCTACCAGACTGAGCCCTCGCGCGCCGGACGCAACACGCTTTTTTGATCACCACGAGTTGGTTATTTCCTTCACTCATCACGTCGACTCTTGCGCCGCTGACGCGAGCGTGCGTAGAAGCGCCGAGACTTGGCGGCGTTCCCGCAGTCCGCCATGTCGCACCAACGCCGACGGCCGGCTTTCGAGCTATCAATGAATAGCCATGAGCAGTTAGGCCCCTGACAGATGCGCAGTCGATCTTTCGGCAACGGCAAGACATGTTCCACCATCCGATAGGCGATCATTGATGCGATCAGGTCGAAATCGGCTGCATCATTGCACAGCTCAGCGACCACGCGCCCATCATCAAAGCGCAGCTCGTGCGCGTTGATACCTGCGATCCAACGCTCTCGTAGCAGCGCGAGCATGGCTTTCGGCGGCGCGCCCCCGGAAACGATCCCTGTGATCAGTGCAAACAGCGCTTCGCGAAACACCTTTGCACGGGCCAGGGCAGCCGCGGCCGATGCAGGTTCGCTCTTCGCCTTTCTTGCCAGCGCGCGCAGAATATTCTCCGGCAAGAGATCTACCAGCTCTGCCCATTCCAGCAGACGAGCGTAGCTGTCGAGCCAGTCGCGAGGCGACTGATCGCGACCGGTGACGGTATTGATGAAGTCGAGCGCGGCATCACCGCCGATGAAGTCACGCGGGACAAACCGGTGTGATTCGATTGTAACCTGTAAATTTGATTTCATAGGTTGACAATTCTTTATAACCAATGTAAACCTGATTATAGGTTAGCGAAAAAAAGGAGTAATGCATCATGAAAAGAGCAATCATACTTGGTTCGGCACTTTCCGTTTTCGTCTTGATGCTGGTGTCTTGTGCCAGCTCGCCTGAGGCGACTACCACCACGACACGCCAGACTACGGTCACAACGCCGGTGCAGACGCCGACCCACGCGCCCGGCGGCGCAAACATTGTCGGAACAATACACCAGGGAACGCAGTCGCACGGCTTCTGATCGGTAAAAACCAGCGCCGCCACTCCGCAACACGGTGGTGTTTATGAGCGTGCAGTACGCGGTGTCTTCGTGGAGTTCGGCGGTGTTCCGCCGCCGCCGTTTTCTATCGGCTGGCTCTACGATTTCTCCGCGGATGCCTCCGCGGAAGTCGGAACTTTTTCGCGTTTTAACCGCTTGGCTCTGTAACGGACGCTACAGCAACGCATCGATGGCAAACAAACCGCGCGGCGGCCCAAGAATCTCGCGAAGAATAATTGCATCGCGTAAACCAGACGATGATCCTAGCACCACGGCTATGTCCGCTCTTGGTTGGTCTCTCTTGTCAACTCTACGCCGTTCCACTGCGTAAACTTGCGCAGGCGCTTCGGAGACCGGTGCCGGCGTAATTGGTGACGGTCCTTTGTGAACCTCGAAAGCGGGACCGCCTGTTATGGTTGGAGGAATCATTTCCGTGCCGCTCTTGAACAGTGGCGGTGGAGGAATTTCTTTCGGAGTCGCCTCGCGTTTGGGGGTCTTGTCTCGTTTTAGTTGCGAAAGCGGTGACATCGGCGGCTTTACCGGCGCGAGTGGACGGGGCGGAATATTCGACCGAGGCGCGACGGGCGGCGGCGGTGTTGAGGTTGGCGGCTGCCCAAGCGCTTCCAACAGTTTGCGAACTCGATCTTCGTTCGATTCCCCGGGCGGGCGCTGGATTGGCGCGGGCGTTCGCGGTGTCGACTTCGGCGTCGGCTGATCTTTATTTTTTTTGCCGGCCATCTTCGCCAGGAACTGGAACAACACAGCCACCACGACGAGCAGAAGGAAAAGGAAGTTATCGAAATTCGCTGCGATCATGCTTCGCATTGTTAAATCGTTAAACTGTTAAAGCATTGAATCGGTACGTCGGTTCACAGTTTCCGAATTACGGTTCAACCAAATCACGTTCCTTCAGTCCGCGGTCTTTCGCCGCCTGCAATTGATTCGCGCATCGACGTGTCGGCCTGCACATTTTTCATCCGGACATAATCCATCACGCCGAGGTTACCCGAGCGAAATGCATCTGCCATTGCCTGGGGAACCAGTGCCTCGGCTTCC
>Ga0081455_10000536_pt1 | contig 49276 bp, 47 predicted proteins | sample TabmetS3T2R1_FD_70207 | JGI IMG/M metagenome (GOLD analysis project Ga0081455, IMG submission 70207) | Tabebuia heterophylla rhizosphere microbial communities from the University of Puerto Rico - S3T2R1 | ecosystem: Host-associated > Plants > Roots > Rhizosphere ...
CGGGAACACCGCTGCGGCGTGCGCCGCGACCGGCCGAGGGTCGATGATGGGGAAGCCATCGAAGGCAACGGCCTTGATACGTGTGCTAGCTCTCGAGTGCGAGCTCGAGTCCTTTTCCAATGCGCGGCTCGCAGAGGTTAGCCCAGTGGCGAGCGCTCCGACACCGGTGAGAAACGCTCTGCGGTCTGTAGACATCATTGCTCCGTAGACAAATCACTAGCGAGATGACGTGCAGACTCGATGTTCATCAACCACGTTGCTCGGTCACGCCAGCTCCTTCCTCATGGCCACTCGCTTATCCGGCAATGGCAACCAACGGCGTTCATACGTCACTTCGGCAAGCATTTCGGGACCGCATTCGAGGTCACGCACGACGACGAATCCTGCTCGCTCATAGAACGGACGATTCCACGGGCAATGACTGTATGTCGTCAGCCAGAGCGCACGAGCGCCGTCCGAACGAGCCACGCTCTCAGTGGCATTGAGCAGCGCGGTGCCAAGTCCAAGCCGCATGGCGTGAGTTCGCACGGAAAGTTGGTCCAAATAGGGCTCGCCATCGCGCACTCCGCTCGCCGCAAAACCAACTGGAGTGCCCATAGAACCTACCATTACCAACGTCTTGCCTGACTCCAATGAGCGCCACCAGCGAGCTCGCTCTGCGATGAAGAACTGATGATCACTGGGCAGGTTCAGATCCAGCCCTGCCTCGGTGAAGAGCGTGGAAGCATCCGTATCGATCGCACACAAGGTGTCGATATCGGACACGGAGCCAGAGCGAATGGCGAACTGCGGGCCGATTTTTCGAAGGTGGAGAGTCGCGCACATACTCAGAGCTTCTTTGGGTTGCCTTTGAGAAAAGGAAATGGGCCTTCAAACTCGAACACGTCATCGGTTTCGCTCGAATAGTGAATGATTGTTTCCGACCAGTGAGCTGCAGACCGTGCATGTCGATGTAATCGAGCAGCGCAGTGAAGTCGTTACATGGGCTCGGTCGCGGACCTCAGGGCGGCCACCACGTTTTGTGGCCACCATCGATTGCAGTTGAAGAAGTTTGCTCGACGCCCGTCAGACTTCGATCGTCAATCACTGGCCTTACGACATTGCCGCTCCACCAGCGGACGTCTCCTCCATGGAAACGTGCCCTTCTTCACCACTACGGCGCGCCCCGCCTCCGATTTGCACCGAATCGGCGCGCGGGAATCGCCTCTCCCGCGCGTGAGCTCCGGCGTCAGCGCGCGCGAAATGGCCAAAATACGGCCCCTCTATGCGCCATTACAGTCGTCGTGAGGCGGTAGACCACGAGTGGCACAGCCGTTGCTTGCCGTGAGATGACCCAACAGCGGGTCGATCTGGCAAAGCCGCCATCCGCAGGAACCCCGTTTCTGCCGATGGCGGCTTTTTGTTTGGTTCAGGGAAACACAACGAGTTGTCTCAACTGCAAGGCAAAGTCATGTCCTATCTGGCCCCCTCCGAATTCGTGACGAAGATGATCGATGCCGGCGAGTCCAAGATCTTCATGTCGACACGCGACACGTTGATCCGGGCGTACATGGCGGGCGCGATCCTGGCATTGGCGGCGGTATTCGCCGTGACCGTCAGTCAGCAGACCGGATATCCGATCATCGGCGCGATCCTGTTCCCGGTCGGGTTCTGCATGCTGTACCTGCTGGGATTCGACTTGCTCACCGGCGTCTTCGTCCTCGCTCCACTGGCGTGGCTCGACAAGCGCCCCGGCGTGACTCTCGGCGGCGTGCTGAAGAACTGGGGTCTCGTGTTCGTCGGCAACTTCGCCGGTGCCCTCACGGTGGCCGTGATGATGTCGATCGTGTTCACGTTCGGCTTCTCCACCGAGCCGAACGCGGTGGGCAAAGCGATTGCCGGCATCGGGGAGGCGCGGACGATCGGCTACAAAGCGCATGGCGCGGCCGGAATGCTCACGCTCTTCATTCGCGGCATGCTGTGCAACTGGATGGTCTCTACCGGCGTCGTCGGAGCGATGATTTCCACCTCCGTCAGCGGCAAGGTCATCGCCATGTGGATGCCGATCATGGTGTTCTTCGGGATGACCTTCGAGCACTCCATCGTCAACATGTTTCTGTTCCCGTCCGCGCTGATCATGGGCGGCAACTTCTCGATCGGCGACTACTTCGTCTGGAACGAGCTCCCGACCGTGCTCGGAAACCTGCTCGGTGGGCTGGCTTTCACGGGCCTGACGCTATATTCGACGCATATCAAGACCGCGCCGAAGCGCATGTTGAAAGTTGCTGCGTGAGGGCACAATTGGCGAGCCCGCATGTGCGGGCTCGCGAGGCGCGTCGATAGCCCATGCCCCGGCAGCTCAAAATCTCGCTCGGGCAGCACTCCGACAGAGGCCTCAAGGAGATCAATCAGGACTTCCACGGCGCCTGCATCCCACAGGGGTCAGGGTCGCTGAGCTCGAAGGGAATCGCGGTGGCTCTGGCCGACGGCATCAGCAGCAGCCCGGTCAGCCGGATCGCCAGTGAAGCCGCCGTGAAGGGATTTCTCGAGGACTACTTTTCCACGCCCGCGAGCTGGTCCGTGAGGAGATCGGCTCAACAGGTCCTGATGGCCGTGAACTCCTGGCTTCATGCGCAGACGCGCCAGGGCCAGAATCGGTACGACAGGGACCGAGGCTACGTCTGTACGTTGAGCGTGATGGTGCTCAAGTCCGCCACCGCGCACGTCTTTCACGTGGGCGACGCCCGCGTCTATAGATTTCGCGACGGAGCGATGGAGCAGCTCACCGAAGATCACCGCATGTGGGTCTCACAGGACAAGAGCTATCTCACGCGCGCATTCGGCGCGAATCCGCAAGTCGAGATCGACTATCGGGCGGTGAGCGTCGAGCCCGGCGACGTGTTCGTGCTCGCGACCGATGGTGTTCACGAGTACCTCAGCCCGCGCTTCGTCATCGACAACATCGAGAAGCATCGCGATGATCTGCAAGCGGCGGCGCAAAGCTTGGTCCGAATCGCCCACGATCGGGGCAGCGCGGACAACCTCACGGCGCAAATCGTGCGCGTGGACGAGATTTCCGAGCCTGAAGCGAGCGAGCTTCACCAACAGGGTGAAGAGCTGCCGTGCCCGCCTCCTCTCGCGCCGGGAACGGAATTGGATGGCTACAAGATCGTTCGGGAGATTCACGCGAGCCATCGCAGTCACGTGTATCTGGCTGTAGACAGCGCAACCGGGGCCGCGGTTGCGATCAAGACGCCGTCGGTGGATCTGCAGGCCGATGCCGCTTACCGCGAGAGATTTCTGCTCGAGGACTGGACTGCGCAGCGGATCGACGACCCGCACGTGGTGCGCGGCTGCGCGCCGTCATCCAAGCGCACGTATCTATATACCGTGACTCAGTTCGTCGCGGGGCAAACTCTGGCGAAGTGGATGCTCGACAACCCCGCGCCATCGACCGAGACCGTGCGCGACATCGTGGTCCAAATCGCTAAGGGGGTCCGCGCGTTTCATCGACTCGAGATACTGCATCAAGATCTGCGGCCGGAGAACATCGTGATCGACGCCACCGGTACGGTAAAGATAGTGGACTTCGGCTCGGTGCGGGTTGCGGGAATTGCCGAGAGTCAGGAAGCAACGGAGCGGATCGAGCTTGCCGGCACGGCTCAATACATGGCGCCGGAGTATTTCTTGGGAGCACCGGGCACGACGCGCTCGGATTTGTTTTCGCTCGGCGTCATCGCCTATCAGATGTTGTCGGGACGGCTGCCCTATGGCGCCGAGATCGCCAAGTCCAGGACGCAAGCCGCGCAGCGAACTTTGGAGTATCGCTCGGTTCTCGATGCGGGCCGCGAGATTCCCGCATGGATCGATCAAGTGCTGCGGAAGGCCACGCATCCGAATCCCCGCGAACGTTACGAGGAGTTGTCCGAGTTCGTTCATGACCTGCATCACCCGAACGATGCTGCTCCAAGCGAGACTGGCGCACCGCTCATCGAGCGCAATCCACTCCGGTTCTGGCAAATTGTTGCGGCGATTCTGGCCGCGCTCGTCCTCGGGCTGTTGCTTCGGCGATGAGGCGCGCGCGAAAGGCAGCGGGTGCGCAGGCCTCCGACCGGTCAGCCGGAACCTGAGAAGTATGCGCGGTTGACCAGGAAGTGTACCCACACGGATACCGCATACCCCAAAGCGATCGCCCATGACCACTTCAAGTGCGCCAAGAACGTGTAGACGCCGCGCGCCTGGCCCATCAGCGCCACACCCGCCGCGGAACCTATCGACAGCAATGATCCGCCCACTCCCGCAGTAAGCGTCACGAGCAACCACTGGCCGTGCGACATCTGCGGATCGATGCTCAATACGGCGAACATGATCGGAATGTTGTCGATCACGGCGGAAGCCATTCCGACCAGGACATTCGCGGTTGTCGGCCCGAGCGACGCATACGACGCCTCCGACAGGACTGCGAGATAGCCGAGCACCCCGAGACCGCCGACGCACAGAATGACGCCGTAGAAGAAGAGCAACGTATCCCACTCGACCCGCTTCATGCTGATGAAGATGTCGAAAGGTTTCTCGACCGCCTTGAGACCTTGCTGTATCTCCAGCGCTGCAGATCCCAACGCCGGATCCTCCAGCTCTCCGCGGCGGATGAAGTATCCGCACACCTGCAGAATGCCGAGCCCTGTCATCATGCCGAGGAAGGGCGGCAGCTCCAGCACATGATGGAACAGCACGGTCATCACGATGGTCAGGGCAAACATCGCGATGACCGTCCCTCCCCAGGGTTTCATGCGGACCGGGAGGCTCTCCGCGGCGGGCCGCGCAGCCGGCACTGCGAAACTCATACAGAACGCCGGCACGAGCCAGTTCGTCAAGGCTGGAATAAAGAGGGCAAAGAATTCGAAGAACGTCACAACCCCCTTTTGCCACACCATGAGGGTCGTGATGTCCCCGAAGGGACTGAAGGCGCCCCCCGCGTTCGCAGCCACGACGATACTGATGCACGCCGGAACGACGAAGGCCGTACTACCGCGGCCCATCGCCAACGCCACCGCTCCCATGACGAGGGCGGTGGTCAGGTTGTCGAGAAAGGGGGACAGCACGAAGGCCATGGCGCCGGTAATCCAGAACACGACGCGCAACGACAGTCGTCGCGCGATGAGATGGCTACGGAGCGCCCCGAATACGTTGCGTTCTTGAAGCGTATTCACATAGGTCATCGCGGAAAGAAGGAACAACAGCAATTCGCCGTATTCGAGCAGGTTCTCCCTGAGCGCCTCGGCTGCGCCCGAGACATCGCCGTTCTGCTTCATGGCGACCGCGACGAGCAACCAGACAATTCCCGCTGCCAGAACCACAGGGATCGACTTGCGCAGCTCGGTGACCTCTTCGGCGATCACGAATAGATAAGCGCCGGCGAAGATCGCCAATGCGAGTAGCGCCGGTGTGGTCATAGTGAGATCTATGTGCACCTCGGCAGACGAGGCGGTGAGCGGAGTAAGAGCTAGCGCAATGCCAATCACTGACCGTTTCGCGCGCATGCACATCAACCAGACTCCTCGGTGCGGGCCGTGGCGATGATATCGGGATTGGGACTCGCAATGTCACGCCGCCTGCACGCCCGGGTCGTTCCAGATACCGCCGCCTGCCGGTTACACTCTCACGCTCGCTCGATTGCCCGGTGATATCGGTCGAAGTGTCCCGTGCGCTTCTGCAAACGCAAGCATGCGACCTCGAATGGCGTGGTGCCGAGCATGTCAGCACGCCGTCGACGCCTGCGGCCAACAAGTCCGCGATCAGATCGCTCAACGCGAGGAGCCATGGCTCGCGATCGGCGTCCGTCAGCGGCACGCCCGATTGCATCTTCGCGATGCTCTCCGGGGTGTGAAACTCATCTCCTTCGAAGAAAGCAAACTGCAGACGTTGCGCGAACGCCTGCGCAATCGTGCTCTTGCCCGCGTCCCGACTCCACCGATCACGATCACCATGAAGACGCTGCAGCGTCGCCGTTCACAGAGCGGCTCGCACTAACCGACTTACCGATAGGCACACGCCAAAGCACCATACGTAGCCGGTTTTACATTGGCCACAATGTTTTTACATTTGCGCGCATGCATTCGGGCGGCTCGCGGGCCAGCACGTACGGGCTGGACCAGATTGCGCCCCGCCGTTGCGGAGCTTAGTTTCGCCGTTGCGACCGTTTGAGACGGAACTTTCAAGGCGTTCGGCCAGAGCTGCGCGTAAGCTCTGGCCGTTTTTGATGTGCCGGCCGCTTCGCTCGCCGAACGGTCCCCCGAGATTCGCCATCCATTGTTGGGCGAGGAGAGTCTCCTTGAGAATGCGCCGGTGTCGGCTGCGCAGCCCCTTGGAGTCCTGCTTCACGGCATCACAAGAGCTCAGATGATTCGCAGCGCCTTCGTCGCCACCACCAACGCATCGAGGTCGCTCGTGCGCCCTTGGGACCGCAAATACGCGCTGACGGCCATTGCTTACCTCGCGCTGTATGTGACGCTTCAGTGGCTCAGTAACGTGCGGCCCCTGCTTGCGCTCGACATCAATCCCTGGAATCCGCAGGCCGGCCTCGCGCTGGCATTTCTCGTTCTATACGGAGGCCGCGCAATCCCAGTGAGCGCCGCTGCTGTGCTGGTGGCCCACTACGCTGTGCATGGCACGCCGGCAAGTCTCATAACGACCGCCGCGGCATCGCTCTGGGTCGCGTCGGGATACGGCGCGCTCGCTACGTTCCTGCGCGAGCATCAGTTGGCGGCGCAACTCCGAAATGCGCGCGATGCTGCCCGGCTGGCAGCCGCAGCAGTCGGCGGTGCGCTGATCGTCGCGGCAGGCTACGTCGGCCTCTTTCTCGTGTCGGGTCAGCTGCCCCTTTCCGATGCCGTAACCGGCATCACACGCCTCTGGATCGGCGATCTGAGCGGTGTACTGACACTCGCTCCACTTCTTGTGAACGCGATGCGATTGCGCGAGCGCCTGCCAGTCGTCCGACAACATCGCTGGGAAATGCTCATGCAGCTCGCTGCGATTCTGCTGACGCTGTGGATCATCTTTCGCCTACCTACTGCGGATCAACTGCGCTTCTTCTATTTGCTCTTCCTGCCTGTCATTTGGATTTCGCTCCGCTGGGGATGGCCGGGCGCCATGCTCTCGGTTCTGGTCATTCAGATCGGGCTGATCGTGGCGGCGCGAACCGAAATTCCGACGGCGCGTCTCATAGACCTGCAATTCTTGATGGTGACACTCAGCCTCACGGCATTGCTGCTTGGGGCCGTCGTTGCCGAGCGTGCGGGGGTACTACGCCGCGTTGCCACGCGCGAGGCGGAGCAACGAGCCCTGCTGGCCATGGCACCGGATGCGGTTTTGGCCGTCGACACCGTGGGGAGAGTGCGCATGGCAAACGCGGCTGCCGTGCGTCTATTTGGCGAGCACGCCCAGGCGGAGGGGGCGCCTCAACTGGCGCTGTTTCTGCCGGGTTTGCAGATCGATCGCGCCCATGATCGCGCCACGCTCCAAGGGCGGCGCGCAGATGGCAGCACGTTCCCGGCGGAGATCGCCTGGGCGCGACTGGACCCACCCGCCAACCAGGGCTACCTCGTCACGGTTCGCGACGCCACGGATCGGCTGCGTGCCCAAGAGCAACTTCGCGAGCGTGACGCCGCGCTTGCGCGCGCCATGCGGTTCGCCGTCGCAGGTGAGCTTGCTTCGGCGCTCACGCACGAGCTCAACCAGCCGATCACCGCTCTCGTCTCGTACCTGCGAGCGTCCGAGATACTCGCCGAACAGGCGATTGCGGATGAGGACCGACTGCAATCGACACTCGGGAAAGCGGCGCGAGAGGCAATTCGCGCCTCGGCGGTCCTGCGACAGCTGCGCGACTTCTATCGAGGCGGCGCCCACAAATCCGAGCGCGTTGATATTCCTGAGCTTTGCGGGGCAGTCGTACGCGCCTTCGAGGATCGTCTACGTCGCGCCAACGCCTCACTGGTCGTGTCGATCGATCCGTCACTTCCAAAGGTCGAAGCGGACGCGACGCAGCTCGAGATCGTTCTTCACAACCTGCTCGCGAACGCCGTCGATGCGGTGAGCCAAGTAGAGATCGCGGGACGCCGACTCGAGCTGCAAGGCTCGCATGACCAGAGAGTCGTGACGTTGCGCGTTGCCGATTCGGGTCCCGGCATTACCGCAGAAGTGGCACGAAAACTCTTTGAACCGTTCGTGACCAGCAAGCCGGACGGAATGGGGCTGGGGCTCGCCATCAGTCGCTCGCTCATTCGTGCCCGCGGAGGCGAGCTCTCCTGCGAACGCAGCCGAAAGCTCGGCGGCGCTGCATTTACCATCCGTCTACCGATCGAACCTCCCGCCGATACAGCATTGGTATGAGCCATTCTCCATGACTGACGCCACCGTCTTTGTAGTCGACGACGACGCCTCCATACGGGATGCGCTGAGCCTGCTCATATCTCTGAAGGGGCTGCGGGCGTCCGTCTATTCGTCGGCGGAGGACTTCGTAGCCGTCTACGACCCGGCGTGGCGCGGTTGCCTGCTCACCGATTTGAAGATGCCCGGAATGAGTGGCCTCGATCTGCAGGCTCTGTTGCGCGAGCGAGGCGTGACGCTGCCGGTCGTCGTTCTGACGGCTCACGGCGATGTGAGCACGACTCGCGCGGCACTGAAGAATGGCGCGGTCGACTTCCTCGAGAAACCTGTAGACGACGACGTGCTCATCGATGTGCTGTGCAACGCCATTCAACTCGACGAGGAGCGACATCGCGCGCTTTCACAGCATGCGCAAAACGCGGCACGGCTCGGGCGACTCACGTCCCGTGAGCGAGAGGTGCTGGATCTATTGGCACAGGGACTCCAACATCGTGAGATAGCCGAGCGCTTGGCGATCAGTCCGCGGACGGTGGAAGTGTATAAATCACGGATGATGGAAAAGCTGCAGTGTCGAACGCTCGCCGATGTCGTGCGGATCGGAGCGGAGATGCGATCCGAGATCCCTGCGAATGGGTCCACCTAGCAGCGCGCGAGAGGTCGGCAGTCCGCCAGTCAGGGCAAGCCCGTACGCGAAGTCGACGTGCAGATCGTACGGAATCGCCCGAATCGCGGGCCCAAATGGATCCGGCTAGTGTTGTCGCGGGAGCTCTCCAGGGGTTTCAGTTCATGAAAGTAGCTTACGCCGTGGCCGCTCTCGCGATACTCGCGTCGGCGGCTTGTAGCCGCCAAAGCGCAGCACCGGCACAGCCTGTCGCGCGCGCTGAGCCAGAGAAGAGCACGACTATCGGCGGCATGCAGTACCACACACCCACCGGCCAGGAACTCCAGAAGCGGCGACTCGAGTGGCTGCGCTCGAGCGCGCCGATGAATTCAAGCGCTGGCTCGAAAGGTGAAATTGCGAGTGCTGCCGGTAGCTGATGTTGAGCGGGGACTGCGTCGTCCGTCATGGCTGTTAGCCATCAGCACTCCGTGACGGGCGCCGCAGCCTCCACCCGAGATCAAGAGCCTATCGTCCTCACGCGCCCGAGCGCTGTGGACACCCTCCTCGCAGCGGCACGAGCAGTCCATTGGGGCACTTGCTGTCGTAGCGACAGGTCATCGCGGACGAGGCTGCGTAGGAACAACTTCGACAAGAGCGGTATGGATGCCAATTCCGTGATTCGATTGCGGACCCAGACGCCGAGCCACGAGTGTGGTACGAACCAACTTCCCATTCGTAGCGCGAGTCGCTGCTTGCGTTCCGCGTACGACCTGAGGCGATGCTCGTAGTTGACAAATGCGGCGCCAGCATTCGCGGCGGTCGCGAGCTCCCCCGCGAGCATGTACGCACCCGTCATAGCGAGCGACGCGCCCTCACCGGCAAGAAAGGAAGGACCGTACGCGGCGTCACCAATGAGCGCGATCCGACCGCTCGACCATCTTGGAACGTGAGCCTGGCTGACCACGTCGAAATAGAAGTCCTCGCTCGAATCGAGCGCATGTAGGATCGCGCCCCGCTCCGCCCCGATATCCGCCAAGACATCGCCCAATGCACATTTTTGATGAGTGACCGAGCTCATGTCGTACCTCGCAATGAGCTCCGAAGACATGATCATGAAGAACACGGTGCGGTCATCGCGGAGTGCGCATCGGGCCACCTGCCGGCCCGGGATGGTGCGCGTGACGTACACGAGGTCGTCTCGATACGGGTACTTGCCGGCCGTGAAGGCCGCGACACGATACCCCAAGTCGCGCTCGAGCGCGCCGCCCGCTCCAAACATCAGGTTACGCACGCCGGAATGCACACCGTCAGCACCAATTACCAGATCGAAGCGTCGCGTCTCCCGGTACGCGAGCTCCACATCAACACCGCCTTCGTGCTGTACCAAGCTTCTGACCTCGTTGCCGAACAGCGTTTCAACCTCACCGTTCAGGCTGTGATATAGCAATTGCGCGAGATCGCCCCTGAGCACACTGACGAAGCGATCTCCGAGAGCGCGTTGCAGCGCCTGCGTGCCGAACGTAATACGCGGTCGAAAGTGTCGATCCACGACACGCATCTCCCGGATCGCGTAGCCCACATCGAGAAGGCGCGGCAGCAGCCCCATACGCTCCGCAACTGTGTAGCCCGGCCCCCAAAAGTCGATCATGTACCCGCCGGTCCGAAGTGACGGCGCGGATTCGAGAAGCGTCGGGGTAATGCCCGCGCGCAGCAGCCAGTAGGCGAGCGTGGGCCCCGCAATTCCCGCACCAACGATCAAGACACGGCTGATCATTGCGCGAATTGTGTGCGCGCTACGAGCGTCGCGCCCGCGCTCATATGGCTTGTGCGCTCGATAGATGTTCTGGTGCCGAGTGATACCAGCATCAGCGCGAACGCCATCATGATCAGCAGCGGTCCGTAATCGCGCTTCATTTCCACCTCCATCGGTCGTGCCGCTGTACCTCAACTCGACCGTCGTTGCGCTCCATCGTTCCAACGGCGCGACTTTATCGATGCGCGAAAGACAGCTGCTGATTTACGTACAACCGTCACGTACGGGCCGGCCCGTACGATTTTCGTGTGTGCCCACGAATATGGGCGAAAGTTACATTGCGACCAATATAACTTTACCCTTTCGCTGTTGAATCTTTGCCCGCGGGCGAGTCCGCGTATCGCTCGGCCAGTGAGCGATATAACGGTGGCGACAGCAACCGCGACACGACGCTCCCAACCGTCGCCGTCAGCATGAGCGGTAGCACGATCTCGTGGCCAGTGGTCATCTCCATCACGATGATGAAAGATGTGAGCGGCGCTTGCGTGACGCCCGCGAGATAGCCGCACATGCCCAGCACGGCATACTCGGCGCCCATCCCAGCGCCTTGTCCGAGAAGATCTCCCAATGCCTGGCCCAATCCTGCGCCGGCGGACAGCGATGGGGCGAGGATCCCGGCCGGTACACCGCTTACGAATGAAAGGAGAGTTGCGAGCGCCCGAGCCGGCGCATATTGCCAAGGCAGCTGCGTGCCAGCCTCCAGCGCCATGCGTGCTTCGGCATAGCCAGTTCCGTAGGTGAGCCCGTGAGTGCCGGCGCCTAGCGCGGCGATGGCCAACCCACAACAGAACGCAAACACGGTCGGGTAGCGACGCTGCAAAACGCCGGCAGCTCCGGGTAATCCCCGCGAGGTGGCGAGCATCAGACGGCTGAATAGCCCGCCGCCCAGGCCGGAGACGAGTGCGATAGCCAGTACGCGCAACGACAGCGCATTCGCGTCCGCGTACAACCGTGGTTCGCCAAAATACGTGTAGTTCCCGGAGAGCGCGATCGCTGCGATGCCGGCGAGAATGACCGCGGTTAGTGTTGTGCCGCTTGCGCGCTCTTCGAACGAGCGTGACAGCTCTTCGATTGCGAACACGATGCCCGCGAGTGGCGTGTTGAATGCGGCGGCTACCCCGGCAGCACCGCCGGCAAGAATGAGCGCGTGACGCCGCGCTCGCGGATCTCCATGTGGCATCCAGCGTGCGAAGGCATGCGTGATCGCCGCGCCGACATGCACTGTCGGTCCCTCTCGCCCGATTGAAGCGCCACACAATAGTCCCGCAGCAGCAAGCACGACGCGGCCGACCACAACGCGCATGCGCATGAACGCTGCGCCCAAAGCGCCCGAGTCGCGCCCCAAGGCATAGATCGCCTGAGGTATGCCACTGCCTTCGGCGCCCTTGAAGTATCGGCGAGTAAGCCAGCTGACGAGCGGAATGCCGAGCGGCGTGAGTATCCACGGCAAGAGCGAATTGGTACTGTGAATCCGCCGAAACGCTTCCTGCGCGATGTCCGCGAGACGCGCAAATAGAACGGCGACGATGCCTACGGCTCCAGCGGCAGCCCACAATGCGACCCGGGCGCGCCACACTGGAACGGATAGCAGAAGCGGTCTCGCTTTGTGATAAACGTCTCGCATCGTTACGCCACCGATGCGTTCGCACGCGCGCTACTTGGCGAGATGAGAACTGGACTCGCCAGGGAATCAGTGAATCGGCGGTGCCAGGCATGGATGTCGTTCTGCGCGAGCGCCGCAAGCATCTTCTCGTGACGCGCGCGCCGCTCGTTGATTGGCATTTCAAGCGCAGCGTTAATGGCGCGTGCAATGGCGTGCGTGTCATATGGGTTCACGAGCAACGCGGCCGTGAGCTCCTTTGCAGCACCCGCGCGATCGGAAAGCACGAGCACACCGGGATCCGACGGATCCTGTGCAGCGACAAACTCCTTCGCCACTAGATTCATTCCATCCCGGACCGGTGTGACGAGACACACGCGCGCCACCCGGAAGAAACCCATGAGGGTTGCATGCGGAAAGTTCCGATTGAGATACCGAATCGGCGTCCAGTCGACGTCGGCGTAGTGACCGTTCGTATGACCTGCGCTCTGCTCGAGCGCATCGCGGATACGCGCATAGGCCTTCACATTCTGGCGCCCAAGCGGCGCAATCTGTACATATGTCACGCGGCGATGATGTTGCGGATAGTCTTCGAGGAAATGCCTGTAGGACGCAAAGCGCTCCAACAAGCCCTTGCTGTAGTCGAGCCGATCAACGCCCATGATGAGCTTTCGGCCCAACAAACCATCGACCATGTGACGCAGTGGCGCGGAGTTGATCGCCCGTGCAGCCGTGCGTGCGAGCGTGCCGACGTCGACGCCAATAGGAAAGACGCCAGTCCGGACGCACCGGCCATCTACCTGAATGAGCGGCTCCGCAACCAACGTACCCACACCGAACACGGCCTCCACGGATTCCAAGAATCCGCGCCGATCGACCTCGGTTTGAAAACCGACGAGGTCGTACGCGAGTAAGCCACGCAATATGTCTTCGTAACGCGGCAGGGCTCTCAAGACCTCGAAATGCGGAAAGGGAATGTGAAGAAAGAAGCCAAGTCGGTTGCACGCGCCGCTATTGCGCAGCTCGCGAGCGAGCGGGATCAAGTGATAGTCGTGTACCCAAACAAGATCATCCTCCCGCAATAGCGGCCGCAGCTGACGAGCGAACAACGCGTTGACCTCCCCATACGCCGCGTAATCGTCGTCGGAGTAGTGGAATCCATCGAGAAAATAGTGGAACAGCGGCCACAGAGTACCGTTGGCGAATCCGTTGTAGGAGCGTTCGTGCGAGGACGCCGGCAGAGCAATCGTTGCGAAGCAGATGCCCTCGCGCGTCACGCTGCGCGGTTCATCGAGCACGGCACCCGCCGGCACGGTTTCCCCATTCCATCCGAACCACAATCCGCCGGAGCTCCGCATGGCGGAGTGCAATCCAACCGCCAATCCTCCGGTCGGATTTGCCCCCCTGGGCAATGCAACCCGGTTCGAGACGCAAACCAGGCGGGTCAAATGACCGTGCTCCGATAGACGACCTGAAATGGATGCGCGTGGGTCATTCGGGCTGCTCCAATAACCGCCGCAGCCACATCCGCGCGGACTGTACGGATCGCAAGTGCGCAGTTGCGACTGACGCATGGGACACGCCGACCGCAACGGAGAGACCGCCTGCGGAATTGACCCAGTCAAAGGCACACTCGTCGGTGAGATCGTCGCCGAGACACACAGGTCGTCGGCCATGGAAGGGCGGCTCTTCCATGAAAGCACTAATCGCCGCCGCCTTACGTGCCTCAGCCGGACGCAGCTCGACTACGCACCGGCCGCGCTGCATGGCAAACGATGGGCCGAGGGCGACGGCGAGATGTGATACTTCGGCCAGTACGTCGCGCTCGAGCTCCGGCACGTGCCGATAGTGAAGCGCCAGCGCAAACCGCTTGTCCTCGAGCAATAGCTCGGGATGGCGCTCGCAAAGCTCCCGCAATGATTGGCGTGCCCGTGCCAACAGCTCGCCGGGAGGAAGCGTGCGGCGGCAATATGCGCCGGCGGCATTGCGCCTCTCGAAGCCATGCAGCCCCGCCGTTGGCAGCACGAGCGGGTGAAACAGTACGTCGAGAATTGCGATGCTGCGTCCACTCACGAAGGCCAATGCACCCTGCGTACGCACCGACAATGCGCGCAGCATCGCGATGAGCTCTTCGTCCACGACGACTTCGTCGGGCGTTGGCGCGATCTCCAGAATCGTGCCGTCGACATCGAGAAAAAGCGCCAGCTCGGAAAGTCGCAAGTGAGACTGCGGCTCACGCGGGCGTGCCCGTACGGGATTGCCCGGACTCATGCGCCGATCTCCCTTGCAGAAATATTCTCACAAATATAAAAAGACCACCCCGGGCGCGCAACCTCCGCTGCCCGACCGGCGAGTCAGCCGCGCGGCTCGCCGGCGTCCGCCTCCAACGGCGCTCGACGCGAGGGCAACAGAGCTTGAACGGTAACGGTGAATGCCGGATGCGCACTGCTCGGCGGACGACAAGCGAGCCGATAACGCAAGACTTTTCCGGGCAGCAGAGTCAGCATCTGCCGCACGAGCGCGCAGTCGGATGCTTCGAGCGACGTAGGCGCCCCTGGTTCGATAGTTGCTTGGCGTGTGTTCGCTGCGGTGCCGGCTGCAGGCACGAAGTACCGCACACGGACGCGCGGCGAGCGCGCCATCGCGCCGAGCATGCGCTCGCATCGAGAGGTGATCACCTGCACATCGGGTCGGGCACCGACGTGGATCAGCACGTCGCGGATCCGCTCGCGCAATTGGTCGCACGTATAACGCCTTGGCAGATTGCGGAAAGCGAGCACTGCGGTCCGCTGCTGCCAAGAATCACCAGCGAGCGGATCGCTGTGCGCATTGGCGGAAGCGGCCAGAAGCACGAAACTGACAGAGGTGACGAGAAGATTCAGTCGGTGCTTGCTGGCGCTTCCATCGTTCATCGGCGCGAGTTGCAAAACGCGGCCCTGGTGGATGGCCTGTTCGCTCTAGATTGTGTCCGGCGCGCGAAGTTCACTGCCGCGCTCCCAACGGCGCTGAGAGCTCGGCCAATGTATTTGCCAGAATGTAATCGGCGATGGGCCGCGGCGTCATTCGCCCATCAGGGTTTCCCCGGCCGCGTCGGTGGCCGCACCGCGGATCAGATGCGTCAGACCTGCGAGCGCTTTGCGGAGGCGAGTGAGATCGGAGCTGTCCAGGCGGCGCAATGCGTCCACCAACAACCCGACGTAGGGCCCCGGCGCTTGCAGCAAGAGGCGCTTGCCTTCCGTAGTTACGTGCAAGCGAACGACGCGCTGGTCTTCCTCATCACGAACGCGCCGGACGAGCTTGCGCTCGACGAGCGCATTGACCAGGTTGCTAGCGGTGGTCTGGTGGAGAGCCATCCGCTCCGAGAGATCATTCACTCGCATACCGGCGGAGCGCGTGATCTCGGAAAGGGCCCACAATTGCGAACCGGAGATTCGTGCGATTTGGCGCACCTCGGCGTCATGACGTCGGGCCGACGCAAAAATGGTGCGGAACTCCTGGAGTGTCTCGAGCTCGAGAGACGCCCGCGCCTGGGCTTCTGTGGGCCTCTTCGCGGCAGCCTTGCGCGCGGCTCGCTGCGCGGCGCCCGGTTGGCGCTTCGGTCGACGAGGAGAGGAATGGGGCATCAACGAACTCCGATGGCAAATGCCAATCCGATTTGCAACCGAACCAGTGCTCGCATCCTACATGCCCGGAAGCATGGCCGCGAAGCTGTTGCGATTACTCCGGTTCGGTAACGGCAATTCCGAATGCTTCCGGAGAACGTACGCAGCTTCCTGCGTGATCACCTCACCAGCTTCGAGTGCCTGGAGCTTCTGCTGCTGCTCCATCGTCGCATCGAGCCGGCCAGCGCCGATGCGCTCGCTCGCCAGACGGGGATCGCTGTCGAACTGGTACTTGCAGCTCTGCTGCAATTGGAATCGAGTCAGCTCGTTCGTCGCAGCGCAACGGAACCACCCGCGTTTCGCTTCGCACCAGCGACGGCGGAGCTCACACGCGCTGTCGACGACCTCGAGAGCGTGTACCGAGATCAACGAGCCGCCGTCATGAGCGAAATGAGCATCAATGCCATTGGACGCATCCGCTCCGGCACGCTGCGGGCCTTCTCCGACGCATTCGTCTTCGGTAAGAAAAAGAGGTATCCGGATGGCTGAATTCGTCTACGGCCTATGCACGATCACCTCGATTCTGTGCGCGGTGCTGCTGCTCAAAGGCTATCGCCGGAATCGTACCCGGCTTCTGTTTTGGAGCTCCCTGTGTTTCGTCGGGTTGGCGCTGAATAACGCATTGCTATTGGTCGACCTCTACCTCGTGCCGGACCTCGACCTATTCGTGCTGAGAACTGGCATCGCCCTGATCGGCATGTGTGTGCTGCTCTATGGGCTCATTTGGGACTCGCCATGACAGATACAGCGATTCGCTTCTTCTTCTGGGGTGCGCTCTTCATGGCCTCTGCGATTGCAGCACTCTTCTTCCTCCGTTATTGGAGCTCGACTCGTGAGCGGCTGTTCGCGTTCTTTGCCATCGCGTTCGCGGTGATGGGTCTCAACTGGCTGAGTCTTGCGTTCGTCGATCCCGGCGATGAGCTGCGCCACACACTCTACCTGCTGCGTCTACTCGCGTTCGTGCTGATCATCATCGGCATCGTCGATAAGAATCGGCGCAGCAGCCGGTAGCGTTTCTTGGAGTGTTTCAGTGGACGTAATGGACAAGCTGCTCGAGCTACCGATTTTTCGCAATTCTCTCGTGGATTGGTCGCTCGCTTTGGGGCTCATAGTGATTCAGCTTGCTGCGCTCCTATGGGTGCGCAGCCTGGCGCGTAGGTACCACCAGAAGCTCCTCCAGACAGACCGCACTGAGCTGGCGGAGATCCCATTGGAGGTGTTGAGCCGCACCACCCTGCTCTTCTTCATCGTGTTGTCGGTATTCACAGGCCTGACGACGCTCACGATGGGCCCCAAGACCGGGCGGGTGCTCTACTCGGTGTTGACGATCACGCTGTTCTGGCAGAGTGGTGTGTGGATCTCTGCCGCGGCGACCGGCTGGCTCGAGCGACGACGCCGATACAACATGGGCATTGATCGCGCTGTTGTCGGCTCGCTTGCCGTGATTGGATTCGTCGTCCGGGCGCTCATTTGGGCATTGGTCGCGCTGCTGACGCTCGACAATCTCGGCATCGACGTCACCGCGCTCGTCGCCGGTCTCGGCATCGGCGGCATTGCCGTCGCCCTCGCCGTGCAAAACATTTTGGGCGATCTCTTCGCTTCGCTGTCCATCACCTTCGACAAGCCGTTCGTGCTCGGGGATTTTCTGATCGTTGACGACTTCCTCGGCAGCGTCGAGTACATTGGTATCAAGAGCACGCGCCTGCGTAGCCTGAGTGGCGAGCAAATCGTGCTGTCCAACGCGGACCTCTTGAAGAGCCGCATTCGTAACTACGGCCGCATGGCCGAGCGCCGCGTGGTCTTCGCCACCGGCATCCCCTATGAAACACCGATCGACAAAATTGAACGCGTCGCGCCGCTGATTCGGGAGATCGTCGAAGCGCAGCGCGACACCCGGTTCGATCGTAGTCACTTCGCGACGCACGGGCCTTCGTCTCTCGATTTCGAGACGGTCTACTACGTCCTGTCGGCCGACTACAACCGGTACATGGACATTCAGCAGGCGATCAATCTGCGCTTGCATCGGGAGTTTGCTCGACTCGGGATCGAGTTCGCTTATCCGGTCCAGAAAGTATTCGTCGCGCAGCTGGAGGAGGCATCGAGAGCTGCCTGACCCATCATGCGAACAAGCCTGCACATGCGAGAACGGGTCACCATCAGGAAGCGGCCCACACCCTGGCTCTGGCGTCCGGTCAAGAGCTTCACACTCGCGAACGTCCTGCGACTGCTACTCGGGTTGTGGATTGTCGATGCGCCCTTCCTACGGCCAGAACTGTCGAGCGGTCCGGCTACGGTTTGGAACCAAGCTGTGGTGGGCGGTTGCGTCGTCATGCTCGCCACGATGCGGATGATCTTCATCCGCGAAGCCGGAATCTTCCGCTGGGCGCATTTGCTGCTGGGCTCGTGGATGATGGCCTCGCCTTGGATCTTGGACTATGCCGGCGAGGAAGCCGCGTTCTGGAACAGCTCCGTAACCGGAGCACTGATCGCGGTGCTCGCAATGTGGAGCTTGGTTAGGTGATTGGAGCACGTCCATGAAAATTTGCACGCTGTTCTGCGCGTCGCTGTTGCTCATCGTCGTTTTGTATGCGGCTCATTGGAGCGCACTCAATCAAGGCTCGACGCTGGAATCGACGCGTCTCAGCGCGTTGCACGAACTGATCGAGCGTGAAGCAGCGCACATCCGCACCCAACTACATCAGTTGCAGCAGACCGATGCGGAGCGCGGCGACACCGGCAGCGCTGTGGTCCGACTCCATTGAGGTCGGCTCGAGAGTTCAACGGCAGCTGCCGATCTTGGAGTATCACTGCCGACGGTCAGTCGCGTCCTGCGCTCTCTCGAGCGCGATCTCGGAGTGCGACTGATCGCACGCACAACACGGGGCATGACCGAGACGGATAGTGGCCGAATGTACTATCGACGCTGCCGGCAGATCCTGGATGACCTTCGCGATGCCGAGGCCGCCGTGCAAATCCAGGCCAAGGCACCGACCGGTGAGCTCCGAATCACCGCACCTGTCACCTTTGGCCGCTATCACGTAGCACCCGCCATAGCCGCATTCCTCGATCGCCATCCGCGTGTCTCGTGCTATCTCTCGTTGAGCGATCATTGTGAATCGCTGACCGAGCAGCGCTTCGACGTTGCCATTCGCGTGGCCACCTTGCGCGAGTCAAATCTCTCGGTCCGGCGGCTCGGATACATCCAGCGGGCGGTAGTGGGGTCGAAGGAATTCAATCAATCCCCAGGTGGCAATGGTGCGTGACTTCGCATCGCAACACACTCTTTCAGGGGACGAAAGAGTCACGCGAACCTGGCGGCCGCGTCCCAGTCAACATGACTGGGCCACGCAAGAGGTCTCCATGAGCCACCGATCTCTTTTTCTAACCGTCTGCCTTTGCCTCGGGTCTCTAGCGTCGTGCGCGCGCGAGGACGGTGACTCCTCGAGCGAGATCATGGCGCAGGCGGCGGGAACTGTTACACCCGGCGAGTCACCCTCGGCGCCGGCTTATAGCGCTCAGCAGGCGCGACTCGAATGGTTGGCGCGCCCCGACGCACCGAGCGATGCATTCGGACCTGCCGGCGGAGAATGAGTCATGCGCAAGCACCGAGGCGGCCGGAACTTGGCGATCGTGATTGGCACATGCGCGACGCTCGCGTGCGCGTTCGTGCTCGCCTGCGCAGCATTCGCTGACGAGGTAACCAGAGCGATCCCTACGAACGCGCACGAGAGAGAGTTTGGCCTCGGATGGGAATGTAATCGCGGGTTCGAGCGTTCGGGGGATTCCTGTAGTCGCGTGGACGTGCCGACGCACGCTTACTTGTCGGCACTCGGCACGGGCTGGGAGTGCGAGCGAGGCTACCGCCGCTCAGCGGATGCCTGTATCAAAGTGAAAGTGCCGAAAAACGCGCACCTGACAGATACGCCCCTCGGCACGGGCTGGGAGTGCGATGAAGGGTTCCAGGAAACGCTCGACAGCTGTCGCCGCATCGTCGTGCCGCCCCATGCTTTGCCCATCTACAGCACCTTCGGAAGAGGCTGGGTCTGCAAACGTGGCTATCGCGCGGAGCTCGATCGGTGCGTCCAGGTTCGTGTTCCTGAACACGCGTACCTCACTGCATTTGGCGACGATTGGCTTTGTGAACGGGGCTATTCGAAATCGGGCGAATCCTGCGCGCCACTCGCGGTTCCAACCAATGGTCACATCGATGCCTCTGAACACGGCTGGGAATGTGACCGCGGATACCGCAAGCAGAATGATAGCTGCCTCGTGATCGCGCCGCCGGCCCACGCGTTCGTCGCGTACGACGCAAGTACGGATGATTGGCAATGCATGCGAGGCTACGTTCGAAAGAATGCGGCCTGCGTCGCAGTGGCAGTGCCCAGGCACGCGTACTTGACCGAGCTCGGCCACAGCTGGAAATGCAACCGGGGCTTTCGAAAAGACGGCAGTTCTTGCGTCGAGCTCCAGATTCCCAAAAATGCCCATGTAGACTTTTCCGGCAATGCCTGGGAGTGTAGTCGCGGCTTCCGCGAGCACGAAAAGGGATGCGTGCCACTCGCGCGCAACACTGCCGCCTCACAACCCTCCTATGAGTCCGGGGCGGCCGTTCTCTGATGATGGTGTTGATGAGAAGGGCCCGAATCGGGCTGGATTGGATTGCAATGATGTGCGGCTGCATGTTCGTGTCGCGAGCGGCATCAACATCTTCGTCGGACTCGTTCTCGCTTCATTGCCATGGTGGCAAGGGGCACCACCTGATACACGCGCGACTCTGACTCCTGCGATCTCCTAATCGACTGGAACCTCAAAGCTACGATCATGTCCCTCGCGCATGTCAGCCCGTGACTGGAGTACCGTCATGTCGCCTCGCATACATCTTGTGAGCATTAGGGTCACGAGCGGCATCATTCTGCTGCTAGGTTTTGCTCTGATTGCCTCCGGACTTCTCCGCTGGGGAACAGCCGTCGACTCGAGTCCTGAGCTCGGCAGCATCGTAATCGGCACCTTCGTCGTAATCTGCAGCACGCTCTGCGTGTCATGGCCATCGCGAACGTCCGCGCTCAGCGGCGCGAACGTCGTCTTCGGGTTCTGGACCACCGTTTCTCCCTGGACCTACGGCTACGCGCAGGATCTGAGTCGTCTGGAGCTGATGATTGGCATTGGGCTTGCAATCATGGCGCTCGGTGCTTGGGCCGTTCGCTCTACATTCATCGCCCAGCAGCTGTCTGAAGTTTCGCCCCGCCGCTTCTGATGAGCATCTACCCGCAATGGATCACTGCGACCTGCAGATACAGATCCCCCAGGTGCGCAGCTGCGGCGCTCCAGATCAGCGTCCGGCTGCGCCACCAGCGTGGTAACTCTCCTGACATACAGCTCGAGCAACTCTTTCATCAGAGCGTACCGGGCACGTATGGAGGAGGCTGCAACGACCGCGCAGGACCTAGAGGCGACGAGGAGCGGTCACCGGTCGGTCGCGCAGCCTCCATGACTGGCGTACGCGTGCTTCACGTGTTCAATTGCACTGAAAAGGTGTGCGATCAGAATACCTACGGAGGCGCGGCCGGACGACTCGGGTGAGCCCGTACGTGCGAACGCAACGGTGCACGTACGGGCGCGACCCATACGGACTTCCGGCGCTAACCGAATCGGCCGGTGATCGATGAGGTTCTCGATTCGGGCAGTGGCATCGGATCGAGCGCAGAGCAAGATTCGTCCATCAGGATCACATCGGGCTGGACCGCGATCGCGCGAGCGGTGCACAGACGGCGCTGTTCGTCCTCACCCGAAGCGGCCCGTCACATAGTCGTCGGTACGGCGATCACGAGGCGTGGTAAACATCTGCTGCGTCGGGCCGACCTCCACGAGCTCACCCCAATACATGAACGCTGTGACGTCGGATATCCGCGCCGCCTGTTGCAGATTATGCGTGACGATCACGATGCAGAACTTCTCGCATAGCGTCTGCAAAGTTTCCTCGATACGCAACGTCGAAATGGGGTCGAGGGCGGCCGTGGGCTCATCGAACAGGATGACCTCTGGCTCCACCGCGATGGTGCGCGCGATGCACAGACGCTGCTGCTGCCCGCCCGAGAGACCTCGACCATCTTCCTGAAGTTTATCTTTGACTTCATCCCAGATGGCCGCATCCCGCAGTGCGGATTCGACGCGTTCCGCCAGCTCCGCTCGCGGCATGCGCTTCCCCAGACGCAACCCGAATGCCACGTTATCGAACACCGACATCGGAAAGGGCGTCGGCTTTTGAAAGACCATCCCCACTCGAAATCGGAGGCTGGCCACGTCCACCTTGGGCGCCAGGACATTGTCGCCATCGAGCAGAACCTCGCCGCTGGCGCGATGGCCCGGATAGAGCGCGTACATCCGATTCAGAACTCGCAGGAGCGTGGACTTGCCGCAACCGGACGGGCCTATGAAGGCAGTGATGCGTCGGTCTTCGAGCGTAAGATTGATGTCCTTCAGGGCGCGCTGCTCGCCGTAGAAGAAATTCAGCTTACGGATATCGATTTTTGCCGCCACCGTATCCTGCGCCGGCAAGCGCGACACCTTCCGCGGCGCCAACAAATTCCCCGATTTGCTCGATGCGCTCATCGTCGTCCTGCCTGCATCGAAGAGACGATGAAGCGCGCGACGATGCTGAGTGCAAGGATGGTAACCGTGATCAGCAAGGCGCCCGACCACGCCAGTTGCTGCCAGTCTTTGTACGGACTCAGCGCAAACTGGAAGATGACGACTGGCAGGTTCGCCATTGGCGCGTTGAGATTCGTGCTCCAGAACTGATTGTTGAGCGCGGTGAACAAGAGCGGCGCCGTTTCGCCGCTGATGCGCGCGACCGCCAGCAAGAGGCCGGTCAAAATGCCGCTGCGCGCGGCCGGATAAATCACGCTGGTGATCGTGCGCCAGTGATGGACGCCGAGCGCGGTGGAAGCGTCCTTCATGCCCTGAGGAACGAGGTTCAGCATGTCTTCGGTCGTTCGCACCATCACTGGGATGGCAATGACACCGAGCGCCACAGCACCCGCGAATGCGGAGAAGTGGCCCATGCGCATTACGATCACCTCGTAGATGAACAATCCGACGATGATGGAAGGTGCGCTCAGCAACACGTCGTTGACGAACCGAATGACCATACTGAGCGGCGTGCCCCGCCCATACTCCGCGAGATACGTGCCCGCGAGGATGCCGATGGGCGCGCCGATCAAGATGCCGATGCCGGTCATGACGACGCTGCCGTAGATCGCATTGAGCAGGCCGCCGGCGTTTCCAGGCGGAGGCGTCATCTGAGTGAACAGCGTGCCGGAGATCCCGGCGAGACCACTCTTCAGCAGCGTCCACAGAATCGCAGCAAGGAAGAAGAGTCCGATGAATGTCGCCAAGCCGGATAGGCCCAGCGCGATCACGCTGGTGACTTTGCGCCTCTGTAGCCGAGTCATACGGAGGACAGCGCCTTTCGGTTCAAGCGGAGCAGCATCAATCGCGCTCCGGCAATGACGGTAAGAGTGATCAAGAACAGCAGCACACCGAGCGCGATGAGCGAGGATGTGTAGAGATCGCCCACCGCTTCGGTGAACTCATTCGCGATTGCGGCGGAGATCGTCGTACCCGGCGCCAGCAGCGACGGACTGACTCGATGCGCGTTGCCGATGACAAACGTCACCGCCATCGTCTCGCCGAGCGCGCGCCCGAGACCCAGCATGATGCCGCCGACGGTACCGGCACGCGAATACGGCACGACGACCTGCCAAATGACTTCCCACGTTGTGGCGCCGAGACCATACGCGGATTCCTTCAACACATCGGGTACTGTTTCGAATACATCGCGCATCACCGCGGAAATAAATGGCAACACCATGATGGCCAGAACGAAACCCGCGGTCAGAATCCCAATCCCGAATGGCGGCCCCTGAAACAACCGTCCGATCACCGGTGCGGGCCCGACATATTCGATGAGCCACGGTTGTACGTGTTGCTGCAGGATGGGCGCGAGGACGAAGAGCCCCCATATCCCGTAAATGATGCTGGGCACGGCGGCTAGGAGCTCGACCGCGACACCGACCGGGCGCTTCATCCATTGAGGCGCGAGCTCCGTGAGAAAGATGGCGATACCAAAGCTCACCGGAATGGCCACCAGCATCGCAATGACGGATGTGGCGAGCGTTCCATAGATCGGCGCCAGTGCGCCGAATTTCTCAGTAACGGGATTCCATATCTCCCGCGTCAGGAATTCTAGCTTGAAGAGCGAGAGCGCCGGCCAGCTTCCCTTGATGAGCGACAGCACCACTCCGCCGAGCAGAATCAACACCAGCAGTGCCGCAAGCAGCGTCGCGACACGAAAGAGACGCTCCGTCAGGCGCTGCCGCGCAGCACGCTCGGGGTCTCCAAAGATCGTGATCGAGGATTCGGCCATGCAGAGCTCGCAATTCGCTGCCGCACGTGGCAGCTCTTGAAATACTGATGGCGACCCTCGCGAGAACTTGCGAGAGCCGCCATCCGCTAAGCGTCATGCGCCCCGTGCGCGGCTACCTAGCACCACCGCACGTGGCGCGCGGCGGCTAATTCTTAGCCAGCGCGGGGGCTCCTTTGATCTCGGACTTCCATGTCGCGCGAATCTGCTCGATCAGCGACCCGGGCAGCGGCACGTAATCCAGCTCCGCAGCCATCGCCGCGCCGTTCTTGTAAGACCAGTCGAAGAACTTCAGCGCCTCGGCGGTATCGGCCGGACTCGGCGGATTGGCATACACCAGAATGAAGCTCGCGCCCGTGATGGGCCAGCTCTGCGCGCCGGGCTGATCCGTCAGGATCAGGTGGTAGCCTGGCGCATGCGACCAGTCACCATTCGCAGCGGCGGCCTGGAAGGCCTCGGCCTTCGGGGCAACCGCTTTGCCGGACTTGTTGATCATGAGCGCGTTCGCCATCTTGTTCTGCTTGGCATACGCGTACTCGACGTAGCCGATGGAACCCCCCGTCTGAGCGACCATGTTGGCGACGCCTTCGTTCCCCTTCGCGCCAATGCCGCTGGGCCACTGCACCGATGTGTTGGCACCGATCGAGCCCTTGAACTTCGGGCTCGACTTCGACAAGTAATCGGTGAACAGGAAGTTGGTGCCGGAGCCATCCGAGCGATAGATGGGCGCAATCGCCGTGTCAGGCAGCGCCAGCTTCCCGTTCAGCTTCTTGATTCGCGCGTCATTCCACTTCGTGATCTCGCCCATGTAGATGCTGGCGAGTGTCGCGCCATCGAGCGTCAGCTGTCCCGCCGCGACGCCTTTGACGTTCACGACGGGAACGACGCCGCCGATGATCATCGGAAATTGAACGAGCCCCGCCTCTTTCAACTCCTCGGGCTTGAGAGGCATGTCCGAGGCGCCGAACGTGACCGTCTTCGCCTTGATCTGCTTGATGCCACCGCCTGAGCCGATGGATTGATAGTTGAGGCCGATACCGGTCTGCTTCTTGTAGGCATCGGCCCACTTCGAATACACCGGATACGGGAAGGTCGCACCCGCGCCCGAGATGTCGGCCGCCTGTGCAATTGCGCCGATCGTGAGCGCTGCGGTCGCGGCCACGAGCGTCCGCCTCATACTGAAGATACCCATACATCACTCCTGAACTTGCTTGATCGAATGTTTTAGTTGCTAGCGTCGCGTGGGCACCCGTGGCCCACACTCACATCAGAACGCTACCTGTGCCCAGACACCGAACTCGTCGTACTTGCCTTCGTTGATGACGCCACCGATCGTGCCGTTGCTCGTGCTCACCGTGCCGCCGCCGTCCACCTTGTCGTGTTTGTAAACGAAGGCCACATCGATGTTCTTGCGCGGATGGCTCACGAGTCCCACGTTGAAATACTCGTCCTTCAGATTGGGCTTGAGGTCCTTGCTGGTCTTGGCCGAATCGCCGCGCGCGAACACACCCCACTGCGGCGTGAAGTTGTAGGAACCCCAGGCGGAGAATCCATCGGATTTGTCCGTCGCTACAGCGGTCACCTGATTCCAGTCCTTCGCGTAGAAGTACTCGGCACCCAGGCGCAGCGGACCGTCTACATAGGCGACGATCGCGTCGCCACGTTGCGCCGTGTGCTGCGGAGGTGTGGTGCTACCCACGACATCCTTACCGAGCTTGCCGCTGTACCCGCCGATGGCGAGCGTGAAGCCTTTCATCGGCACGAAGCCGAGGCGTGCCTCAACGTCCATGCTGTTCGAACGTGTCGGATTCTTGTAGCCAGCGCCGTTCACGACGGAGACGGCATAGTTGAGCATCCCATCCGATATCTTGCCGCCGCCGTGCAGACCCCAATCGGCCGACGTGCCGAACTTGAGTCGATCGATGATCACGTTCTCGACATATCGGAAGCCGTAGAGATCTTCCACGAAGGGTACCCAGGGCAGATCGGCAGACCCGAGGCGACCGACGAACGCATCCGAGAGCTTCGCCTGTACGTACGCTTTTTTGATGTAGACCTGCGTCTCGCTGTCATTGCTGACGTAGTTGAAGTCGGTCGTCACGTTCACCGACCAGATCTCATCGAAGTTGTGCGTCGCTCCAAGATAGAAGCGCTTCACATCGATGCCGGTGCCGTTCGCGGACGAGTCGACGCCGTCGTTCTGCAGATCTAGATGCGTGAAGTCCGCGAACATCTTGCCGCTGATCGTCGTGGACTCCTCGTTAGCTGCCGCTGCCGGGAATGCGGCCAACGCACCCAAGCACGCGGCTGCGCAGGGAACCACGAGGGATTTCTTTGTCATTGATGAGCTCCGATTGAGGATCTTGCTGTTTGCTGCGAGCGCGGTCCTTGCGCGGAGGCCGAGAGCCTGTAGCCATGACGGCTCACCGTCTGCAACAGGTGCTCGCAACCGAGTTGCTCGAGTGCACGACGCAAGCGGCACACACTCACGTCGAGCACGCGGCTCTGAAGATTCATCGCACCACCCCAGATCCGAAAGAGCAGCAAGTCTCTTGGAACGGTCTGCTCGGGATGTGCGAGAAGCAGCGCCAGTACGCGTCTTTCGGTCGGTCCGACGGTCACGGTACGAGCACCCCAGCGGACGAGACCGGATCCGTTGTCGACAGTGAGCCCGAGTGTCTCCACTCCTGCGCGGATGCTCCGCGCAGTGAGCTCGAGTCCAGCGCGTACCCGCGCGACAAATGCTTCCGGCGAAATCGGTTCCAGCATGCAATCGTCGATGCCCCACTCGAGGGCCGACCGCGTTCCCAGCTCGCTGTCGCGCTCGACGAGCGCGAGCACAGGGAGATCGCGGGTGTATGAGTCACCACGCAGTGAACGCACGAGATCCTGAATCCCGAAGTCGAGCAGCGCCGCGATGATGAGCACGAGATGCGGGTAGCACTGCGCAATCTGCGACCGAGCGGACGAAGCATTGGTCGCCTCGTTCACCGCGAACCCTGCGCAGCGCAGGCCGAAAGCATTGAGCTTGCGCCGCCAGCCGTCTTCATCGACAACGAGAATGCTCTTGCCGGACATTGCCCCGAAAATCGTGCGGGAAATCAGAGGCCGGCGATTAAATGACGTTCGTATTGCAGCTATGTTGCGCGCGCGGGCGACACAGCCGCGGAGCGCCGGAATTCATTTTGATACGTGCGGGCTACACCGTACGTATCAGCAGCGCTAGCGGGCGACCGTCTGCATGATCACTGATGAATGCGGCGGCTTTGAGCCGGCGGAACTCTGATGTATACGGGCAAGACCGTACGTGAAAGCGCTCAGCGATTTTTCTCACTCAATGCTGGCGCACCCGTCACAAAATATTTTTTTGCTCACACCTATTTTGGATGGCTCAGGCGATCCTGAATGGCGAGCAGCAGGTCACGCCTGGCGACTTCGCCAAGCAGGGTGGTTCGCCACTGACCCGGCGTAACCGGCAGTACAGTCGCTTGTTCACGTAGAAATCCCTCGAGTGCGCTCGACAGGGACATCTCAGGGGAAAGTGTGAAGGCCACCGGACGCGCGACCGACGCGACGAGCGCCCCGCCGAAGAGTTGCTCCTGTTGGAGTTGGCCCAGCACCTCACGCGGATCGAGCCAGGCGGTCAACTCGTCACCATCGGTCACATAGACTCGTGCCACAGGACGCTTCGGGAGTTGCGCAAACAGCTCTTGCAATGTCATCGAGCCGGGCACAACGGCAGCTGCGGGTTTCACGAGTGCCTCGATAGTCCTCAGCCGCCAGTCGTGCTCGCCACGAGCCTTTACGGTGCGTGTCAGGGATGCGTGGTAGATCGACTCTCCGCGGCGATACACCTTCGCGGTGTAATGCGCAATCACACATGCGAGCATCAATGGCAAGACGATCTGGTAGTCGAGTGTCATCTCGAACAGCATCAGGATCGAGGTAAGCGGAGCATGCGTCGTTGCTGCGAGAAATCCTCCCATCCCGATCAGCGCATAGGCCGCGGGAACGGAGGTCATGTTGGGCAGCGCCGTATGCACGAGCGTCCCGAATAGCGCACCCACGGCGCAACCGATGAACAGTGTCGGCGTGAAAACACCGCCGACGGCACCCGATCCTACAGTCGCCGACGTCGCCATGACTTTGGCGGCGAGCACGGCGAGCAGCCACAGTCCAACGAGCTGCCCTTGCAAGATCGTTCCAACGACGCTGTAGCCATTGCCCCAGACCTGCGGGACAAAGATGGAGATCGCGCCGACGATCAGTCCCCCAAGAGCAAGATGCCAGTAGAGCGGCGCGTGTATGCGTGCAAACCGCGACTTCGCGAAGTCGAGCAAGGCCAGGAAAGGCGGGGCCAAATGTCCGAGCACTACGCCCAGCACGACATAGAATATGAGCTCCCAATTCGACGCGAACTCGACGTGCGGAACGTCGAACACCGGCCCGTAACCTAGCAACTGATGAATGGTGGCACTCGCAGTCACTGACGCGACGACCAAGGGCCCGAAGCTTTCCATCGCGGTGGAGCCGAGCACGATTTCCGACACGAACAGCGCTCCGGAGATGGGCGCGTTGTATGCGGCTGCGATGCCCGCCGCGCCACCGCACGCGACCATGAGACGAAGTCGCGGGACGGGAGCACGTGCCAGCAGCCCGAGCTTCGAGCCCATCATCGCCGCAAGTTGCACCATCGGACCTTCGCGGCCGATCGAACCACCTGAGCCGATGGTCAGAAGCGACGACACGCTGTTGGCCATGGTCGCGCGAAATCCGATGCGGCCGTCGCCGACCAGCACCGCTTCCATGTAGTCGACGGCTCGCGAGGACGTGAATGCGCGCCCGGCCAAATGCAAAACCAAGCCAGCGAGCAGCCCGCCCGCCAAAGGAAACAACGCGCGATGCCACCACACCAGATCAGATGCGGCGTGAACGAGGCTCTGCGATTGCCCCGTGAACAGTTTCTCGAGTAGACGTACGGCCTCTCGAAACGCCACGCTGGACAGCGCGCCGCATATGCCAATGAGCGCAGCCCAGAAGACAATGCCTGCAAGATCCTCGTGACCAAAGAGGATCAGTCTCAGACGTGTGAGCAATGATAACGGAAGCCGGGCGATCTCTCGGACTGGATTATCCATCAGCGTCCTCCTCGAGCCCGGGTTCGAATGCCGCGACTTGCTGCGATATCACGTGGGTGCCATCGCGCCTGGTCCTTCCGCGCGGGCTTCCGCCCCAAGACGCACGACTTCGGCGAGCGTGCGGCATTGAAGCTTTTCCATCATCCGCGCCTTGTACACCTCGACTGTGCGCGGACTAATCGTCAAGCGCTCGGCGATCTCCCGGTGCTGCAGCCCTTCCGCCAGCAGCGCGAGCACATCGCGTTCTCGGGGTGTAAGCCCGCTGAGACGCGCAGTCGTCTGCGCACGCTGCGCTTCAGCCCGGTGACGCTCCTCACCGATGCGGATCGCATTGACGAGAACGTGGATGAGGACATCGTCATCGACCGGCTTTTCCAGGAAATCCACGGCACCATTCTTCAGGGCCGCGCGTGTCGTGCTGACGTCGCCGTGCGCGGTCAGCACCACGATGGGCAGGGTGATACCTCGCTTTCGCAAAATGGTCTGGAGATCCAGGCCGCTCATGCCCGGCATCTTTAGATCGGTCAGCAGGCAACCGCGCCAGCTCGTCTCGTACACCGCGAGAAAGTCCTCAGCTGAGCTGAATACGGCGGCACGCAGACCCTTCAGCGAGATCAGGAGGCTAAGCGCATCACGTATGGACGCGTCGTCGTCGACGACGAAAACGGCAGGGTCGGGCACGCGGTCAGGCATCTATATAAGAGGTGTGTCTGATGGAATCTCAATCGGCAAGCGGATCGTGAAAGAAGCGCCGCCCAATTTTGGGCTCGGGGCGGCCAACAACTCGCCCCCTCTCGCTCGAATCAACGAGCGGCTGATAGCAAGACCGAGACCCATGCCATCCGGTTTGCTGGTGATGAACGGTTCGAACAGCTTTTTCGCGACGTCCGGCACGATGCCCGGACCCGTGTCGTCGACGCGCAGGATCACGATGCCTTCGGCACACTCGCCGTGGAGCTCGATCCGCCGTGACTGCTGCGGAACTTGCGATACGGCATCGACAGCATTGGCAAGCAGGTTGTGAAGCACGATCTCGAGCTGCGTGCCATCGCCCTCCACCTCCTGGATTGATGGATCGACCGAAACGGTGAGGGTTGCGTCCGCCCGTCGCAGGCGATCCTGAAACGCGCCGACGACGGCCCCGCACAGCGAGGGAATATGGACGGTTTCGCGCTTCAGCGTTCCGCCTCGATAGAAGTCGCGAAGCCGGCGCAACACTTCCGACGCCCGTATCGCTTCTTGGGCGGCCTTGCTCAGCGTCGGCTCGAGGCGACCATCATCACCGGATGTTCGCGTAGCGAGGATCTCTGCCGCGCGCAAATAGGATACGAGCGCGGTAATCGGCTGGTTCAGCTCGTGCGCCAGTGCAGAAGCGAGCTCGCCGGCCACAGCAAATCGCATGGCCCGCGCGAGGGCGGCATCCCGTGCGCGCAGTTGCTCTTCCGCACGCCGTCGGTCCGTGACATCGCGTACGGTGACGAGATAGCCCTGGTCGGCCGGTGGATCGAGGCGGGCCCACGCAATCTCAGCTGGGAACGCGCTGCCATCCTCACGACGGCCACCGAGCGTCGCACGACCTTCAGGAGACTCGAGCTGCAGGCCCGGCAAAAACACCGTGAGACTCGGCGCAGGTTGTGTTGCGGCCCTACTTCCGAAGAGCCGCATGGCCGCTGCGTTCGCCATGCGTATGCTTCCGGAGCCGTTGACTGCGAGCACTCCATCGGGCGCCATCGCCAAGAGCGCCCGCTGTTCTGCTTCGCGCTCGGCGACGCGCCGCAGGACGCCCGCTCTCTCCTTCACAACGGCGCCGAGCATGAGCGCGGTCGAACTCAGCGTGAGCATCAGGAACTGCAGGTCGATGTACCGCGGGGTTGGAATCTTGGTGTCGGCGGCGATGAGCAGCCCGACTTGAATCGCGAGCACGGCCAGCATTGAACCCGCCCAACTCCAGCGCAACGCAATCCAAATCACCGGCACGAACAAGAGGTAGAAAAAACGGAGTTGATCGCTGGCCGGCAGCGCGAATATTCCCCACAGCGTCAGAACGACCGCGGCGAACTGCACCAGGATCTCGCGTCGATGAAGCCGCACCGCCCACAGCCGTTCTCGCCAGTCAGTTGCGTATATCAGCAGTGGCGCGAGATTGAGGACCCCGTTCAAATTGGCGACCCAGTATCGGGTCGTTCCTCGGATCGCATCGGACGGGAGCAGTTCGCCAGCCCAAACGAACAGCGAAATGTATCCGGCAGCGCCCATCAGCGTGCCCGTCACCAACAAAGCCGTCAGTTGCGCGGCGCCCATCGTCGTTTCGATCGGGCCAGCCAAGCGCCAACGTCTAAGAGCTGCTGCGAGCGTGCCGTATACGAGTGCAATCCAAAGAGAAGCCGCCAGAGTCAGCGAAAGTGGCACCGGCGTTGCTCGCACGAGCAGGTCACTCAGAAGCGCCGCGGCGGCGGTCACAGGGAAGGACCGAGGACCGTAGAAAAGGAGAAAGGCGAGCGTGAGACCGGCCTGCGGGTTCCAGGGCGTGATTTCGAGTTTCAGGTTGGGCCGTACGTAGCTCAGCCGGTCCAGGAGAACGTACATGGCCACGTAAAGCACTGCCGGGGCGGCGGCTCGCCAGTCCCACGCTCGGAGCAGCCTCCGCGAAGCATTCGAGGTTGCCACGATCGCGGTGCGAATCATGAGCGTGCTAGATATTCTGCCTTAGCGGCACTGTAAGGCCGAAGCGTGGGATTCGGAATAGCGGGTCGCATTGGACACAAGAACGGACAGAGCCGGGATGCCCGACTCTGGCCGGTCGCTGCGGCAGTCGGCCCCACTGCCTGACTTTCCGCCTGCCGAACTCTAGCGATCTAACGAAACCGCCCGCAATCTGGCGCAGCCCGTACGGGCTTGCCGCCGCGAAGGCGCGATCGATCGCTCGGCCAGGGTGGCACTATCCGCGCGGCTTACCAGAAACGATGCCCGGCAGCGCATCGAAAAAAGCTCTTGTCTCCGCTGCATGTTGTATTTCAACACCGAGCGGTCGAGGTGGCCCCTGGTCCGATGTGTTCGGGCGATTGATTTCGCGCTCTGCGACGTCAGAGGAAGCATCGACGCAAGAGATCTCGACCGACGAAGCGCAGTGCTGTGAATCGTCGTCGAGCTCGATGAGTAAGGACCGTGGATACGAGCAATCGTCGATACCGTTCGCACGGCGCTGCCTGGTATGTGATTTGTCTCGCGATGAGCGTGATGCTCGACGGCTGCGCTACGACCAGCGCCCGACACTGGGGCGCAGATGTGACCTGGCGTCCCGGCCTGCAGCGTCTGCGCGAAAGCGTGATCGATGCGGCAACGAGTCCGCGCGTCTGGGTGCCACTAACGGGTGCAGCCGTCTTTCAAATAGACGGATGGGACCGCAAGGTTTCGAACTGGGCGCGTGACAACACCCCGGTGTTCGGCTCCGAGCAGTCGGCGAAGGACTGGAGCGACTACCTGCGAACCGCCTCCTCGGTGGCGTATTTCAGCAGCGTGGTCTTCACCCCCGGTTCGGACGAGCCCAGCGACTGGATGCGCGAGAGAGCTCAGGGTCTGCTAGTGGGGCTCGGCGCAATTGCGGTGACGGGCGTGACAACGACTGGGCTCAAGAGCGTTACCGATCGCACGCGTCCGAATGGCGAGAACGACGAGAGCTTTCCCTCAGGACACACATCCCATTCCGCCGTTCTGACCGGACTGGCGCACGACAATCTTGCAGCCATAGATATGAGTCGGGGGCCCCGGCTGGCGCTCGATGTAGGCCTCGATGCGCTCACCGTCGGTACGGCGTGGGCGCGCGTCGAGGCTGGAGCGCATTTTCCGTCGGACACGCTCGCCGGCATAGCGCTCGGCAACTTCGTGAGTCGCTTCTTTGATGAGGCGTTTCTAGCGGCCGCCGGCGAGCAACACACCAGCGTCACGGTGACACCGTCGAGGCGTGGACTCATAGTGCAATGTCAACTGGCCTTTTGAACCACCGCTGCACCAGCCGCACGACCTTACCGCCATAACGATTTAGACCCGCGCGTGCAAATTCGCTGCCCGGCACCCCTCGACCTCCGCGAAGCTTTTCATCCAGCGATGTGAATGATGAGCGCGACCCCTACTACTACCGCGCCAAGCGACCGCGATCCGCACGGCGCCGGCCGCGCAATCCTTCACCACCCGAATGCTGGGGTGGACTTCCGGATCGGCATTCGCTATCGAGGATGCGAACTCGCTTCGGTCACCGCTGCGTGCCCACCCTAGGCCTACCCTAGGCCGACCCTAGGCCGAACGCGAGCTGACGGGCATTTCGCGCGTCAGGGTTCGAGAACAAGCACCTCGAACGTGTTCGGCACGATGGTTGGACGCGGATGCGGCTGCGCCGCCGTCGGAGTTGCCGCCGTGCCGCGCTCCGCGGCTGCCAGATACAGCCGGTGCGCGAGCGGATCGACAGCCATCGTGCGCGCGCCACTCTTCGTGGCTACCGTCTCTGTAACCGTGAACCTTTGAGGTGACTCTTCTTTGACGACCGTAAGTGTGCCATCGCCCCCCGATGCGTACGCCTCCTGTCGCACGTCATCGAAGCCCGCGCCGTCCACATTCGCGCCGATCGACACCCGCGCGACTTGATGCCCGGTTCTTGTATCCGTGATCGCCATCGTCTTGTTGCCGCACACCGAGAACACCCGGCCATGTGCCCGATCGATCGCGAGGCCCGTCGGCGCCTCACAGCCTTTGAGCGTCCACACATTAAGCACTTTGAGTGCGACAGGATCGAGCTGCGCGAGACTGTTCGTGTCTTCCAGATTGACGAACACCTGGCCGGCGCCATCGGCAACGGCGAACTCTGGCTTCGCATTGAGCGCCACGGTTCCCACCACCTGATTTGTGCGCGCATCGATCGCAGTCGCGTTGCGACCCCGTCCGTTGAACGTGAGCACGCGATGAGACTTCGGCTCGTAGACGATCGCGTCGGGATTGCCGCCCGTCGTCTCGATCTCGGTCACTCGCTTCAGGGACGGGAGATCGAACACGACCACTCTGTTCGCGGCACCGGCGCTCACGTAACCGCGGCTCAGGTCTTCGGCGAGCGCGATCCCGTGAACACCGGGGGTATCGGCGATCGACCCCGCCAGCCCAAATGTTGCGAGATCGACGACCTCGACGTGCGTACCGTGAGACACGAACAGGCGCGTGGCGTGAGCGTCGATCGCAAGGTAATCCCAGCCCTCTTCTCCCGGCACATGGATTTCCCGGGCCACGTGATAACCCCACGCAGCAGGCGACATGAGTGTCCCCGCAAGAGCGAGCGCACAGCCGAAGCGCGCAACCTGCATGAGCGACTCCTTGGGTTGACCTTTTTTGAGAGACGTTGCGACTCGGCGAAATCAATCGCGATTGAGGCGCCTCACTCGCCATGTGACACCGACGTTGAGCGTCCGTGGCAGGTAATAATGCGATTCCGTAGTAAGCATGCCGCTCGAGCGCAGGTCCTCCGCAGAATCCAGTGATGATGAGCACGCGCAGTTCCGGCGGAAGCGCCGCAGAGACGGCGAAAACGCCGGTGGCGAGCCCGATGACATAGGCACCGAACAGATTGGCGACGAGCGTCCCGGCGGAATCGCAGGAAAGAGGCCATTGAGCCAAAGGCCTAGCTGTCAACGCAGCAGCGCGCCGAGAGTAGCGCCGACCCGGATTCAACGATGGATTTCCACATGTACGTCCAGATCGACGTCGTGCGGCAACGTTTGCCTCGGAGCGGGGGCGCATACGGATAACGGCTTGCCCGAACTCGAGTATTCCTTTCACGATCGCACGATCACGGTGACCCGCTGTGGGAGAATCTGCATGGGCAAGCACAAGATCAATTTCAGCCAGGCTTTTGCTGGACAGAAGGTCGGCGTCAAACAGATCGAAGAGAAAATCTGGCTGGTGAGCTTTGTGCAATACGACCTGGGCTTCTTCGATCACGAGACATGCTGGATCGAAAGCGCGGTGAACCCCTTCGCCGCCAAAGTGTCACCCATGTCTCCGGTATAAACCGTCACCTATGTGACCGGAATAGACAGGGGTCGAGATGGAGCGGGTGAAGGGAATCGAACCCTCGTCACTTGGTTGGGAACCAAGAGCTCTACCATTGAGCTACACCCGCGCGGGGGCGGTGATCATACGGCCTGAGCGCGCGGCTCGGCAACGAGTGCCCGTCAGTGTACCAAACGCCGCTGTACAGTGGCCTTCGACGCAAGACTGAATCGCGGCTCGATGGCTTTCAGCGTGCCGATCGCGAGGTCGGCGGCGTAGCGGCCGACCGCCGGTCCATGCTTGAAGCCGTGGCCCGAGCCGCCGCCGATGAGCCAAACGCGCTCGAACGCCGGGTGGCGATCGATCAGGAAATCTCCGTTCGAGCTGTTCTCGTATTGGCACACGCGCGATTCCACGAGCGGGCGCGCCGCCAGCGCCGGAAAGCGCATCTTCATGAACTTGCGGACGTCGGCGAGTGCGAACGTGGAGAAGGTGCGATCACCGGTGTCCGGATCGATGGCCGGGCCGTGCTGGTCGTGCGCGATCTTGAAGCCGCGCGCTTCGAGATCGGGCATGCCGTAGAAGATGTCGCCGTTGTTGAAGTCGGCCCACGTGGGAAGACGACCCGGTTGAAAGCGCGTGTCGCCCGCGTCCGGCGCGAAGAAGAACACTTCCTGACGAGTGGGGAAGATGCGATCGCCGACCACCGAAGGGAACACCTTCGGCAACCACGGGCCGCAGGCGAATAGGTATTTTTCGGCGCGGAACGTGTCGCCGGTGAGTGTGCGAACGCCGTCGAGCTGCGCGCTCGTGGCGGCGGGAGCAGCGATCGCGGCCGTGCGGTACTCGCCGCCGGCTTTCACGAATTCCGCGACGAGCGTCTGCACCGCCCGCCGGGCCATCAACGCGCCGAGTTGCGGCTCGTACAAGCCGACTTCGATGCCGTCCCAATTCACTTGCGGCCATCGCTTCGCCATCTCCGCGCGCGGCAACTGCTCGGTCGGGAGCTTCAAGCGCCGGTGCACCTCGATGGATTGCGTGACGTAGGGCTCGACGCGCGGAAAGAAGAACAGCACGCCGGTTTGGTGAAACACCGGTAATCCCGAACGCGCGGAAAGCCAGCGCCATTCGGCGAGCGACTCCCACGCCATGCGCGTGTACACCTCGTCCGCGCCGTATGCCGTGCGCGTGACGCGCGATTCGCCACCGGACGATGCGCGCGCATGCGCCGGACCCCACGCGTCCAATAGCAACACGCGCTCGCCTTTGCGCAAGAGATTCCACGCGGTCCATGCGCCGAAGACGCCGGCGCCGACGACGATGCTCGACCACCTCGCCCCGCCGCCGGAACTCGCGGGCGAGTCCGCCTCCGCGCGCACAGTGCTGCTGATGGATGGCTTGCCGCCAGCAGCGGCTTGGCGCATGCTCGCTCCCGCGTCGGCTGCGCTACCCACAGTAGTGGCGCCGTTCGCGGCATGCATCGCGCCGAGCGCAGCGCCGGCGCTGCCGACCAAGCCACGTAGAACCGCGCGCCGCGTGAGTCGCATCGCCCCGCGCCCGTCAACGTGGCTGCGCGACTCTGTCATGTGCTGTCGTTCGCGCCAAGCGCCAATCTTTCAGAAGCTCCGCCGGAACGTCACGCCATACGTCCGCGGTCGATTCGTGAGATAGCCCACGCGCGCCCGTGAGCCGCGCTCGCGGTCCAACGACAGAAACGCGCGCTCGTCCCACACGTTGTTCACGAATAACGCCCCTTCCCACTGTTCCCCCCGCACGCCGAATCGCAGGTTGCCGATATCGTACGACGGCAGCTTGGTGGGGAACGTAAACGAATTGATCGTAGGATTACCGTATGTGATGAAGGCCGGCGCAGGCGTTGCCGCGTCGCTGTCGAGCGTGCCGAACGGCGGCTCCTGATCCGCGAGCTGCGTGTATGAGGAGCCCACGTACTGCACGGTGAAATTCGCGTATCCGTGAGTTCCGGAGAACCACGGCCACGAGTATGTGACACTCGCAGCGCCCTGCACTTCCGGCGCGGTGGGCATGCGATTGCCGTCGCGAATGCCGGCGATGGGGGTCGTGCCCGAACCGGTAATCGTCGAGTCGATGCGCGCCTGCACCCACGTTCCCGAGACGCCGAAATCCCAACTGTCGTTGGGCCGCGCGAACAGCTCCGCCTCGACACCGAGCGAGTGCGCTTTCGGCACGTTCACCACGATGCGCGACGAGCAGCTGCCCGCGTCGACGTTGGCCTGCAGGTCCTGAATGTCCGAGTAGTACACGGAGGCGTTGAACACCGCGCGACCGTCCGCGAAGCGCGACTTCATGCCGAGCTCGTAATCCCACGCCTTTTCGTCCTTCCACGTGGAGGTGAACACGCTGCCATAGAGCGTGCGGTCCGCCGCCGAGCAGATGGGTGCGTTCAGCGGGTCGTTGATGCCGCCGAGTCTAAAACCGCGCGAGACTTGCGCGCTGAAGCTCAAATCATCGTGCGGCCGAAAAGTGAGGATCGCGCGCGGCGTGAAGCCGTTCGAATCCACCGAGCCCGGCACGTTCACTTGCGGAACGGCAAAGAATCCCGCGAACGTGAGCGTGCGGTCTTCCTTGAAGTCGTAGTAGCGCACGCCGAGCGTGAGGTCCCACTGGTCCGTGAAGCTATAGGTGCCCTCGCCGAATGCCGCGAACTGTTGAAAGTCGTAGTGCAGGTCGGAGAAGAAGGGCGTGTCCGGCGGTGAGCCGTTCGCGGCGCTGTCCGTCGGCGGATTCAGCCGGCGCGTGATCGCGTCGTATCCGGGCGTCGGCAAGTTCTGGCCGTAGCGGCGGCCCAGGTCCTGGTAGAACGCGCCCGCCACCCACTGGAACGCGCCTTCGTTCGCCGACGAGAGGCGCACTTCCTGGCTGAATGCATGCAGCTTCGTCGTATCGAAGAGCGGCGAAGGAATACGCACTTCGGCAGCAGTGCCGCCGATGTCGAACGTGACACTCCCGGTCAGCGACGTCGCATCGCGCGTCACCACGACCTCGCGATCCGTGTACGAGCTGATCGCCGTGAGCGCCACCGGTCCGAAGCCGTACTCGATCTTCAGGTCGGTGAGAGTGAGCTCGTCGTCGATGCCTTCGGTGAGCTGCGTGAACTGGCCGCGCTCGCCGAGCGTGACGGCCGGCTGCGTCGTTGTGAACGGATTGGCGAGGATGTTGTAGAAGTCGATGCGCGGGAAGCCGTCGGTCTCCAGCTTCTGATACACGATGCGCGGCGTGATCGACAGACTCTCGATCGGCTGGAACAGCACCGCGAGCCGGCCGCCGGTCTTCGAGCCGCCGTCCTGATTCTCGCGTACCGACAGACTCGGCTGCGTGGCATCGATGAAGCCCGCCAGCTCGTTGTAGAACCCGACTACGCGCAGCGCCGCCTTGTCGCCGAGCGGCACGTTCACGGCGGCTTTGACGCTGCCGCCGAACTCAGTGTCGGCACCGTCGGACGCTGTCACTTCGCCCGTGCCGCCGAAGGTGCCGAGCTGCGGCTGCATGGTGATGTAGCGCAACGTGCCTGAGAGTGAACCGGCGCCGAACAGCGTGCCCTGCGGCCCGCGCAGAATTTCGAAGCGCTGCAGATCGAAGAGATCCAGATCCGGTGTGAAGAGGGCGATCGAGATGGGCGACTCGTCCAAGTACACGCCCACCTGCTCCTTCACACCGGGTTGATCACGCACCACTTGCCCGGCGCTGATGCCGCGGATCGAGACCTGACTCTGACCCGGCCCGAGATCGGTGATGGTGAGACCCGGGATGTTGCGCGCCAGCTCCGCGATGTCCGACGCGCCGGAATTGCGAATCTGGCCTTCCGTGACCGCGGCGATCGAAAAAGGTACGTCTTGCAGCGAGCTTTCGCGTTTGGTGGCCGTGACGATGATTTCTTGTATCGCTTCCGCATCCTGTTGCGGCGTCTGCGCCGTGACGCCCATGGGTAGAAGCGAAGCCAACAGCCAAGCAGAGACCTTCTTGTACGTGAGCATCTCATCCCCCTGAGTTGCGCCCGCGAGCGCATGCTGCGACGTTGAAGATTGGCTACGGCGCTAGTATGTGCTCCTCACTTCGCCCCCGACAACCAGTGCAGCACGTTCAGCGCGAGCTGCTTGTCGTCGTTCCCCGGCGTATTCATGCCGAATTTGAGGTCTGCGCCGGAAGGCTGCTCGCCTTTGGCGATTTGCGCAGAAAACATGCCTGCTTCGCCGACGATGACGACACGGCCCGTGCCCACCGTGAGCGCTACAGCTTGCGCGCGGCCCGCTGCGGGTGTCGCGTGGCGAATCATCGCGGCCGGCGCAGAGGGTCCGCGCACGCGTGCGTCTTCCAGCGCCAACTGCAGCTCGCGCTGATTCTCCGACTCGAGCGATGTCGGGCCGAATTTCAGCAGCGCCGTCGCGCCACCGGGCACGCTCAAGGATTGGCCGCCGAATGCGACGACACGTTTGATTCGCTCGCCGGGATGCAGTCCTCTGATGATGGGATGCTCGCCGAGCTGACCCTTGTCCGCACTGAATGCGACGAACGTCGGCGTCGATTCATAGCTCGCGAGATCGAAGGCGATGCCTTTGCCCATCGAGACGCCGAAGCGCTTCGACAGATCGTTGGCCGCGCTCCCGAACGGCACATGATCTGCAATCAGCAGCAACGATCCGCCACCGCTCACCCACTCGCGCACGATGTCGCACTCCGCATCCGTGAACGCGGACGGTGAGGACTCTTCCGTCGCGCCTTCGCCGCGCGCGTTCGCAATGATCAGCACACGCATCGAGCGCAGCGTCTGCGGCTGGAACTTCTCCTTGCCCGCCTCGACTTCGTACCCGTCGTTGGTCAACAAGGTCGCGAGCGGCTTGTACAGTCCCTCAGCGGTGTGCAGGTTGTTGTGCGCTTCGTCGATGACGATGCGCGGATGTTCTTTCGCGCCGTAGGTTTTGACTTTCAGCGCGGCGTCGAAATCGGGATCGGGTTCGACGGCTTGAGCGAACGCGCTCGGGCACAGCGCCATGAGGGTAGCGAGCAACAGCAGTCGAGCGGTGGTCGTCACGTGGATTGTTCAGCGGGACCGAACACAGTTGCATGTTGCCTTGGAGCCCGCCCTACAGTCCAATCGGACTCATGACAAACCAATACCAGCTTGCCCAATGCAACGTCGGCCGCGCGAAAGGGCCGATGGACGGCCCGGTCATGGCGGGGTTCGCCGCACGGCTCGACGACATCAACGCGCTCGCGGACAGCGCGCCCGGCTTCGTGTGGCGTTTGCAAACGGATGCCGGCAATGCGACGAGCATTCAGGCCTACGAGGACCCGCTGATTCTGTTCAACCTCTCCGTGTGGGAATCGCCGGAGCATTTGCGCGCGTTCGTCTACCGCAGCGATCACGCGAACGTCATGCGCCAGCGGAAGCATTGGTTCGAGCGCTTCGACGGCATGTACCTCGTGATGTGGTGGGTGCCGGCGGGGCACATTCCGACGACGACCGAGGCAAAAGAGCGGCTCGCCCATTTGCAAGCCCATGGCGACACGCCGCACGCATTTTCATTCGCGCGTCTCTTCCCGGCACCGCTCAGCGCGCCCGATAGTGCGACGGCGCCGCTCCAAACTCCGCTCGAAACGTGCGGATGAAGTTCGACAGGTCCTCGAAGCCCGTCGCGTACGCAATCTCCGTGATCGGCTCATTCGAGCCGCGCAGCTTCAGCGCAGCGGCATTCAGTCGCACGCGAAGCAGAAACTGATGCGGGCTGACGCCCGTGACCTTGCGGAATACGCGTAGGAAGTGAAACGGACTGAGCCCGGCCCGCTGCGCGAGATCGAATAGCGTGTGCGGCTGCTCGAACGTCCCTTCGACGTGTCGGACAATTTCGGTCACACGACGCTCGTCGCGAGCGACGACTTGCGGCGCGCGCACAGAGTGATGAGCGGCCAGCACGGTACGCGCGAGGTCGACGCCCACTTCTTGCAAGGCCGCCGGCTCTCCCACCGAGGCGACGGCGCGCGCGATAACGGGCGCCGTCGTTCGCAGGAACGGCACGCGATGGCCTGGTAACCGCGTATCGTGCGCGCCCGCATCGGCCGCGATGCGCTCGAACAGAGGATCGTCGAACATGAACGCGAGGCAACGGTCGCCTTCGGCGTGCTCGTGACCGCACGTGAAGCAACGGCCGGCACTCCCGACGAGCAATGAGCCGGGCGTCATGAGCGTGCGGCCGTGATCACTGCGATAGGTGAAGGTGCCGGCGAGGACGATGGCGATCGATGTGACCGAGTGCGCTTCTTCGAATGGAGTATCGCGCGGCCCGGATGTGCACAGGATGTCCGAGACCCGCAGACCGCGGGCGGCCATCACCGGCCGGGCGGCAATTCCGCCCCGAGCGCCCTGCGCGCGCTTGCGCGCGAGCGCGGCAGTCAACATGTCGGCTGTGGAAGCTCCGGCGGGCGCCATGCTGAAAGAATACGCCAGGCCTCAGGAAGATTCGGCATCAGCGGATTTCGGCCGCGCTGCGGCTGAGACGCCTTCGGCCGCGGCAGCCACGTACGCAGCGGGCCGCTCGTTCGGCTTGAGCCGCACGTACAGTTGCTTGCGAACGCGAGCGACGACCGTGCCGTCAGTGGTCTTCACTTCGACCTCGAACCAGCGCAGCACCTTCGAGCCGTCTGCGGCGGCGGCGCGCAACTCGTCGATGACGCTCTCCTCGAGCACGAAGCGCGCGTACACATCCGCATTACCGGGCGCGACGAAGTCGATCGCACCGGCCTTGTCCCACACGAGGTAGCGAGGGCCGAGGCGATGCATCGCCAACAGCATCCACCACGGATCGGTCATGGCGAACAAGTTGCCGCCGAACTGCGTGCCCACGTAGTTGCGATTCCAGAAATGCAGCCCGAGCCGCACGGTCGCGCGCGACCAATCGTCCGCGAGCTCGAGCACGCGAATGCCGTTGCACAGGAACGGCGGCCAGAAATTGATGAGTCGGCGGAGTGTCGACGCGCGCAGGGGTCGTCCTGACAGCAACTCAGTTGTCGCGCATGTTGCGAGTGGCGATGCGCATCTGCGCCTTGGAGAAATCGATCTCGAACGCGTCGACGAGGCCCAGCACGTCCATGCCCACGATGAGCGCCGGACGCTTCTCCAGATCCCACACTTTGAAGATGTGGAAATCGCCGTAGGTGACGGGGATATCGTCCACTTTGATGCCGTCGCCGAGCGTGATGCGCGGGGCGGCACCGGCTTCGCCGATGGCGACGTCCGTCGTCACGCCCGTGACCTCGGCGGCTGCGAGCAATCCCTCGTGTTGGGCGAGTTGCTTGCGAACGGCATTGCGCAGCGCGAGGTTCCCGAGCGAGCGCTCCGCTCCGGTGTCGATGATCGCGAGCGCGCGCACGCGCAGGATGCGCGCGTCGATGGCGATGAGGCCGTCGCGAATGCGCGAGCCGTGGATGATCGCCGAGCGGCGCAAGGCGTCCTCGTCACCGTTGCGCGCGATGACGACGCGATCCTTGCGGAAGTCGACGTAGACGTGACTCGAGTCGAGACCGGCGAGACCGAGCACCCCATCCGCGCCGGCCATGAGTGCGGACTGCACCACGGGCATGCGCGTGTTCTTGACGTAGACGTCGCCGGCTTGCAGCCGATCGATGAGCACGCCGGGCACGCGCGCCGTCCCCGTGACGCCGTTCAGCACCAACGAGTATTCGTCGGACGGCTCGAGCCCGAGCGACTGCGCGAGCTCGATGGACAACGTCGAATGCGATGCGCCGGTGTCGACGATCAGGCGGAACGGCCCCTGGCCGTTGATCATCACGGGAGCCAGGATGCGCCCGGTGCGATCGAGCCGCGTCGGCGCGGCGAACAGCGGTTCGTTTGCGGGCGCGGGTGCGGTGGAGATCAGCTCCGTGCCATGGGCCGCAAAAGCGGCGCAAGCCACGCAGATCGATCCGAACAAGCGTGCGACGGTGCCGGCGCGCGATCTGCGAGCAGCGACACCCCACTTCCGTCTCACGATGCGTCCTCGCCCGCCCTGCGGCTCGCGGGCTCTTGTGGTCGTGTGTGACGGATCATGATCCTCGCGCGCGCGTACATCAATTACGATGTCCGCGGTTGTGAACAGCTTCCGGTGAGCGGGAGGGCGCGCACGTGAACGACACGAGGGCGAGCATCGAGGGACCGGGATTCGGCCAGGAGCTGATCGCGCGCGTGCGCCGGGGTTGGCCGGACGCGCTGCGCATGGTGCTCGCCGCCGTCGGCTCCTTCGCGTTGTCGCAAGCCCTTCATTTGCCGGAAGCCTTTTGGGCCGTGCTGACGGCACTGGTGGCGGCTCGTCCCCATGCGGCGGGGACGGCGCGCGCCGGCATCGATCGCTTGGTGGGTACGATCGCGGGCGCAGCCGTGGCCACGGCCTTTGCGCTCACTCACCTGCACCTCACGCAACTGGAGCTGCTGTTCGCCGTGCTCGTGCCGCTGTGTCTGTTGGTGGCGGTTCACGAGAATTATCGAGCGGCGCCGGTGGCGGCGTTGATCGTCCTGTCGGGTGGCATGATCGGGCATTCGGCGTTGAGTACGGCGTTGTATCGCACTTCCGAGATCGCCGTTGGGGCGCTGATTGCGTTTATCGTGTCGGCGCTCGTCATGCCCAAGCGCGGGGATCACAAGGCGCTCGATCACGCCTCTTCTGCTACCAAGCTGCTGAGCTGTCTCGTTGGACCGGCGCTCGTGCCGCGCGAAGGGTCCGACACGTTCACGGATGGTGTGAAGGAGAAGCTGCGCGGCGAGCTGCGCCAGCTCATGGTGTTGACCCACCATTCACGCTGGAAGCGTCGCGCGGAGAACGCAGTGAGCAAGCTCACACGGCTGTTATCCGCGCTCAATGCGGACATCGGCTTCATCGAGCGGACGGTCACGCGCCCGCCGGTGCAGGACGAAGCGGCCGTGTACGCAGCGCCGTTGCGCGACGTCGCCAGTGCATTCGAGGGGCTGCTGAATCAGGCGGCCAACGCGTTCGCCGGTGAGGCTTCTCCGCCGCGCACGGATGCGTTGGATCAGGCGATCGGTGCGTTGGAGAATCCTGTCGCGCCCGTCGACGGCGGCGAGCCGTCCACGATGATATTGCCCCAGCACCTGCTCTTCCTCGTACGCACCTTGCGCGAGGATTGCCGAAAGCTCTGTCTATTGGCGGCCGCGTCTCAGCGCGCCGGCTAATTACTGCGACTCGACGACGACCTCTGCGCTCACCGAGTTCGCGATGTAGCAGGCCTCGTGCGAACGGTGATGGAGCTGGTCGAGCTGTTCTGCGGATGGCGACGCACCGACCCAGGCGATCTTCGGTCGCAGTCGCACCTTCACGATCGCCGTCGCGCCCTTCGCGTTCTTACCCATCTCGCCGACCGCATCGTCTTCGTAGCGATCGATCACGAGACCCGCGGAGGCCGCGTACGAGAGGAAGAACAACATGTGGCACGACGAGAGTGCGGCGACGAGCGCCTCCTCCGGATCGACGGCGGCAGGATTCGACAGCGGCACACGCACGGACAGCGGCGAGCTCGACGCGGGCACGACGGCGCCACCATCGAAACGCCACTCATGAGCGCGCGAATATTTGTTGTCCTTGAAAGGCGCGTCGGGTGCGCGCGACCACAGAACCGTTGCGGTGTAGGTGTGCATGGCGGAACCTCCGTCCCGCCATTCTAATCAGAAATAGCCGTTCAACTGCACGAAGTATGCGTGGCGATTCTGCAGATCGTTCTGCGGAATGCCGTCGTAGACGCGCGCACCCACGCGGAACTGCACGAACTGCAGCGGCGTGTACTCCCACACGATGCTGTAGCGTGTCTGCTGGTCCTCGGAGACTTCGCGATCGGGGTCGAAGTATTCCGCCGTCAGCTTGAGGTTCTGCCCTTTGCGATAACCCCAGTTCGCTTCGATCAGGCCCACGGCCTGTTTCCGCCGCGGCGTGAAGCTGTCGTCGAGGATGTAGTCGGCCTCTGCCAGCCATGCGATGGGTCCCGTGCGCAAACCGGCGAACACGTTCTGCATCTGCCGCTTGCCCGCCGCCGCGTCGTTGAAATTGAAGCTCGCACCCGCTCGCCAGATCGATCGCACGTGCTCGACGCGCACGCTGTATTGCTTGCCGGTGTCGTCCTCGGCCCCGCCGCCCGTGCCGTTCGACACGGCAAGCTGCGCACTCCACGGGCCGCTCTCGAGTCCCGCTTCGACACCGCGATCCGGCGTCGTGAAGTTGATGCCGGGGACCTGACGGATGAAGGCGGTGTCGTCCTGCAATCGCAAGCCGTAGGGCAGATACATCTGCCCCGCCTTCACATAGAAATGTTGATTGTCGAACCACAGTTTGCCGTACACCTCTTGATTGGCGCTGCCGCCGGGCGCGAGTTTCTGATCGACGTACAACGAGAGCCGCTCGGGGATCGCGCGCAATTCGAGATAGACGCGCAGCTCGTCCGTATCGAACGAAGACGTGTTCTGCTGATGGGGCACATCGACCGCGTTGGCGCTCGCCCGCAGATTCGCGCCGATCGCGAGAAAGCGAGTCCCCAGCTCACCCGTCCAGGGCTCGCCGGTATCGACGCGCTCCGCAGGCAACTCGGTCTGACTCCAGACGTCTCCGAACGTATTGCGCATGCCTCCGCCGGTGGGATTCACGTGACACTGCGAGCACTTCACGCCCTGCATCACGGCGAAGTACGGCTCGGCGCGCAGCACCGGACACGCGCAAAAGAGCAAAGCGACCAGCAGAAATCTCGACCTCACAGCGTGCCTCCCACCGAGAACTGCAGAACGAAGTTGCCGATGGCGAGCCCATCGCGATCACGCACAGGTTGCGCACCGTGACCCGACAACGTGAGTTGATAGCGATCGGGAACGAATGTGTTGCCCGGGGCGAGCTTCACCGCGAGGACCGTCGGCTGCAGCGAGCGCACCTCGATCTGCACTGGACCCATCGCGACGTCATTGCCGTCGCCGAATGTGCCGTCGCCACCGCTTCGCGTGAGCGTGACGGTGTCATTCGTGAGTGTCGCGACATCGAGCGTGCCCGCTGCCTGCAACAAGATCTCCGGCTGCGCGGGATTCAGCATCGCGCCGGCCGGCGGTGCGACGGCGCGCACTTGCATCGGCATCACATCGCTCACGGCCTGGGCTTGCGGCGCGCCGTTCGCGATCCATTGGCGGATCACGTTGATCGTCGATGCGGGTAACGGCGGCTGCCCGAGCGGCATCTGCCCGCCGACGGCCGCGCGCCCTTCCAACTTCTGGATGAGATAGCTGTTGTTCGGATCGCCCGGTGTCACGCGATTGAGCGACGGCACTTCGACGCTCGGCGCGTTCACCAACATCGCGTACGCCGATGCCTCGTCGAGGCGCAAGCCGAGCGGTGCGGCCGCGCCCGCGTGGCACTGCGTGCAGATCGGCGTGAAGACATTATCTTGTATCGATTTCAGATCGGCGGTGAGCGCTGCTCCTCCGCCGCCGCCATCAACGCCCGTGAGCGGCCGACCGTTCGCATCGAGACCTTCGCCGTTGCCGGCGCAACTCGCAGTTGCGCACGCTGCAATCAGCACCGCACATCGCATGTTGCTCATCGCACACCCGCTGACTCAGTCGTGCCGGTAGGTACTGCGCGATTTGCGGGCGGTTCAGTCGCAAAAAGATTTTCGGAGATCTCGAACCGGGAGCGCAGCGCGAGTCACTCATTCGCACTCAACACGCGCACACGCGTTGTTCCGAGGAGACAGCGAACATGGTGTATATCCGGCACAGCGTCACGGCTGCGCGCCTTCTTTTATCCGCAACGACTGCAGCCCTACTCGTCGCATGCGGCGGCGGTTACGGCGGCAACGGTATGAGCACGTCGCCGACGCCCGCGCCGACGCCCGCACCCACTCCGGCACCCGCACCGACGCCCAGCGCGTTCTCGATGAGCCCCCTCGTCTCGGATGGCTCGGTGACGACGCCCACCAAAGATACGAAGCTCATCAATCCCTGGGGCATCGTGTTCGCGCCGAACGCACCCGTGTGGATCGCGAACAATGCGACGGGCAGCTCGACGCTCTACGACGGCACGGGCCTCAAGGTCGCGCTGGAAGTAGCGCTTCCCGCGGGCGCAAACGGCGACGCAGACGCGACGGGCATCGTGAACAACGCGACGACCGACTTCGTCGTGACGAAGGGCACGGCCTCTGCACCCGCGCGCTTCATCTTCGACGGCGAGGGCGGCACTATTCTCGGCTGGTCGCCGACGGTCGACCCGGCCAACGCGATCATCGCGTACACCGATACCGGCGGTGCCGTATACAAAGGCCTCGCGATGGCCGCCGACGGCGGCGCGAACTTCCTGTACGCGACGGACTTTCACAACAACAAGGTCGACGTGTTCGACAAGAGCTTCCAGAAAATCACGGTGGCGGGCGGCTTCACGGATTCGACTCTGCCCGCAAACTACGCGCCGTTCGGCATTCAAGCCGTAACGAGCGGCGGAACGACCGTCATCTACGTGACGTATGCGCAGACCGTCGCCGGCTCGAACGACAACGCGAACGGCGCCGGGCTCGGGCTCGTCAACGTGTTCGATACGAAGGGCACGTTGCTGAAGCATCTCGTGCCGACCGGCGGCGCGCTGAACGCGCCTTGGGGCGTGGCGCTCGCGCCGTCAACAGGGTTCGGCACGCTGAGCGGCATGGTGCTGATCGGCAATTTCGGCGACGGCGTGATCAATGCCTACAACCCCGATACCGGCGCGTTCGTCGACAGCATCAAGAACTCGGCCGGGCAAGCGATCGCGAACGCCGGCCTGTGGGGCATGGCGTTCGGCAACGGCGCGCGTAATCAACCGACGACGACCTTGTACTTCGCGGCGGGCATCGCGGACGAAGCCGCCGGTCTGTACGGTCGCATCGATCTCGGGGCCACGGCGCCCGATATCGTCGCGCCGACAGTTACGCTGTCCGCGCCCGCTGCTGCTACGACGGTGAGCGGCACGGTGGCGGTGACGGTGACCGCGTCGGACAACATCGGCGTGACGAGTGTGCAGTTCTTCGCCGGCACGGCGTCCATCGCCACGGCGACGGCATCACCGTTCACGGTCAACTGGGATACGACCGGCACGACGAATGGCGCCGTGTCACTCACGGCGCAAGCAAAAGACGCTGCGGGCAACGTGACGACATCTCCTGCAGTCAGCGTCACTGTGTCCAATACCGCGCCTCCGCCGGCGACCGTGACGCTCACTCAGCTGCAGACGTCGATCTTCACGCCGCGTTGCGCGCCCTGCCACAACGGTAGCGGCGCGGGACTGCCGGGCTCGATGAATCTGACGTCGACGGCATCCACGTTCGCAGCGCTCGTGAATGTCACGAGCCTGGAGAACAGCGCGCTGAAGCGAGTGCTACCGGGTCAGCCGAATGACAGCTACGTCGTGAAGAAGCTGGAAGGCACGGACATCGGCAGCACGGCGCGCATGCCCTTGGGCGGACCGTTCCTCGATCAACCGACGATCGATATGGTGCGCACGTGGATCACCCAGGGCGCGCAGAATAATTGAGAGAGTCGAGACGGCGCGCTCGCGGGCCAATGCGAGCGCGCCGTCTCGATGAGCTACTTGGATTTGGACCAG
>Ga0081455_10000537_pt1 | contig 49240 bp, 57 predicted proteins | sample TabmetS3T2R1_FD_70207 | JGI IMG/M metagenome (GOLD analysis project Ga0081455, IMG submission 70207) | Tabebuia heterophylla rhizosphere microbial communities from the University of Puerto Rico - S3T2R1 | ecosystem: Host-associated > Plants > Roots > Rhizosphere ...
CACGTCTTCAGGGAAATACCGATACTTCTTCGTCATGCCAGTTCCTCTCTACGAGAAACTGTCCGCACTTTCCCTGTCTCATTTTTGGGGGCCGCTACACGGCGAATTCCGAACAGCGAGCCCCGCGCTCGGTCAGGCCGACCAGCCCAACCGCGACCGTCCGATCGCCATCGCCACGGCCGCCTGGCTCGGCTCGACGACGGGCAGGCCGACATGGCGCTGCAGGCGATCGCGATACCGCGCCATGCCGGCGCAGCCCATGATCAGCACATCCGCGCCGTCCTCGTCACGCAGCTCCGCCGCAACCTCGGCCATGCGGGCAAACGTCGTGGCCTCGTTGCTGAGCTCGACGACGCCGAGCCCGATGGCGCGATCGCCCGCCATGCGATCGCCCACGCCCATCTGGCCGACATAGCGCAGATGTCGCGGGATGGATTTGCGCAGGATGGAGATCACGCCGAAGCGCTGGCCGAGAGTCATGGCGGTGAGAATTCCGCACTCGGCGATGCCCAGCACCGGCTTGGTGGTGATCTCGCGCGCCGCATGCAGGCCTGGATCGGAATAGCAGGCGATGACGAAGGCCGAGCAATCGTTGTCGCGCTTTTTCACCATGTCGCCGATCGGCCCCACGACCTGCTCGACATGGGCCTGGCTCTCGATCCCCGGTGGGCCTTCCGCCAAGGTGACGCACTCGATCATGGGGCCGCCCGGCATGCGCAATGGCTCCATCGCCGCGTCGATGCCCTTGGTGACGGCTTCCGTGGAGTTGGGGTTGATGACCAGGATTCGTTCGGACATGAGCCGCACCATGGCGCCTAAATTGCTATTCAACAATGGCTGATCTAAATCAGGGTCCGCTTCCCCTGGGGACTTTGAGTGGGATTTTGAGGTGGGACTTTGATGGGAGGGGTTTCAATGTTGCAACGTCTTGCTGCGATCACGGTCGCGGCACTCCTGGTCGCGGCGCCAGCGCTCGCTCAGGACAAGCAGCCGCCGCTGCGTACCGGCGTCGACGGCACCTTCGCGCCGCATGCCATGCCCAAGCTGGGCGGCGGCGTCGAAGGCTTTCAGATCGACCTTTTCACCGAGGCCGCCAAGCGCATGAAGCGCGAGATCACCATCGACGCGGTGAGCTTCTCGACCCTGATCCCGGGCATGCAGGCCGGGCGCTACGACTTCATCGCCGCGCCGACGACCGTCACCAAGGAGCGGGCGGAGAACATGCTGTTCACCGCGGGCTACCTGTGGACCGCCTTCCAGTTCGGCATCAAGAAGGGCACCCCGCCGATCAAGAGCTGGGAAGACCTCAAAGGCAAGTCGGTTGCGGTCAACAAGGGCACGCCGTACGAGACGCTCTCCAAGCAGATGGCGGAGAAGTACGGCTTCACCGTCCAGGTCTACGATACCCAGCCGGACGCAACGCAGGCCGTGCTGTCGGGCCGTGCCTACGCGACCTTGGGCGGCAACACGACGATCGTCTATGCGGCCTCGAAGAACCCCAACTTCATCGCCGACCTCGAGCTCAAGGAGACTCGCGCGCACTGGGCGGCGCCCGTGCCGAAGAACAATCCCAAGCTGCGCGCCGAGCTGCAGGATGCGCTCGACTGCATGAAGAAGGACGGCACGATCGCCAAGCTGATGGAGAAGTGGTTCGGCAAGAAGCCGGAGCCCGACGACCTCGCCGTCGTCATCACGCCCGGTTACGGCGTGCCCGGCATGCCCGGCTACGACCCGACCCCGCACGAGCTGCACTGCGGATGATCCTGTCTTGCCGGAGCGCGGACCTCCTGGTCCGCTCATATTCATGCGCATGAGGCGGGCCTGGAGGCCCGCGCTCCAATGAACGCCATCGTCGAAGCCCGCGGCATCCACAAGCACTTCGGCCACCTGCACGTCCTCAAAGGCGTCGACCTGGCGGTGGCGGAGCGCGAGCTGGTGTTCGTGATCGGCCCCTCCGGCTCGGGCAAGTCGACCTTGCTGCGCTGCCTCAACCGCCTGGAGGAGCCGTCCTCTGGCACGGTCGTGGTCGACGGCATCGACATGCTCGATCCCAAGACCGACATCAATCACGCCCGCCAGCGGATCGGCATGGTGTTCCAGTCCTTCAATCTCTATCCACACATGACGGCGCTGGGCAACGTGACGCTGGCCCTGCGCAAGGTCGCGGGCAAGTCGCGCGCCGAGGCCGAGGCGCTCGGCCATGCCGCGCTTGCCCGCGTGGGCCTCGCCGATCGCGCCGGCCACACGCCGGGTCAGCTGTCGGGCGGGCAGCAGCAACGTGTCGCCATCGCCCGCGCCATTGCGCTCGAGCCGCGCGTGATGCTGTTCGACGAGCCGACCAGCGCGCTTGATCCTGAGCTCGTGGGCTCGGTGCTGGAGGTCATGCGCGGCTTGCGCGAATCGGGCATGACCATGATCGTGGTCAGCCACGAGATGGGCTTCGCTCGCAACGCCGCCGACCGCGTCGTGTTCATGGATCAAGGCCTGATCGTCGAGCAGGGCCCGCCGTCGGCCATCTTCGAAGCTCCGGCCCAGGAACGCACCCGCGCCTTCATCGGCCAGATCCAGCGGCATTGACGTGTCGACCTGGGACCGTTTCGTCGAGACCTTCTTCAACGGGAAGGTGATGCTGAAATACCTGCCGGACATCCTGTCCGGCATGGTCGTCACGATCGAGCTGGCGGTGCTGATCGTGCTGAGCGGCCTGTTCGCCGGCCTCGTGCTTGCCCTGCTGCGCAGCCTCGCCATCCGCCCGCTCAACTGGCTGATCGTCTTTCTGGTCGATCTGTTCCGCTCGCTGCCGCCCCTGGTGATCATCGTCCTGATCTATTTCGGCCTGCCTGCGGCGGACATCTCGCCGTCCGGCTTCGTGTCGACCTGGCTGTCGCTTGCGCTGGTGCTGATGGCTTTCTCTGAAGAGATCTTCTGGGCCGGCATCACCTCGGTGCCGAGAGGACAGTGGGAGGCCGCGCGCTCAACGGGCCTGAGCTTCGGCCAGACCTTGATGAGCGTCGTGCTGCCCCAGGCGCTGCGCCTGACCATCCCGCCGCTCACCAACCGCACCATCGCGATCACCAAGGGTACGGCGCTCGGTACCGTCGTCGCTGTCACCGAGATCCTGGGTCAGGCAAGCTCGGCGGTGTCGAACTCCTACAATCCATCGCCGCTCATGATGGGGGCGGCCGCCTACATCGTGCTGTTCCTGCCGGTTGTCGTCGCAGCGCGCTGGATCGAGAGCAAGTTCGCGTGGAAGCGATGATCGAGACCTTTCTCAATCCCGAGATCATCGCCGCTGCCTGGCCGATCGTGCTGGCAGGGCTTCTCAACACCATCCTGCTGTCGCTGATCGTCGTGCCGCTCGGCCTGTTCGGTGGGCTCATCCTGGCGGTGCTCGCCACCGTGCATCACCCGTTGGTGCGCTGGCCGCTGATGGCCTGGGTCGATTTCTTCCGTGCCTTTCCGCCGCTGGTGCTGCTGGTGCTGCTGTTCGCCGGCCTGCCGTTTGCGGGCCTGGAGCTGAGCGGCTTCGCCTGCGTCGCCATCGCCTTCTTCCTCAACACCGGCGCCTATTACGGCGAGATCTTCCGCGCCGGCATCGAGTCGGTGCCGACGGGGCAGGTCGAAGCCGGCCGTTCGACGGGGTTGAGCCGCCTGCAGGCGATGACTTACATCGTCCTGCCGCAGGCCGTGCGCAACGTCCTGCCCGACCTTCTGTCCAACACGCTCGAGGTCGTGAAGCTCACCTCGCTGGGCAGCGTGGTCGCCGTGCCCGAGCTGCTGTTCCAGGCGCGTCAGGCGCAGAGCCTCACCTACAGCCCGACGCCCATTGTGGTGGCGGCGATCATCTACTTCCTGCTGCTGTGGCCGCTGGTTCGCCTGCTGAGCCGGCTGGAGAATCGTGCGCTGGTCGGACGCAGGTGAGCTACGCAACTCCGTTGCGTCGACATCGTTGGCGCGGAAGCCCAACGCCAACGATCGGAGGTCTGCATGCACGACGAGGAAGAACGTCCACCTTCGCGACGCACGGTCATTGCCGGCGTGACGACAGGTTTGACGGCCCTCGGCACTTCCGCGGTTGCGCAGGCACCGACACAGCAGGCGACGGCGCCGCCGCCCGTTGGCATCATGGGTCTTCAGAATCCGGTCGACCAGTATCCTCGGCCGCCTTTCCCGACTCAGCAGCAGCCGTGGCCCGGTCTTGCGAGCCGGATGACGCCGCGGCCGGATCACGGCGAGGACAGCTACCAGGGGGCGGGCCGGCTGGCGGGTCGCCGTGCCTTGGTCACCGGCGGCGATTCCGGCATCGGCCGCGCAGTGGCGATCGCCTTTGCGCGTGAGGGTGCCGATGTGGCGATCAACTATCTGCCGCAGGAGGAGCCCGATGCGCGCGAGGTGATGCATCTCATAAAGTCCGCCGGCCGCAAGGCGGTGGCCTTGCCGGGCGACATCCGCAGCGAAGCGTTCTGCGGTCAGCTCGTCGCCGATGCGGTGCGCGGCCTCGGTGGCCTCGACACCCTGGTCAACAACGCCGCGCGTCAGGTCTCGCAGACCTCGATCCTCGACATCTCGACCGAGCAGTTCGACGATACCTTCAAGACCAACGTCTATGCGATGTTCTGGATCACCAAGGCCGCAGTGCCGCATCTCAAGCCTGGCGCGACGGTCATCAACACCGCCTCGGTGAATTCCTACGAGCCCGGCGCGAACATCATCGATTACGCCGCGACCAAGGGCGCGATCATGATCTTCACCAAGGGCCTGGCCAAGCAGCTCGCCAGGCAGGGCATCCGCGTCAATGCCGTGGCGCCCGGCCCGGTCTGGACACCCCTGCAGGTCACCGGGGGCCAGCCGCCGGACAAGCTGCCGAACTTCGGCGGCGAGGCGCCGATGGGCCGGCCCGGACAGCCGGTGGAGCTGGCGCCTCTCTACGTGCTGCTGGCCTCCCAGGAGTCGAGCTATTCCACAGGGCAGGTATTCGCTGCGGTGGGCGGACGCGGCGGCCCATAGGCTTGGCGCAAGCGGGCGAAATCCCATAGCCTCCCCGATCAAAGGGAGGAAACACAAATGCACCGCATCATCGGCGTGCTGCTCGCGCTCGTGCTCGCGTCGGCCGTCCGTCCGCTGGCCGCCGAGACCAATTGGCCGGAGAAGCCGGTGCGTCTGGTCGTGGGCTTCACGCCGGGCAGCGCCACCGACGTCACGGCGCGCCTGTTCGCCGACAAGTTCGCGCAGGCCTGGGGCCAGCCTGTCGTGGTCGACAATGTCGCCGGCAACTCCGGCGCCATCGGCACCGACAAGGTCGCCAAGGCGCAGCCCGACGGCTACACGCTGATGTGGGCCGGCAACGCGGCCATCACGGTCCTGCCCAGCCTGCAGACGCTGCCGTTCGATCCCCTGAAGGATCTCGCGCCGATCTCGACCACGCTGTCGATGCCGTCGATCTTCTTCGTCAACAACGACCTGCCGGTGAAATCGATCGCCGACCTGATCGCCTACGCCAAGGCCCATCCCGGTAAGCTCTCCTATGGAACGCCGGGCGTGGGGACGCCGCAGCATGTGGCGGGAGAGCTGTTCTGCCATCTGGCCGGCATCAAGATGGAGCACATCCCGTATCGCGGCGCCAATCTTGCCGACGTCATGTCGGGCGTTGTGCCGGTTGGCATCCAGAACGCCGGCGCCAGCCTGCCGCTGGTGCGCGACGGCCGCGTGCGAGGCATCGCCGTCACCTCGCTGAAGCGCTCGCCCAATGCGCCGGACCTGCCGACCCTGAACGAGTCGGGTTTCGCGGGCTTCGAGGCGACCTCGTGGTTTGCGCTGATGGGGCCCGCCGGCACGCCGCACCCTATCATCGACAAGGTGCGTGCCCAGGCGCTGAAGGTGCTGGCCGATCCGGAGATGAAGAAGAAGTTCGCCGCGCTGGGCCTCGACATCGTCGGCAGCACGCCGGAGGAGACGCGCGCTGCCATCGCCAACGACATTCCCAAGTGGGCCAAGGTCATCAACGATGCCAACATCAAGCCGAGTAACTGACATGGTCTCGTTCAAGCGCTTGTCGTCCGCCCTCGATGGCAATCCCGCCTTGCAGCGACGGGCGAAGCTCGCGTCTCTGTCTTTCAAGGTCGTGAGCGGGAGCGAGAGTGCAATCGTGCAGGTCGGCGACACGGTGCGCGTGTCACCCGATCAGCAGAATGGCGTCGCGTTCACGCTTCAGGCCGCTGCCGCCAGCTGGACCGAGTTCGCCAAGCCGGTGCCGGCTGTTGGCTTTCAGAGCCTGGTCGGCATGCAGCGAATGGGGCATTTGCGTCTCGACGGCGATGTGCTGGCCTGGGGTCGCAACCTGTTGTTTCTCGAGCAGCTCTTCGCGAGCCTGCGGCCGTCGTCAGCGGGCGAAGTCACCGCGCCTGTTGGAGAGCCCATCATCGAGCCGATCGTCGGTCGTTACTTGAGGCTCGATTTCAAAGGCAAGCCGCATCGCCTCTACTTCGAGGAGGCGGGGCAGGGCATTCCCTTGCTCTGCCTGCACACTGCTGGAGCCGATGGAAGACAGTTCCGGGCGCTACTGAATGATGCCGAGGTCACCCGGCGCTTTCGGGTCATCGCCTTCGACCTGCCGTGGCACGGCAAGTCGTCGCCGCCCGTTGGTTTCGAGAGCGAGGCCTATCGCCTGACGACGGATCTCTATGTCGATACCGTGATGGCGGTCTCGCAGGCGCTGGGGCTCGAGCGACCGGTCGTGATGGGCTGCTCCATCGGTGGCCGCGCCGTGCTGCATCTGGCGTTGCGCCACGGCGCTTGCTTCCGGGCGGCTATCGGCTTGCAGTCGGCAACCCATGCCGACGCTGGGGCCGACACCAGGCTGCGCGATCTCGGCGTGCTGTTCCGTCCCGACGTGCATGGCCAGGAGGCCGCGGCGGGCACGGTCGGTGCCTTGATCGCGCCCACCTCGCCGCGCAGCGATAGATGGGAAACCTTGTGGCACTACATGCAGGGTGGCCCGTCCGTCTTCCTGGGCGACCTGCATTACTACTTCGACGACGGCGACCTCAGGAACGCCGACCTCGGCGGGCTCGACGAGCGCTGTCCGCTCTACCTGCTGACCGGCGAGTACGATCTATCGGCCACGCCCGCGCTTACGGCGGAGCTGGCGCGGCTCACGCAGGCGCGGCATTTCGAGGTGATGCAGGGGCTCGGCCATTTCCCGATGTCCGAGAGCCCGCTTCAGTTCCGGCGCTATCTGCTGCCAGTGCTCGATCGCATCGCCGCAGTCGGGTAGGTCGACCGCCGAGTCACTGGCCGGGCTTGGTGCCCAATGGCTCGCGCTCTTCGACGACGCGACCGTCGGGGTAGACGATCACCCGGCTCGGCACGCCCAGCGGACGAGTGGGCACGGCATCGCGGCTGGTCTGTGCCTTCCAGGAGCCGTCGTTCTGACGCGTCATGCGATCGACCTGGTAGCCTCGCGATTCGATACGGTCCCGGGAAAGCGTTTCAGTGTTGGGATAGCGCGCGCCGTACGAGGTCGACGGCGCCGGAGCGGGCGTCGATGCCGGCGGGGTCACCGGTATCGGTGGTGGAAGCGCACCAGGCGACATTGTCTCGGGCATACGGCCGGCGTTGCCGATGGAACCTGGCGCATATTGCGCTGCGGCGGGGCCCGCCGCGAGCAGGAGAAGGGCAGTCGTGGCGATCAAGGGGCGCATGGCCGGGATATGGATCGTCCCGCCGGCCCCCACAAGTCATCCTTCCGTATCAAGATCAGGTGAGCCGGCAGCACTGGCGGGACGTAAACGAGGAGTAAACCGTCCCGCCAGGCCGGTCAGCAGAGACCTTTCGGCCTACTGCTCCCTGATGGTCCCATCGGGTTGTAGAACGACGGCGACCTCGGCGTTGTTCCGCATGGCCTTGGCGGCCCAGTTGCCGGCCGGGTCGCGGCTCAGGCTGCGAACGCCGGTATAGCCCCGGGCCTCCAGTTGCGCCTTGGCAGCCGCCTCGCTGCCGGTGGCATTGGATGGCGTCTTGGGCAGGTTGGTGTTCGGGTTGCTGGTGCCGCCCGGCATCGAATCCATGGCCCGGCCGCCCGGCGTGCTGGGCGCCTGCATCTGGGCGTGTGCCACGCCTGCCGCGGCGATCAGCGCTAAAGTGACGAGGGTACGCTTCATGAGGGGTCCTCCGTCCTGACTAATCGTTCGAACGGCGAGTGAACGCGGACCCTGTCCGGGTGTTGCATGACAAATGCGCCGGAACCTTCTGGCTCAGGCGCTGTTACGCTTGCCCCACCGTTCCAGGTAGTCGATGCAGAAGGCGAGGTCGGTGACATCGACATAGCGCCGTCCGATGTCGCGCAGATTGTCCCGGTGCGGCCCGTCCTCGATATCGCCGACACAGTCCTCCGGCACCAGGGTCCGGAAGCGATGGCTGAAGCTGTCGAGCGCGCTGCCGCGGATGCAACCCGAGGTGTTGCAGCCCGTGATGATCATGGTGTCGACCCGTTCCTTCAGGAAGTAGCTGGCCACCCCGGTCTCGAAGAAGATCGAAGGCCCCTTCTTGGTCACCTTGAGGTCGTAGTCTGGCCGGTAGATGCGCGGGTCGAGCACCGTGCTGGGATGGTCGTGCAGGAAGGTCTGCTTCACCGCCGTGATCTTCCAGTAGGGCATCTCGCGCTCGCTCATGTAGGCCGTGTTGCACACCGCCACGGGCGCGCCGACCCGCCGCGCAACCGTCAGGAGCTTGGCTGTGTTCTCGACCGCGCGCATGACCAGCGGCGCGCCGCCCAGCGGGTATTGCGGGTCGGTGAAGCCCAGCTGGAAATCGACCACGACGATGCCAGGTTTCTCGCCCGTCCCTACGGGAATCTCGCCATAGCTGCGTCTCTGGTAGTCGTCGGTCATTGCCAGCCTCCCGAAATGAAAAAGGCCCGCTCCGATGGACAGAGCGGGCCGCTGTCGATCTCTTCGGCAGCTTAGCGCAACTCGGCGACCTTGCCGTCGCTGTTGAGGACGACCGGAACAGCTGCATTGCTGGCATTGCGCGCCATGCCGTGCCATGTGCCGTCGTCATTGCGCCATAGGCCACGGACGCCGCTGTAGCCGGCTTTCTCGATCTGCTCGCGGGCGACTGCTTCGCCGACCGTCGGCGTCGGGTCGCTGCGCGGGCCCAGCGGATCGGCCTGCAGCGCCGGCCGCGCCATGGTCGAACCGCCGATGACGGGGTAGCGAGCCTGCGCGTTTGCCGCCGTGGCAGCGAGAATGAGGGCGAGCGCGATGAGGGGACGTTTGATCATTCAGTTACTCCTTTACGATTGTCCTTTCGGACGCGCGCGATCCTCGCGAGCATTGCGGCCACTTTGTGGTACGCATGGCCGCTCATCCCAATGGTCACGACTGCACCGACCGTGATGAAAATGTCGATCGTTATGCCGCCGTAACGCCGATCAGCGACTCGTGCAGCCACATCATCGCGACATAGGCGATTGTGCCGATCAGGATCACGATCGCGTCATTGCGACCGAAGCGGGCGACAGGTGCGGCACCCTGATCGCCGCGACGCTTCACGGCGATGCGGTCGTAGACCGCCCAGGCGAGAAGGCCGCCGAACAGGAGCATCGAGCCGAGATCGCCGTTCACCAGCAGATGCGAGAGCGCCCATACCTTGACCGCCACTAGCATGGGATGACGTAGCAGCGCCTTGATTCTGCTCGGCGGTGCGTAGGCGGCGGCCAGTGCCACGAAGGCGAACCACAGAAGCACAAGCGCAACAGGATGGAAGATGCGGAAGGGCGGGTCCCAGATCTGGATGTAGCCTGCGCTGCGGTAGCGACCGAACCCCCAGACGATCAGCACCAGCCCGACGGCGGCGGCCAGCGAGTAGAGACCCTTGTATGGCCCTTCGCCGAGCCGGCCGATCACCGCGGCGCGTGCCGGCCGCAGCGTCGTGAAAGTGTGGATGCCCAGGAAGAGGATCAGACCCAGAACCAGGATGGTCATACTTTCAGATTAGCAGATTAGCCCATCCGACAACTGTTCTTCGGATGTGTGAAAACTCACAGTAGCTGCCTTGCCGATGACCTAATTGAGGCTCGCGGCAGACATGATTCCGGCCCATAGACAGCAACTGCTCGGTGGGCCGGGGCGTTGTTTCCGCACTGCCACTTGAGCGTGGCTTTGGGGGCTTTTATGCGACGGTTGGCTGTTGTGATTGCCTCAGCCCTGGCGTTGGCGGCGGGGCCGCTTTCAGCGCAACAAGTAGCGCTGACGCAAGCCAAGGCGGAATGTCCGCCGGGTGAACCCGACTCTCTTCAGATCAGCTGGACGGCGCCTTGCGACAGCGGCACGTGGTTGTTCGATACCGAGGCGGGCTGTCGGATGTGGGATTGGCATCCCGCGCCTGAGGACGGGGTGACGTGGCGCGGCGCTTGCCACCGCGGCTTGCCTGACGGCCACGGCGAGGCGCAATGGTTCGAGCACGGCCGGCCGATCGACCGCTTTGTCGGCACCTACCGGCAGGGCAAGCGGGAAGGCGAAGGCCATTACGTCTGGAACGACATGGTGCGGTTTGACGGCCGCTACGCCAACGATGTGCCACAGGGGTACGGCGTGGCGCAGATCGAAGGCGTAACCCTGGCCGGCGAGTGGAACAAGGGCTGCCTCAGCAATGGCGACAAGGTCGTGGCGATCGGCGTGCCGCGCGCGTCGTGCGGCAAGGGCGGGAACATCGCCACCCGCTAGGTCGGGGTGATATCGAGCCAGTGCGCGAGAACGCCGATCAGGCCCGAAGCGATGATCGGGTAGGCGGGGTTGATCTTGGTCCGCAGCAGCAGCAGGAACACGGCGATCGCCAGCACCGCATAGAGCAGGCCGATCAGCGCACCACGGCCCATGACGATGGCACCGGCCAGCACCAGGCCGACCGATACCGAGCCCAGCCCGGTCTGGACGGCGGGTCGCCAGCGCCATGTGGAGAGGTGGATCCAGAGACGGCCGATCGCGAAGGTGAGCAGGCCGGTCGGCAGGAAGAAGGCGATCAGCGCTACAAGCGCGCCCGGCACGCCGGCGACGACCGCACCAATCGAGGCCACCATCATCATGTTGGGGCCGGGCGACAGCTGGCCCAGGCTGTAGAAGTGCAGCAGGGCCGGGAAGCTCACCCAGTGGTAAACGTCCACGGTCAGCGTCTTGAGCTCGGGAAAAGCCGCCATCCCGCCGCCGACGGTGAGCAGCGAGAGATAGGCGAAGACCGCTGCGAGGTCGCCGAGCTGCTTCATTTGGGATCGCTGCCGTCCTGCTTGCGGCGCGGCCGATGCCACCAGATGGCGACCGCGCCCGCGGCCACCAGCGCGTAAGGTACTTGCACATGGAAAATGACGACAGCCGCCGCTGTGGCGAGGACAAAGATGTAGTCGGCAAACGTCTTCAGGACCTTGGCGCCGAGCTGCACCATCACGACGACGATCAGCCCGACGGCTCCAGCGGCGATGCCATGTAGGAACGCTTTCGACCAAGGGTCGTCGCCGCCGATGCTGTAGGCGAAAGCGGCGATAGTCATGATCGTGCCGCCGGGCAGGCACATGCCCAGCGTCGCCAGCACCGCACCCCGCCAGCCGCGCAGGCGATCGCCGACCAGGATCGACATGTTGGTCGCGTTGAGGCCGGGAAGGGTTTGGCTGATCGACAGAAGCTCGACGAAGGTGACGTCGTCCAGCCAGCGCTGGCGCACCACCAGCCCGGTGCGCAGGTATCCGACGACACCGCCACCCAGGCTGGTCGCGCCCATCACAAGGAAGACCCAGAAAATTCGCCCGAGAGAGGGCGGGGCTGGCGCGGAGACGGGGTCGCTCATTCGTGGGCTTGCGGCGGATTGCCCTTCAGCCGGTAGACGGCGCCGGTCTTGGTGGTGGTGAGCGCCAGCCAGTCCCCGGCCGTTTGTTGCAGCTCAAGGAAGAAGCGCTCACACGCATGCAACGACTTGTTGGCGATGCCGTCGGGGCCATCGAAGCGGAGCTGGAAGGCGAACTCGCCGACGAACGGGTGATGGTCGCCGCGTGAGCGCCATAAGCCCAGATTGGCCATCGCCCTCGTATGGTGGCCGAAATCGAGCTCACAGATGTCCTGCAGGAGCTCCTCGACGATGCACTGGTTGACCAGCGACACGTCGGTCGGGCCGTCGAGAGAGATCGTCTTGAGCGGCGGAAAGAGGTCCTGAAGCTCGGGCAAGGTCATATGGCCTAGCGAGGCCATCGCCATGCGATCTGCCTCAGGCGCCTGGCTCAATCCGAACTCCACATTGTGCGACAGGAGCCGTCGCACGCCGCCGATATGCTCCTTGAGCGGCATGACCTCGAGCTTGAACTTGATCTTGTATTTCCCGCTGATATTGGGCCGGACGTCCAGTCCCTGGGCCATCATCATGTCCGGGCTGCGATACTTGAAGACGATCTCCGGGTCGCTCACCGGGAAGCCGTCCTCGTAGGCGATGCGCCGGCGCACGATGAAGGCGTTGTTGTAGAGATGGAAGTCGCCGGTGTCGAGGAACAGCACTTCCCGCACTTCCGGACGTTGCTGCAGCTTGGGCGTATGGTGATAGCCTATCCCTGTCTTTTCGGCCGCATGCTGCACGAGAGCGGCGAAGTCCTTGAAGACCTTGGCCGAAGTGAAACGATCCGGCTTCAGGATCAGCTTGCATTGGAGATATTCGATCTCGTCGAAGCGCCTGCCATCGACGTAGGTGCCTTCCCGGTGCTCGGCGAGCCACTCCGGCAGCATGAATTTCTGCTTTTCCCCAGACATCTCCTCTCCCCGCTTCCAACGTATCCGCCGTTCACGTCCCTGTCATCGCCATTGTTGGAGTGTCGACCTTGCCGAACGACTCGACCTTGCCGCCATCGTAGCAGACGTAGTAGCGGTCGTTCAGGCTCCATGGCACGCGGCTCCAGAAGTCCTTGAGCAGCGCATAGTAGGAGCACTGCTTGCCGGCCGCGTAGGTCACGGCCTGAGGCGGGCCCATGATGGATTGCACCTGGTCGGTGGTCATGCCCGCCTGGATCCGTTCCATGTTCTGGGCCGGCACGGCGCAGGCGGCCGCCGATCCGGCCATCAACAACGCTAGAGCAAGGCGCTTCATCGCTTGCCTCCCAGTCCCATTGTGCACCTTTGGCATCGATAAGTCAGGCTCGGCCTCGCCGGCAACAATTGTCGGGCAGGGGACCCGCTGGCGAAGTAACAGTCGATGCGCTAGGTCCGTTGCATGCAAAATCTCTCCCGCTTCCAGCCGCCGGGCCTGTCGGCATCGCTCAGCGACGCCATCGGCAATCTCAGCGAAACGCCGATCGCCGAGGTGGCGATGAGCGTCTTTGGGGATCCCGAGGTGATCCCCTTGTGGTTCGGCGAGGGCGACCTCGTAACGCCCGCGTTCGTATGCGAGGCGGCGGCCCAGGGCCTGCAGGCCGGCGAGACGTTCTATACTTGGCAGCGCGGCATTCCCGAGCTGCGCGCCGCGCTCAGCTCCTACACCGAGCGGCTCTACGGCATCCAATGCCCGGTCGATCGCCTGACGGTGACGACCGGCGGCATGCAGGCCATCCTGCTCAGCTGCCAGCTTCTCCTCGATCCGGGCGACAACATCGTCATCGTCTCACCGATCTGGCCCAATATCACCTCGGCGACCAAGCTGGCGCGCGGCGAGCCCAAATATGTGGCGCTCGACCGCAAGCCGGACGGAAGCTGGGCGCTCGACCTCCAGAAGGTCTTCGACGCGGTCGATGCGCGCACCCGGGCGATCTTCATCAATTCGCCGGGCAATCCGACCGGCTGGACCATGACTTCGGAGGAGCAGCGCGCGGTTCTCGAGTTCGCCCGGAAGCGCGGCCTGTGGATCATGGCTGACGAAGTCTATGCGCGCCTGATCTACACGCGGCCCGTGGCGCCGTCGTTCCTCGAGCTGGCCGGCCCCGACGATCCTCTGCTGGTGCTGAACTCCTTCTCCAAACCCTGGGCCATGACCGGGTGGCGCATCGGCTGGCTCACGCATCCGCCGGGGCTGGGGGATCAGTTCGCCAAGCTGGTGCAGATCAACACGTCGGGTGTGCCGCACTTCCTGCAGCGTGGCGCCGTGGCGGCGTTGGAGAAGGGCGACGGTTTCATCACCGAGATGGTCGACCGCTGCCGTGCCGGCGGCGAACTGGTATTCCAGCGCCTGTCCGCCCATCCGCGCATCACCATCGCTCGGCCGGAAGCGGCCTTTTATGCCTTCTTCTCGGTTGAAGGCGTCAAGGACACGATGGCCTTCTGCAAGAGCCTGGCAAAGGACCATAAAGTTGGCTTGGCGCCGGGTGAGGCCTTCGGCCCGGGTGGGCAGGGCAATGTTCGGCTGTGCTTTGCGTCCGGCGCAGAGCGGCTGAGCAAAGGCCTCGACCGCATCGAAGCCGCGATCAAGGCGCTATGATGCAGCCATGGTCGACGCCCCTTCCCTCGACGTCCGGCACCTGCGCAAGGTGTACGGCGAGATCGTCGCCGTCGATGATCTGAGCTTCACCGTGCCGCGTGGCGCGGTGCTCGGCCTGCTGGGCGGCAATGGGGCCGGCAAGACCACCACCATCGCCATGTTGCTTGGTTTGCTGGAGCCGACGGCGGGGGAGATCCATGTGCTGGGTGTCGACATGCGCCGCCAGCGCTACGCGGCGCTGCCGCGCATGAACTTCTCGTCGCCCTATGTCGACCTGCCGCATCGGCTGACAGTGCGGCAGAACCTGCTGTTCTATGGCCGCCTTTACGGCGTACGGAATCTCGGCCGGCGCATCCAGGAGATCGCCGAGCACATGCAGGTGGCGCCCTTCCTCGATCGCCAGGCGGGCAAGCTGTCGGCCGGGCAGAAGACACGCGTGGCGCTGGCCAAGGCCCTGATCAATACGCCTGATGTGCTGCTGCTCGACGAGCCGACCGCTTCGCTCGATCCCGATACCGCCGATTGGGTGCGCGGCTACCTCAAGGACTACCAGCACCAGACCCATGCCACGATCCTGCTCGCTTCGCACAACATGGGGGAGGTCGAGCGGCTGTGCGATGACGTGATCCTGCTGCAGGCCGGCCGCGTTTTCGAGCGCGGCAGCCCGCGCGAGCTGATCGAACGCTTCGGCCGCGAGGACATGGAGGAGGTGTTCCTGGATATGGCGCGTGGCCGCGGCCGCGGGCTCGAGTCGCTCAACCGCAAGGAGGCGGCGCAATGAGCGGATCGGCCGAACGCATCTGGGCCCTGGTGATGCGCCATATCCACATCTGGCGCAGCTCGGTGATGCGCCTCATCGATTCGATCTACTGGCCGGCCGTCCAGATGGTCATGTGGGGCTTCATGACCCAGTTCCTGCTGCCGCAGGCCTCGTTCGTGGCCCAGGCCGCGGGCGTGCTGCTGTCGGGGCTGCTGCTGTGGGAAGTGGTCGTGCGCGGCAATCTCTCGCTGTCGATCGCCTTCCTCGAAGAGATGTGGTCGCGCAATCTCGGCCATCTCTTCGTGAGCCCGATCCGCTCCTGGGAGATGGCGACGGGCATCATCATCGCGGCGCTGCTGCGCACCTTGCTGGGCTTGATCCCGGTATCGCTGATGGCCTGGGCCTTCTTCGGCTACTCGGTCTATTCGCTGGGCCTGCCGCTGCTTGCCTTCTTCGCCATCCTGCAGATGTTCTCCTGGTCGATCGGCCTCGCGATGTCGGGCCTGGTGATGCGGGTCGGGCAGAGCGCGGAGAGCTTCGCCTGGGCCGCCGTCTTCATCCTGATGCCGGTGAGCGGCGTCTACTACCCCATCTCCGTCCTGCCGCACTGGCTGCAGGTGATCGCGCATATCCTGCCGACCGCCTACGTGTTCGAGGGCATGCGCGCCATCCTGGCCGAGAAGACCGTGCACTGGGATCTGCTGGCCTTCGCGTTCGGCCTGTCCGTCGCCTACCTGGTGGTCGGCTTCCAGATCTTCCAGTGGTTCTTCCGTCTGTCCCGCCGCGCCGGCACGCTGCTCGGACAGGGGGAATGAGACTCGTCGCCTGGAACTGCAGCATGGCACTCGATCGCAAGATCGACGTGCTGCTGGGCTTGGCCCCCGACATCGCCGTCGTCTGCGAATGCGCCGAACCGGAGCGGCTGCGCGGGCGGTCGGGGTCGGCCTGGATGGAGGGCGATCCAGTCTGGATCGGCAACAATCCCCACAAAGGGCTCGGCGTATTCGCCTTCAACGGCTACTCGGTGCGGCTCGTGGACTCCTACCTTCCGTCACTGCGTTATATCGCGCCGGTTCGCGTCGACGGGCCGACCCGGTGCAATCTCCTTGCCGTATGGGCCCAGAACGCCAGTGGCGGCATCATCCGCAAGCATCAGACGGGTCCGCTGCGCCGCGCGTTGACGCTCTACAAGGGATTCCTCGGCGAGCGGCCGGTCGTGGTCGCGGGAGACCTCAACAGCAACACCATCTGGGACAAGCCCGGATGGCGCATCAACCATTCGACCAAGGTCAGGATCCTGGAAGAGAGCTTCGGCCTGGTCAGCGCCTATCATGCCATTCGCGGCGAGGCGCACGGCAAGGAGAGCGAGCCGACGCTTTACTGGCGCGACCGCACCAGGGATGGCCCCACCTATCACATCGACTATGTCTTCGTGCCATCGTTGTGGATCGAAAAGGTGCGAGAACTTAGCATCGGCACATTCGAGACCTGGTGCGGATCGGGCCTCAGCGATCACGTGCCTGTGGTCGTGGATATCGACGTTTGAAGCGAGGAGAAGGCAATGGCGAGGGGTTTTTGGGCGACAGTCTGTATCGCGGTTGGCGTGGCTGGCTGCAACACGCGACCGCCGGCGGATCCGCCCGTATGGTCGGCCAACTACGCCATGCCTTTCGATGCCATGGTCACTTGCCTCTCGACCAACTCCGACAGCGCCTTCGCCGTCTCGCCGAGCACCGGGATGGGCGGGATCGTGAAGATCGGCTTCACACCGGCCAATGCGCCGCAGGCTGCATCCGAATACGTGATCTATCACCTCCCCGACAATGGAACGCAGGTGAACTGGCGTCGGCCTGGCAATGTCGGCAATCTTGATTGGCTGGATGGCGTCGCGCGTACACGGGCCGACCGTTGCGCCAACGTGGGCTCCTGATCACGGCATCTGGGGGAGGGGGAGCGATGGTGAAGCTTGCCTGGGCGCCCGTCTCGGCCGCGTTTGCGGCCGTGGGGTGCAGCGGTTCGGCGGCGCCGCCGCTTCCGCCCGTGTGGTCGGCGACCTACGATGTGCCATTCAACGCCATGGTGGATTGCCTGTCGACAAAGCCTTCGAGTGCATTTGCCGTGTCTGCACCGGAGTTCTTTCAGGAAGGCGTGATGAGGATCTCCTTCACGCCGGCAAAGACGCCGGAGGTGCCAGCAGCCTATACCCTCCGTCGCGCCGGCAGCGGCACGCAGGTCATCTGGCGACGGCCCGCAAACGCCGACAACATGCAGGAGCTGGACAAGGAAGCGCGCAGCCGCGCCGATCGCTGCGCCAGCTCATGATCAGGGCGCCTTCAGGATCGCCGTGCAGGCCGAGGGCAGCTTGGGCCGATACGGCGCTTGCGGGGTGCCCGGCGGCGGCAACTTGACCGGCGGACGCGTGAACCAGAGATCGAGCGGCTCGCCGCAGCCGTCGTCGCTGTAGTAGCCGGCCTGCGGCTGGCACTGCGAGTTGCCCGGCGGGCAATGGAGCCGAACGTGGAAATGCTCGTCGTGGCCCAGCCAGACGACGAGCTTGTTGAGCCAGGTGCGGTTGCCGGTGGCCGTCTGGCAAAGCCGCTGCTTGATCCATTTGTTCACGAAGATGCGGTCGAGATTGGGCATCTCGGCTGCCAGCCGCAGCAACGTGACATGCTGCTGATCGAAAACGCCATCGTCGATGCCGCTGTCGTCGGGCAGCACCAATGACCGTAGGCGCGGGTTCTCGCGCTGCGCCGCTGCCAGGCGCGGACCGGGTTGGCGTTCGAACCAGATGTCGGCATCGAGGCCGGTCTGGTGGCTGGCATGGCCGGAGGGCGCAGGACCACCGCGCGGCTGGCCGATATCGCCAATGTAGAGAGGCGACTGTCCCGCTGCGCGCACCTTCTCCGACAGGGTCTTGATGAATTCGAGGGTGACAGGCTGGCCCCAGTAGCGATTGCGGCTGATCCGGATCGCTTCATAGCCAGGGCCTTCCAGCGGCAGAGCCTGAGCACCCTGCAGGCAACCCGCTGTGTAGAAGCCGATCGACTGGGGAGGGCCGGCTGCGGGCGTCGTCACCTGCGACCAATCCTGCGCCCGTGCTCCAACGCTCGCGCAGATCGCAGCGATGAGCGGAACCAGCAAACGCATCATCTTGTTGCCATGATAGGCGGCCGCTATGACTTTGCCCATGGCCGACTATGGCAGCATCAAGCTCGTTCGCGATGGGCCCGTGGCGCGTCTCACGCTCAATCGACCGGAGCGCCGCAACGCCCTGACCCATGGGATGATGCTGGAGTTGGAGGATGCCTTCGGCAGCCTGCACGACGATGCCGGGTGCCGCGTGCTGGTGCTGCGCGGCGCCGGCGGGCATTTCTGCGCCGGCGGCGACCTCGCCGCCATGGCCGACATGCCGCCTAGACCCGGCGACGGTGAGGCGGACCCTCTGGTCGCGGCCTATCGTCAATTCGGCAATGCGTTGCTGGCGCTGAACACCTTGCCGCAGGCAACCATCGCCATTGTCGAAGGCTCGGCGGTGGGCGGCGGTTTCGGCATGGCCTGCTGTTCCGATATCGTGCTGCTGCACGAAAGCGCCGGCTTCGGCATGCCGGAACCCAAGGTCGGATTCATCCCGTCGCAGATCATTCCCTTCGTCGTACGGCGCATCGGCGAGGGAGCGGCACGCGATCTTGCCGTCAGCGGTCGCGTCATCGGCGCGACCGAGGCTTTGCGGTTGGGGATAGGCCGCCATCTGTGCGCCAATACCGCAGAGATCAACCGTACCTTGAAAGCCATGATCGACGATGTGCTGAAGCTCGAGCCGAAGGCCGTAGCGACGGTGAAACGTCTGGTGCTGGACTGCGCCGTGCAGGATGATCGCGCTGTGCTGGATGACGCCGCCGAAAGTCTCGTGGGTCTGCTGCGCCGGTCGCAGGCGTCTCAGGGAATTGAAGCTTTCATGGCCAAGACGGCACCGCCGTGGGTGAAGGAATAGGAAATGCGAAACTATCGTCACATCGAAGTCAGACCGATCGCCGGCGCCTTGGGGGCAGAGATCCACGGCGTCGATATTTCGCGCGAGCTCGAGGACGATGTCGTCCAGGAGATGCGGCAGGCCTTCCTCGACCATCTCGTGGTCTTCCTGCGCGACCAGACGGTGACGCCGCACCAGCAGGTTGCTTTCGCGAGAAGGTTCGGAGAGCCGGTCGAATATCCGCAGCTCAAGGGCCTGCCGGAGTCCCCGCTGATCACGCCGGTGATCAAGCTCGAGCACGAACGAAACAATTTCGGCGGCATCTGGCATTCCGACACGACTTATCTGCCAATGCCGCCGATGGGCAGCATGCTGCTGGCCCGCGAGGTGCCGCCGGTTGGCGGCGACACCATGTTCGCCAACCAGTATCTTGCTTACGAAGCGCTGTCGGACGGGCTGAAGAAGACGCTCGAAGGGCTGCGCGGGGTGAGCTCATCGGTCAAAGCCGATGTATCGAGGACGCGCGAGGATCGCCTGAAAGCCGCGGGTGTCGAGCACAAGGTGCTGTCGGCCGAGCACCCGCTGGTGCGCACCCACCCCGAGACGGGGCGCAAGGCGCTGTACACTTCGGACGCGCACACCTCCCACATCGCCGGTTGGACCGAAAAGGAGAGCCTGCCGCTGCTGAAATTCCTATGGCAGCACCAGACCCGGCCGGAATTCACATGCCGCTTCCACTGGGAGGCAGGCTCGCTGGCCTTCTGGGACAATCGGTGCGCGATGCACAATCCGATCAACGACTATCACGGCTACCGTCGGGTGATGCATCGCGTCACGCTCGCGGGCGACACGCCGCGATAGGACCGTGACCGAGGTTGTCCCCGTCGATTTCTACCTCGGCATCGGCAGCCGCTACTCCTATCTCGCCGCGACGCAGGTCGACCGCATCGAGCGCGAGCGGGGCTGCCGCTTCGTCTGGAAGCCGATCGCCAGCGGCGCCTTGCTGGACCGGCGCGGCACCAATCCGTTCAAGACCGCGTCGGGATCCGGTCAGTACGACTGGCGCTATCGCGAGTACGACGCAAAATGTTGGGCATCCTATTACGGTGTGCCGTTTCGTGAACCGTTGCCGTTCAAGGTAGATGCCGCCTTGCCGGCGCTCGCCTGCTCGGCGGCCGACGCGCAGGGTGCGCTCGTTGCCTGCTGCCGGCTGCTGCAGCAGATGATCTTCATCGACGGCCTCGCAATCGACGAGCAGGCGATCGCCGATCTGCCTGCTCGGCTGGGCATCGATCCGGAAGCTTTCGCGGCAGAGGTCAACGCGCCAAGTACGCGAGCGCGGCACGACGCGCTTCTCGACGAAGCGCAGGCGCGCGGTGTCTTTGGCGTCCCGACCTTCTGTCTCGACGGCCACCTGTTCTGGGGCAATGACCGCCTTGTTCTACTGGAGGCGGCTCTTAAGGGCAGGGCGATGCCTGTTAGCCCTTGAAGCTATCGGTCGAGATCTTGGGGAAGAGTAATGGCGGAACGCGAAGGCGTCGCCCGACTGGAGTGGCTGCCAGTGCCTCGCGACCGTTGTCGTTCCAACAGACGTTGTCTTCGCCAAGGCTTCGCAGAACCGCCTCCGCGGCGAACGGAATGAAAGGCCACGCGACCAGGGCGGCGAGCCGCACCAGGTTCACACCGACACGGGCGATCGTCGCGGCGCGATGTGGATCGTCCTTGATTGCCGACCAAGGGGCCGTCTCGGCGAGATAGGCATTGGCCAGTTTCCAGATCGTCCGCACCTCGTTTGCGGCCTTACGGAAGGCGAGCGCTTCGTGATGCTGCCTCAGACGTCTCAAATGGCTGTCCAGCGCTAAAGAGAGCTTGACCTCGATTGCATCGAGGTCGCCACCGCGGGGCACCGTTCCATCGAAACGACCGACGACGAACGACAGGCATCGATTGACCAGATTGCCGAACGTGTCGGAGAGGTCCTTGTTCACGCCGTCCACGAACCGCGTCACGGTGAAATCGGCATCGGCGCTTTCGGGCGCATTCGCGGCCAGCCACCAGCGCCAGGTGTCGGCTGGCAGCAAATCGAGGGCGGTGTCAGTGAAGATGCCGCGCTTGCCGCTGGTCGAGAACTTGCCGCCCTCGAAGGTCAGCCAGTTGAAGCCCTTGATGACATCGGGAAGCTTCAGCGGCAGGCCTGATCCGAGGATCGTCGCCGGAAAACTGACAGCATGGAACGGCACGTTGTCCTTGGCGAGAAATTGGACGTAGTGCACGTCTTTGCCGCCGTGCCACCAGTCGCGCCAATCGCGGCCCACACCGCGCTCAGCCCATTCGACAGCGGCAGCGATGTAGCCGATCGGCGCATCGAACCAGACATAGAAGACCTTGTCCTCAAAGCCTTCCTTGGGGACCGACACGCCCCAGGAGAGGTCGCGGGTGATGCATCGATCCTGCAGGCCTTCGTCGAGCCATTTGCGCGCAATCGACCGTACGAGCGGCGGCCAGTCGCCTCGGGTCTCGATCCATCGGCGCAGGCGGTCTTCGAATACGGACAATTTCAAGAAGAGATGCCGCGTGCTTCGGAACTCGATGTCGCTTGCGCCCGAGATGGCGGAGCGCGGTGACACCAGGTCCCGTGGGTCGAGCACGCGAGTGCAGCTCTCACATTGATCGCCGCGCGCGCTCGCGTGCTGACAGTGGGGACAGATGCCAACGACGTAGCGGTCGGGCAGGAAGCGGCCATCGGTCGGCGAATAGGCCTGCTCGATCGTCCGAGCCTCGATGTAGCTGGCCTTGTCGAGGCAGCCGAAGATCTCCTGGGTCAGACGATGATTGGCGTCGCCCGACGTGCGCGAGAAGTGATCGAACGACAGTCCAAAACGTCGATAGATGTCGGCCTGGATGGCATGCTGGCGCGCGCAGTAGTCGGCGACCGGCAAGCCTTCCGCCTGGGCCGCCAGCTCGGCGGGCGTTCCGTGCTCGTCGGTGCCGCAGAGGAACAGCACCTCGTGCCCGGTCTGCCGCCGGAAGCGGGCGTGAATGTCGGCGGGAAGCAGCGAGCCCGCGAGATTGCCGAGATGCTTTACGCCGTTGACGTAGGGGAGTGCGCTGGTGATCAGGAACTTGGCCATGGGCCTCTCCATTCGTGTCGTTGCGGACATGAAAAAGCCCTTCGCGCGGAAGGGCTGGAGAGACCGATCGGGTCGTCAGCGCCCGCGCATCATCCTGCAGCCCCAACCGGACGAAGGGGCCGGCGCATTCGCAGCAGAGGCAGGCGCACTGTGATCATGCGCCTCATGTAGGTTGCGCGAGGACAGTCGTCAACGGCCGTTGCGACAAGCCATCGGGCTACTGTAATACAATCCGTATTACAGGAGACCGGAATGGCTGCGTTGTCGGTGCGACTGAAACCCGAGATCGAGGCCCAGTTGCGCGCTTATTGCCAGCGGACTGGCATGACACGAACCGAAGCCGTCGAAGCCAGTCTGAAGCGGATGTTCGAGACTCGTCGCCAGACGCCCGGCGAGATCGCTCGCGAGGTGGGATACATCGGGAGCTTTGATGGACCTCGAGACCTGTCAGCAAATGTGTCCAAGTATCTGAAACAGAAGCTACGCCGCAAGCATGGCCGTCGCCGCGTTGATTGACGCAGGACCGCTGATTGCGGCCGGCAGCCGACAAGATCGGCACCGTGCGATCGCGGTTGAATTCATCGACCGCTTCGCGGGAACCTTCTACACAACGTGGCCGGTACTGACTGAAGCTTGTCATCTGATGCCCAAAGAAGGCGCGTTGCGATTGCTGAGATGGGCCTCACGGGGCGGCATAGAGGTTTATGAAGTGCCGCCGGTCGCTTTGGAGCCCATCGCAGGCATGATGGAAAAGTACGCGGACTTGCCGATGGACTTGGCAGACGCTTCGTTGGTGTGGCTTGCCGACGAGATCGGCATCCGCGACATCGCCACGTTCGACGAGCGCGACTTCGCGACCTATCGGCTGGCCAGCGGCAAGCGTTTCAACAATCTCCTCGCAATGCGCAAACGCCAATGAAAACGGTCATTTGAACTAGTGGACGTTCTCGTTGCCTGCAAATATATCGAACGTTAGACATTGTCTATCGATCGATATAGTTTTGCCCTTCGGTAAGCGGAGCCATGTACAGCTTCACCTTGAGACATCGGCCAGGGACGCATGTCCGCGGCGAGGAGACCCGGCGGCGGATCCTCGACGCCGCGTTGGAGATGTTCGCCTCGCATGGTTATGACGCCGCCAGCACCCGCCTGCTGGCCGAGCGCGCCGGCGTCAACCTGCCGGCCATCCAGTATTACTTCGGCAGCAAGGAAGGCCTGCACCGGGCCGTCGTCGCTCACCTGCTCGAGTACAGCGAAATGTTCATGGCGCCGGTGACGTCCAAGGCGCGGGCGCTGCTGGAGAAGAGCGACGCCACGCCCGAGGCGCTGACCGAGGCCCTGTGCGACATCTTCGAACGGTTCGTCTCTCTCGTCTCGTGCGGCGAGCAGGTCGAAGCGCGGCGACTGCTGTGGGCGCGTGCTGAAGTCGAGTCGGCCGCGGCGCCGCAGATGCTGCACGAAGAGGGCCGGCGTCAGGTCTTTGAGCCATGCCTAGCCCTTGTCGGCCGCCTGTTCGGCAGGTCGGTGGACGATCCGCAGACGCTGCTGCGTACGCTGGCGTTGTTCGGTCAGGTTACGATCTTTTGTCATACGAGCGTGCAGCAGGTGATGGGCACGGGCGTGCTCGACGAAGAGCGCGTCGCTGCCATATGCGCCCTTGTGAGGTCACAGACCCGTGCGATCTTGCGCGACGCATTGGCGGACAGCAAGAAACCCTCCAAGCCGACGGTCGTCAAAAAATGAGTACAGCGTTCGATTTCACCCGGACGACACGGCGTCTGGGGGCAAGGGCCTTTGCATTGACCGCCGTGGCCGTCGTCGCCGGTTGCACGGTGGGGCCCGATTTCAAATCGCCCGACAAGCCCACGATCGACGGCTATACGCCTGAAAACCTGGTGCCGCGAACCGCGTCGGCGCCCGTGCATGGCGGCGAAGCCCAATCGCTGATGCTCGGTGCTGACGTTCCTGGTCGCTGGTGGCAGCTCTATCGCTCGGCGGAGCTCGACGCGTTGGTCGACCAGGCGCTGAAGGCCAATCCCGACCTCGATGCCGCCCAGGCGGCGTTGCGGCAAGCCTACGAAAATCTCTACGCGCAACAGGGTGCATTCTTCCCGACGATCAGCGGGAACGCCAGCGGCACGCAGCAGCTTTTCAATGGGGCAACGTCGGGCGAGCCGAACCTGACGACACAGTTCGGAGTCCTCAGTACGTCGCTGAGCGTTTCCTATGCGCCGGATCTGTGGGGCGGGGTGCGCCGGCAGGTCGAATCGCAGGCCGCCCTCGCGCAATTCCAACGGTTCCAGCTGGAGGCGGCGTACCTGACCTTGACGACGAATGTCGTCGTCGCCGCCGTCAACCTCGCCTCGCTGCGTGGCCAGGTCGCCGCCACGGAAGCCATCATCAGGATCCAGACCGACGGCCTTCGGCTGGTGCAGGACCAATTCAACCTGGGCGGCGCTTCGCGGGCCGATGTGCTCGCCCAGGAAGCGACACTGAGGCAGACCCAGGCCACCTTGCCACCGTTGCAGAAGCAGCTTGCTCAGCAGCGCAACCAGCTCATGACCCTGCTCGGCAAGCCGCCGACCGACGACGCCGGGCAAGGCATTCAGCTGACCAACCTGCAGTTGCCCCAGGATCTTCCCCTCAGCCTGCCCTCACAGCTGGTCGAGCAGCGGCCGGATGTGCGCTCGTCGGAGTCGCAGCTCCGCTCGGCCAGCGCCAACATCGGTGTGGCCGTCGCCAACCAGCTGCCGCAGTTCAACATCACCGGCCAACTGGGCACGGCCTCCCTGACGATGGGGGCGCTGTTCGGCCCCGGCACCGCATTGTGGAGCATCGGCAACAGCGTCGCTCAAACCCTGATCGATGGCGGCAAGCTCGAGCATCAGAAACGCGCCGCCGTCGCCGCGTTCGACCAGGCCGCCGCCAAGTACAAGAGCACCGTGCTGTCGGCCTTCCAGGATGTCGCTAATGCGCTGCGCGCCTTGCAGTCCGATGCCGACGCGCTCGCCACTGCGACTGCGGCGGAGCGCGCGGCGCAGGAGAGCCTCGCGCTTTCGCAACAGCAATACCAGGTCGGCGCCATCAACTATCTGACCCTGCTGAACGCTCAGACGACCTATCAGAACGCGCTGATCAACCGCGTCCAGGCGCAGGCGGCGCGTTTCAGCGACACGGCGGCGCTGTTCCAGGCGTTGGGCGGCGGCTGGTGGAATCGAGCCGATGTCGATCCGGGCTCGGTGGGCAAGCCCAGCGTGTTCTGGCTGCCGCCGGTGCAGGACGTGCATCTGCCGCGAGCCGGTCACTAACTTTCGCGGCCGGCGATCGGCTGGCCGTATGGAGACGAGACGATGATCAAGCGTATGCTCATCATGTTGGTCGCCGTCGCCATCGTTCTCGGTGGCGTCTTCGGCTTCAAGGCCGTCGTCGGCATGAAGATCAAGGAATTCATGGCGGGCATGGGCAACATGCCTCAGACGGTGTCGACCGCCACCGCCAGCAAGACCGATTGGCAAGAACGGCTCGAGGCTGTGGGCAGCCTGCGTGCGGTGCGTGGTGCGGATCTGTCGCTCGAGGTCCCGGGCGTGGTCGAGGAGATCAATTTTCAGTCCGGCGACGATGTCGAGGAGGGCAAGCTCCTGCTGCGGCTGCGCGACAATGACGAGGTCGCCAAGCTCAAGTCGTTGGAGGCGCTTCAGAAGCTTTATACGTTGAATTACGAGCGCAACAGCCGGCTGCTCAAGACGCAGGCCGTCAGCCAGGCAACGGTCGACAACGACGCCGCCAACCTCGACAACTTCAAAGCACAGGTCGCGCAGCAGAAGGCCATGGTCGACAAGAAGGCGTTGCGTGCGCCCTTCGCCGGCCGGCTGGGCTTGCGCCAGATCGATCTCGGCCAGTATCTGCCGGCAGGTACGGTGGTTGCCACGCTGCAGGCGCTGACGCCCATCTACGCCGATTTCTACTTGCCGCAGCAGGCGGTCGCGAAGATCGATGTCGGGCAGGTGGTGACGGCCAAGGTCGACACCTATCCGGATCAACAGTTCAAGGGCAAGATCACGGCGATCAACCCCAAGGTCGAGACCGGCACGCGCAACGTGCAGGTGCGTGCGACGCTGGATAACGACGACCACAAGCTGCTGCCCGGCATGCACGTGACGATCGAGATTGCCGTCGGCGAGCCACAACGGCTGGTGACGCTGCCGCAGGTCGCGATCAGCTACAATCCCTACGGCAACCTGGTCTACGTGGTCGACAACAAGGGCAAGGACGCCTCCGGCCAGGACCGGCTCACGGTCCACCAGGTCTTCGTCACCCTGGGCGCCACGCGCGGCGACCAGGTGGCCGTGCTGAAGGGGGTCGACGAAGGGCAGGTGGTCGTGACGGGTGGCCAGATGAAGCTGCGCAACGGCGTGCCGATCGCCGTCAACAACACCGTGCAGCCGTCAAACGACGCCCATCCGCAGCCGGTCGACCAGTAATCGGAGGCGGCCGATGAAATTCACCGACATCTTCATTCGCCGGCCGGTGCTGGCGATGGTGGTCAGCCTGCTGATCCTTGTGCTCGGCGTGCGCGCCGTCGGCACTCTGCAGGTGCTGCAATATCCTCGCACCGAGAATGCCACCGTGACCGTGGCGACGACCTACTATGGCGCCGATCCGGATGTGATCGCGGGCTTCATCACGACGCCGCTGGAGCAGGCCATCGCCCAGGCCAACGGCATCGACTACATGACGTCGACCAGCACCAGCGGCGTCAGCACGATCACCGTCTACCTGCGGCTGAACTACGATTCCAACAAGGCGCTGTCGGAGATCAACACCAAGGTGAACTCGGTGCTGAATCGGCTGCCGCAGGGCACGCAGCAACCGGTGCTGACGGTGAAGGTCGGCCAGACCATCGACGCCATGTATATCGGCTTCAACAGCAAGGAGCTGGCTCCCAATCAGATCACCGACTACCTGGTGCGCGTGGTGCAACCCAAGCTGCAGGCCGTCGAAGGCGTGCAGACGGCAGAGCTGCTGGGCCCCAAGAACTTCGCCCTGCGCGCCTGGCTCGATCCCAAGAAGCTGGCGGCTTACGGGCTGACGGCCGCCGATGTCAGCCAGCAGCTGGCTAATAATGATTACATCTCCGGCTTGGGGACCACCAAGGGCCAGATGGTCCAGGTTACCCTGAGCGCGTCGACCAGCCTGCATTCGCTCGAGGATTTCCGAAACCTGGTGCTCAAGCAGGAGGGTGGCGCGATCGTGCGGCTGAGAGACGTTGCCAACGTCACGCTGGGCTCCGACGACTACGACTCGCAGGTCGCCTTCGACGGCGAGCAGGCGGTCTATATCGGCATCCAGGTCGCGCCGTCGGCCAACCTGCTCGACGTGGTGAAGGGCGTGCGCACCGTCTTTCCCGACATCGTCGACCAGCTTCCGCAGGGCCTGAACGGTCGCATCGTCTACGACGCCACGGAGTTCGTGAACAGCTCGATCGACGAGGTCATCCGCACGCTGGTCGAGGCGCTGGTTATCGTCACGCTGGTGGTGTTCGCCTTCCTGGGCTCCGTGCGCTCGGTGCTGATCCCGACGGTGGCCATTCCGCTCTCGCTGGTCGGCACCTTCACCATGATGCTGGCCTTCGGCTTCTCGATCAATCTCTTGACCTTGCTCGCGCTGGTGCTGGCGATCGGCCTGGTCGTCGACGACGCCATCATCGTGGTCGAGAACGTCAACCGGCATCTCGAGGAGGGCATGGCGCCGATGCCGGCGGCGATCCAGGCCGCGCGGGAGCTTGCCGGGCCGATCATCGCCATGACTGTCGTCCTGGTGGCTGTCTATGTGCCGATCGGATTCCAGAAGGGGCTGACGGGCGCGCTGTTCACCGAGTTCGCCTTCACCCTGGTGGGCGCGGTCACGATTTCCGCAATCGTGGCGCTCACGCTGTCGCCGATGATGTGCTCACGCCTGTTGAAGCCTCACGGCGAGGGGGTGGGTCGTTTGGAAGCGTGGCTGATCAAGGTGATCGACCGCAGCTTCGATTGGCTGCGCGGCAGCTATCAGCGCCGCCTGCACGGCAGCCTCAACTACCTGCCGGTGACCGGCGTGTTCGCGGCCATCATCCTGGTCAGCATCTATTTCCTCTATGCCGGCACCAAGAGCGAGCTCGCGCCGGAGGAGGACCAGGGCGTCATCATCACGCTGTCGACCACGGCGCCGACGGCAACGATCGACCAGCGGCTCCTCTATGGCCGCCAGATCTACGACATCTTTCGCGGCCATCCCGAGAACGACCACGTCTTCCAGCTCGACATACCGGGCCAGTCCATTGCCGGCATGGTGCTGAAGCCGTGGGATCAACGCACGACAACGACTCACCAGCTGATGCCCATCATTCAGCAGGAGCTCAGCCGTGTCGCCGGCGCGCAGGTCGTCGCCTTCCAGCCGCCGCCACTGCCGGGAAGCCAGGGCCTTCCCGTCCAGTTCGTGATCAACACGACTGCGAATTTCAATCAGCTCAATGAAGTCGCCCAGGCGTTCCTGCAGGAAGCGACGAAGAGCGGCATGTTCATCTTCCTCAACACCGACCTTAAGGTGGATCAGCCGCAGGTGATGGTCGAGATCGACCGCGACAAGGCGGCCCAGCTCGGCCTCAAGATGAGCGATGTCGGTGGAGCCCTCGCCTGGATGCTGGGTGGCGGCTACGTCAACTACTTCGGCCTGGACGGGCGTTCCTACAAGGTGATGCCCCAGGTCGAGCAGAAGTCGCGACTCAATCCCGAGCAACTGCTGAACTACTATATCCGCGCTGCGGACGGCACGTCGGTGCCGGTCTCGACGGTGGCGAAGATCGTGACCAAGGTCATTCCCGAATCGATCAACCACTTCCAGCAGCTCAACAGCGCGACGATCCAGGGCGTCACCATGCCGGGCGTCGCTCAGGCCGAAGCCATCGATTACCTCAAGGATCTGGCGGCGCGTACCCTGCCGCAGGGCTACTCGGTCGATTACGGCGGCCTCTCGCGCCAGTACATCCAGGAATCGGGCGGCTTCGTGCTGACGTTCGGCTTCGCCCTGATCATCATCTTCCTGTCGCTGGCAGCGCTGTTCGAGAGCTTCCGCGATCCGCTGATCATCCTCTTCTCGGTGCCGATGTCGCTGGCCGGCGCGCTGCTGTTCCTCACCGTGCTCAGCACGTTGGGCATGCCCGGCGCCACGCTCAACATCTATACGCAGGTCGGCCTGGTGACTCTGATGGGCCTGATCAGCAAGCACGGCATCCTGATCGTCGAGGTCGCCAACGAGCTGCAGCGTTCGGGCAAGTCCAAGCGCGAGGCCATCGAGGAGGCCTCGGCGATCCGCCTGCGGCCGATCCTGATGACCACGGCGGCGATGGTTCTGGGCGTCGTCCCATTGATCATGGCCACCGGCGCGGGCGCCGTGTCGCGCTTCAGTATGGGCCTGGTCATTGCCACCGGCATCGCCATCGGCACGCTGTTCACGCTGTTCGTCGTGCCGGCGGTTTACCTCATCGTCGGTGCCGACCATTCGAAGGAACGGCATGGCGAGGCTGAAGCGGTGGCAGCCGGCGAATAGCTTTCTTGGAGCGCGGACCTCCAGGTCCGCATCATTCTCATGAGCGAACCAGGAGGTCCGCGCTCCAAGATCAATGCGTCGGCGGTGCGAGCGTGATCGTGCCGACGGCGGTGCGGCCGACCTCGGCGCGAGTGCCGGTGATCTCGATGTAGCTCAGCGCCCGCCAGCGATCGATGAAGTTGTGTGCCCAGGGCGAAAGCATGTTGCCCGATTGGCCAAGCGGCATGGCGAAGCGGCTGTTGTCGAGGTCGCTGAAGTCATAGACCCCGCGATAGCCGGCCCCGTGCACGGCATCGAACGGCCGGCTGCCCCGATACGAAGGCTGCGCGCGATTGAGCGTCTGAGCGCCGCCGTCCGAGGCAAAGCGCACCGAAGCGATGTCGCGCAGCAGCGGAACACCGTCGAACAGCGCGTGACGATGGACGGCGAGATGGTCGACGCCCCACTGCCATTTGTCGATGTCGGGCCCCTGGCTGCGCGTGATCCAGTCCAGAGCGCGGTCGAGAGCCAGAGCGATCTGGTCCTCGCAGGTCTCGGTCTGCCGCGTGCCGCCGTCGTCGCACCAGCTGGGTTGCTCTCGGATGATCCGCATCATCAACGGGACATCGGGCGTTGCCATCACGTAGTAGAGGTCGTCGCCCAGCTCGTCGGCCAGCAGCCCGCGCTGCAGCTCCCACAGCCAGGCCGTATAGATCAACGGCTCCGGCCGGCGCGCGAGCATGAAACGGTTCCATCGACTCATGAGATCGTGCACGCGGGCGGCGCGTGGGTTGCGCGGCGCCGCCTTCAGCAGGATCGGCAGCATGTCGTCGGCATCGAGGGTGAGATTGTCGGCCTGCATGGCGATCATGCCATAGACCGGATGCCGCTCGACCTCATGCAACAGCTGGTTGGCCCGTCGCTGCCGGTAGGGCTCGGCCCAGTCGCGGCTGATGAAGTGGCGATAGTCGTCCGACACCAGGCGTGCATTGGCGTTGACGATGATGCCGCTGGGCGGATTGTAGGTCTTTGGAAGCTCGTCGAAGGGCACGAAGCCCGCCCAGTCGAATTCCGACGTCCAGCCGGGCACCGGCATCGAGCCGTCTCCCCGACGGCGGATCGGCACGCGCGCCGGCGCAATGAGGCCTACGTTCCCTGCCGTATCGGCATAAACCATGTTCTGCATCGGCGAGACGATCTTGCGGGCGGCATTCAGGAAGTCTTCCCAGTTCTGGGCCAGACCAATGCGACCGAAACCCTCGGCAGAGGTGTCGTTGCCGTCGAGCGCAGTCGCCTGCAGGGCCAGCACGTGGCCTTGCGGCACGAGGTTGTCGCTGCGTCCGACGAAGTCATCAACGACCGGGCCGTGGCGCGTCTCGCGCACCCGCATGGTGACTGGATCGCCCCACGCGATGTTGATCGTTTCCTCGCGCACGCCGAACGGCCGCGCGCCGTCGGGCGTGATGTAACGGTTGGGATCGGTCGGGTCGACCCGTTCGACGAAGAGATCCTGGCTGTCGAGATTGGTCGTGGTGAAGCCCCAGCCGATCGTGCCGTTGTGGCCCAGCACCACGGCCGGCGATCCAGGCGACGTCGCACCACGGATGTCGAAACCAGGCCCTACCAAGCGTGCCAGATACCAGGTGCCGGGGAAGGACAGGGCGAGATGCGGATCGTTGGCCAGCAAGGGCTTGCCGGACACCGAATGTGCGCCTGACAGCACCCATTCATTCGAAGCCTCGCGCTTGCGCGTGGCAATATTGTCTGTCGCGCTGTACAGCCGGTCGAGATCGGTGTCCTTCAGCACCTCGCTGACCAGCGACAGCGTGGCATCCCGGCTCTCGCCTGGCGGGCCCATCAGGAACTTCACACCGGTCTCGCCGATCTTGCGTGCGAGCCTCAATCTGAAGAGCTCGGCGCGCCAGTTGCCGTCGAGTCCCAACGCCATCAGCTTGGCCCATACCAGCGAATCGGCTGGGCGCCAGGGCTCGGGCCGGTAGCGGCCGCCGGACAAGAGCTTGATGAGGGTGAGCTCGAGGCCGAACTGTTGATCGTCGCGCGCCAACCAGGCGTTCACGCCGGCGGCATAGGCCTCGATGACCGTTCGCATGGCCGGCGAAAGCGCGTTGATGCTCTCGGACGCGCGGCGGTAGATACCGAGGCCACGCATCGTGCGGTCGGTATCGAGGAGCGCCGAACCGACCAGTCGCGGCGGCACGATCTCTGAAAGCCGGCCCTGTCCCAGCCGGCGCATCAGCTCCATCTGCCAGAAGCGGTCCTGTGCGTGAACATAGCCCAGGCCGAAGGCGGCATCCTCGATCGAGCCTGCGATGATGTGGGGCACCGCGTTCCTGTCGCGCAAGATCTCGACCGATGCTCGGAGGCCCGGCGCCTCGACATGTCCGCTATAGGGCGGCAGCGCGCCCCGCACTTGGAAGAAGGCGCCGACCAGGAACACAAGGATCGCGAGGCCAGCGCCTGCGAGCAACTTCGCCAAGCCGGCGCTGAGCCGGATCAGCCGTTTCACGGACTATCCGCCGACGTAGGCCAGGATCGCTTCGCGGTCGCTGTCGAGGTCGGGCGCGGGCGGCCGCGTCTTGGGATCGTCGAATGCCGACATCTTGAGCGGATTGCCGACGAGCTTGAGCGTGCCGCCGTTGCCGTCCGGAACATCGACCAGCATGTTGCGCGCCGTGACCTGCGGATGCTCGATCGCCTGCTTGATGTTGTTGATTGGCCCGCACGGCACCCCGGCCTTGGCGAAGACGGCCAGCCAGTGCTGCGTCGTGCTGTTCTTCAACACCGACTCAATCGCTGCCTCGAGCTTGTGATGGTGCTTCAAACGCAGCGCATTGGTCTTGTAGTCGGGATCACCTGTTAGATTGGACAGGCCGAGCGCATCACAGGTCTTGATGAACAGGCCGTCATTGCCGGCGGCGATGATGATCGCGCCGTCCGACGTGCGGAAAGCCTGGAAGGGCGTAATGGTGGGATGCCGTGCGCCCAGCGGGCCTGGAACCTCGCCTTCGACCGTGTAGCGCATGATGGCGTTCTCCAGCAGCGCAAGCTGGCAGTCGAACATGGCGATGTCGACCTTGGTCGCCTCGCCGGTCGTCAGGCGATGCACGAGGGCGGCGTTGACGGCGACGGCGGTGAAGAGGCCTGCCCCGACGTCACCGATCGACATGCCCACGCGCGCCGGCGGCTGACCCTCGTTGCCGGTGATGCTCATGATGCCGCCCATGCCCTGCACGACCATGTCGTAGGCGGGGTCCTTGGAATTGGGCCCGGTGTGGCCGAAGCCCGAAGCGCAGGCGTAGATCAGCTTGGGATATTTCTTGTGAAGCGTGTCCCAGCCGTAGCCCAGCTTCTCCATCGTGCCAGGCCGGAAATTCTCGACGATCACGTCGGCCTTCTCGAGGAGCTTTTCGAAGATCTTGCGGTCGGCCTCGGCCTTGAGGTCGAGCGCGATGCTTTCCTTGCCGCGATTGACCGAGGCAAAGTAGGTCGACCGCCCATTGACGAACGGCCCGTAGGCGCGCGCATCATCGCCGCCCTTGGGCGGCTCGACCTTGATCACCCGGGCACCCATCTCGGCCATCAGCAGCGTGCAATAGGGGCCGGCCAGGATGCGCGACAGGTCGATGACGACGATGCCCGACAACGGGCCTTTATGGCTCTGGGTCATGATCGGTTCTTAGCCAGTGGACGCCCGCGAATCCAGCCACACGTTTGCCGCGGGTCATCGGGGCGCTTCCGGGCCTGCCGCAGCCCCCATGACCTGAATGCCGAAATCTGCTCGACCATGTTGTTTTATGGGTTTATCGGGCTGCGCCATGAAGACAAACGTAGAATTGCCTGACGATCTGTACCGTCACGCCAAAGCAGGGGCGGAGCTGCGTGGCCGTAAATTCAGGGAATTGGTGGAGGAAGGCTTGCGGCCCGTGCTTGCTGCGCCGCAAGAAAATCCGCGGCATCTCGCCGGACTCGGGCGCGATGCTCGCCATCGTTGACACAGGACCCATTGTCGCCTTCTTTGACCGAGCGGAACGCCACCATCACTGGGTAGTCGAGCGTATCGAGCAACTTCAAGCACCACTTCTCGTGTGCGAGCCCGTGCTCGTCGAAGCGATGTTCTTGCTGTGCCAATGTCCTTCGCTGGCGCTTGCTAGGTGTGCATGGCGGAGATCCATGAAGAACACGCCGTGTTCACTCTCGATTCGGACTCTCAGTCTATCGAAGGCACGGCCGGAGCCCGCTTACGCTCATTCATCCGGCTGCCGGGTAGAGCTGGCATTGCCGGAAAGGCGAGTGTCGAGCCACACGTTTGCCGCGGCTGCGCCGATCACGATGGCGCCACCCAGCAGGGTGAGATCGGCCGGCTTTTCGCCATCGAACAGCCACACCCAGATCGGCCCCAGCACCAGCTCGAGCAGCCCGAGGAGAGCGGCGCGGCCGGCGGGGATGCGCTTCAGGCTTGCCACGTAAAGCAATAGACCGCCGGCGAGCTGGCCTGGGCTCAACGCCAGCAGCCACGGAAGCTGAGACCAGGTGACGTTGCCGGGTTCGGCGAACGGCAAAGCCGCCAATCCGGAGATCAGTCCCGCGAGCCAGATCGCGGGGACCATGCTGATGTCACGACGGTGACGGACGACGACATAGTTTCCGCTCATGCAGAGAACGACGATGAAGGCCACAGCCATGCCCGCAAGTGCCTCCGCCTGCAGCGAGCCGGCAACGCTGAGCGCGAGACCCAGCACCGCGACGGCCATCGCAGCGATGGTATGGCGATGCAAGGGCTCATCGAGGAAGAGGCGCGCCAGCAATGCGGTCGCAAACGGCGTGGCGCCGAACATCAGCAGGACATTGGCGACCGGCGCAAGACCGAGCGCGAGGATGAAGGCGACAAAGCTGCCGGCGAGGAACACGGCGCTCAACAGGAGGGATGACCCTGCGTTGCGCATGTCGGCGAGGACGCCGCGCCGTTGCCAGAACAGCAGCGGCAACACCGTCACCACAAGGAAAGCCGATCGCCAGAACGATACGTCCCACGCCGGCAGCCCGATGTGCCGGACGATGACACCCGCCGTGCTGAAAATCGTGGCGGCGCCGACGGCGTAGAGCACACCCAGCGCGGAGGAACTTTGCGAAGGAGCGCGCGTTTTCATGCCAAGAAACTGTGAATACGGAGTCGACGTGCCCCCGTCCATCGATTCCCTCGCATTGCTCGATCTACCGCCCTTCAAACCGCGTTTTCCCTGGTGGACGGCGGACTTGCAGACCATCGCGGTCCTGCTCGGCACATACGGTCCGGATCTCTCCCCACACAAGAGCGAGCGTGTCTGCTTTTGCATGGCGGACAGCAGCGGTGACATCCTGGTGGGCATGCTCGACCGCCCGGCGGAGCCGCAGCCCGGCCGACCGCTGGTGATCCTGATCCATGGGCTGACCGGGTGCGAGAACAGCTCGCATGTCCTGAACGCTGCGCGGCATCTGCTGGGTCGCGGTTACCGCGTGCTGCGACTGAACCTGCGCGGCTGCGGCGCCTCACGGCCTCATTGCCGCGAGCACTACCATATCGGTCGCACCGCGGACTTTCGTCGCGTTCTCTGGCAGCTGCCCGAGGATTTGACCGAGAACGGCGTCGTCGTGGTCGGCTATTCGATGGGCGGCGCCATGCTCCTGAAATACCTTGGCGAGGAAGGATCGTTCTCGCCATTGCGGGCGGCAGCGACGATCTGCGCGCCGATCGATCTCAAGCGGACAGGCGAGCACATGACGCGGCCGCGCAACTGGATCTATCACGCCTACATCCTGAACGGGTTGAAGAAGGAAGCGTTGGCCGAAGGCGCGAAGATGACGGAGCAGGAGCGCGAAGCCGTGCGCAACGCGCGCAGCCTGTTCGACTATGATGAGCACTTCATCGCGCCCCGTTACGGCTTTCGCGGCGCCGACGACTATTACGAGCTCTGCACGCCGATCCGATACATGCCCGAGATTCGCGTGCCGACCATGGTGCTTGCGGCGGGTGACGATCCCTGGATCCCGGCGGAGTACTATCGTGACTTCGACTGGGCCGAGAATCGCTGGCTGATGCCGGTGATCACCGAAGGCGGCGGCCATCTCGGCTTCCACTGCGCGTCGAGCCAGCAGCCCTGGTGCGATGTCGCATTGGAGAAATTCCTGGAGCGCATCTGCTGAATCGATAGCATGGCGGCGTGAGCCTCGATTTGCCGCCTTTTCGGCCGCGCTTTCCTTGGTGGGGCGGTGACCTGCAGACCCTCGCCAACCGACTGCGGCCGCTCGCGACGACGCTCGCGCCGCATTCCAGCGACCGGCTGAAATTTCCGTTGCCCGACGGCACCGGCGACACGCTGCTTGCCAGCCTCGACCAGCCGGCAGCGCCCAAGCCCGGCACGCCGCTCTCGGTCCTGATCCACGGCCTCACCGGCGCGGAGGACAGCCATTACATCCTGAGCATGGCGCGTCTCCTGCTCGATCGAGGCTGGCGCGTGCTGCGGCTCAATCTGCGCGGCGCCGGTCCATCGCGGCCCTTGTGCGGTCAGCACTACTATGCAGGGCGCAGCCAGGATTTCCGTGTCTTGCTGTCCCTGGTGCCGGCCGAGCTTGCGCGCGACGGCATTGTCGCAGTCGGCTATTCGCTGGGCGGCGCCATGCTCCTGAAGTACCTCGGCGAGGAGGGCGACAACACACCCTTGACGGCCGCCGCCACCGTGTGCGCGCCGATCGATCTTGCGGCCGCCTGCCGGCACATGATGCGGCCGCGCAACCGGCTCTATCATCGTTACATCCTGGATCTCATGAAGCGCGAGGCGACGGGCGAGGGCGCTCTCGTCTCCGCCGCGGAACGCGCCGCGATCCTGGGGGCGCGCACCGTGTGGGAGTATGACGACCGTTTCATCGCGCCGCGCTACGGCTTCGCCAGCGCTCCAGACTATTACGAGCGCTGCCGACCGACGCGCTTCATGAGCGGCATCCGCATTCCAACGCTGGTGCTGGCGGCACTGGACGATCCATGGATTCCCGGCGCGCTCCATCGGGGCTATGATTGGTCCTCCAACCCGTCGCTCAGGCCGCTGTTGCCGGCTCATGGCGGCCATGTCGGTTTCCATGGTCGCGACAGCCGGCAGCCCTGGAGCGACGTCGTCGTGGCGAGGTTTTTCGACCATGGGTGATCCACAGCCGATCGCGTTGATAGTGGGCGTCGCCTGTTCGCTGGTCGCCCTCGTGCTCGCCTGGCGTGCCTATCGCGCCGCCTCGGAAGAGCACGAAAGGCGTAAAAGGGAGCAGCAGGATCGCGGCAGCTAAATGCGTCGCCGCCGAATGGGGCGGGTCGCGGCGGCCAGCAACGCAAGCAGCGCCTGGGCGGCGGGGCTGAGGTAACCTTTGCGCCGATGCAGCACTGTGATCGGGATCGCGGTGCGCATTGCGGGGATGTCGAGCGCCACAAGGGCACCCTGACGCAGCTCGTCGCGGACGCTGCTCTCGGGCACCAGAGCGAGGCCGAAGCCAGCCTGTGCCAGACGCTTCTGGGCAGTCAGGCTGTCGATCAAGGTGAGATCGGTGCCCTCCAGACCGGCGCGGATGAGTTGTCGGGCCAGCACATGGCCCGACGAATCGCGGTCGCCTGGTGAAGGGGGAAAGCCGACCCAGCGTTCACCTGTCAGCGTACGGGGGTCGCGCACGCGGCGGCCGGCCAAACGATGATCGGGAGCGGCGACGACCAGCATGGCTTCGTCGCCCGCCTTCTGCTCGACCAGGTCCTGACGGTTACTGGCGAAATAGCGAAGACCGAGCGTTGCTTCGCCACGCCGCACGAGATCGGTGATCTCCGCGCTCGAGGCTGTTCTCAGCTCGAGGCGAACATTCTTCTGGCGCCGCGCGAAGCGATGCAGCGTGCCGACGATGTGCGTGTCGGCCAACGTGCCGACGAGGGCGAGCGAGACCATCCCACGAGCGCCGGCGCGCGAGTCACGGACGGCATCGCGTCCATCCTTGAGAGCGGCCATGGCCGCTTCAGCGTGGGGCAGGAACGCGCGGCCTGCATCGGTCAACCGGGCATGGCCCCGGATGCGCTCGAACAACGGCGCGCCCAGCTCCTGCTCGAGCAGGCTGATTCGGCGGCTGATGGCGGGCTGCGAGCGGTGCAGCCGCTGGCCGGCACGCGAAAAGCCGCCGGTCTCGGCGATGGCGAGGAATGCCCGGATCTCGTCGACGTCCATGATCAGGATTTTCGATCCAAAACCAAAACATTATGCATTTTACAGAAGAAGGCGAGAGGGCAAAGCTGCGGCCATCCGATACCCCTGGACTGGAGGGATGGCATGCCTAGCCAAGCTGACAAGGCCGCGACGTTCCGCGCGCTGCATGAAAGACCCGGTGCTTTCGTCATTCCCAATCCCTGGGAGGCCGGCACTGCGCGCCTGCTGGCCGGCCTCGGATTCGAAGCGCTGGCGACCACGAGCCTCGGCCTCGCCAACATGCTGGGCCGGCACGACAGCGCGGTGACCCGGGCCGAGGTGATCGATAACTGTCGGGCGATCGCCGAAGCAACCGACCTACCGGTCAACGTCGACCTGGAGAATTGTTTTGCCCACGAGCCCAAGGCGGCCGCCGAGGCCATCCGGCTGGCGAGCGAAGCAGGTGCCGTCGGTGGCTCGATCGAGGACTACAGCGGCGATCCAAAGGAGCCGATCTACGATTTCGATCTTGCGGTGGCGCGCGTGACGGCAGCGGCGGCTGTCGCGCACAGCCTGCCGGTGCCGTTCGTGCTGACGGCGCGGGCGGAGAATCTGATTCGTGGCCGGGCCGACAAGGGCGACACGATCCGCCGCCTGCAAGCCTACGCCGAGGCCGGCGCCGATGTTCTCTATGCGCCGGGCTTGCGTAGCCTGGCCGAGGTGCGCGAGGTCGTTTCAGCGGTGAGGCGGCCAGTGAATGTCGTCACAGGCTGGCTCGATCCCGACATCACGGTCGCACAATTGGCCGAGGCGGGCGCCAAGCGGATCAGTGTCGGGGGTGCGCTGTCACGGCTTGCCTTGGCGGCTTTCGTCAGTGCAGGACGGGCGATGAAGGAGCAGGGGTCCTTCGCCTGGATGCGGGAGATGATGCCATTCGCCGAGACGCGGCGATTGCTCGGTGCTTGAGCATTCTTGCCGGACCGCGGACCTCCAGGTCCGCATCATGCTCATGAGCGGACCTGGAGGTCCGCGGTCCGGCAAGATCAATCGATCCTGATCGGCTGGGCGGGAGGGCCTTCGCTCAGCAACGACGCCAAGCGTTTGCCGAGACTGCGTGGCTCGAAGCGATCGGGCGAAGCGGCGATCTCCTCGGCGTGCCACCAGCGATGGCCGCGCGTCCAGCTGCGCTCGCGCTCGTCGAGGCCCGACGTGTCGATGTCGGTGCGGTCGGTGCGGGCAAGGAAGAAGCGCTCCTTGTGCAGCACATCCTTGCCGCGCCAGCTCATGCGACGCTCGCGCTGCCACACCCAGCGTGGTTCGCCGACGACTGGCAGCCTCGTTTCTTCATACGCCTCGCGGACCGCAGCCTCGGCGAATTCCTCGCCAGGATCGACGAAGCCGCCGATCATGACCCAGAACGGGTCATGGTGCGGATCGGCGGGGTCGAACACCGCGGGATCGTGAACGTTGAACAGGAAGAGGCGGTCCTGCGGGTCGAGCAGGATCAGCCGCGCCGACGGACGTTCGATCATTTCGACTTGAGCAGCCTGGCCGCGTCGACCGCGCCGTAGGTCAGGATGCCGTCGCAACCGGCCCGCTTGAAGCCCGACAGCGTCTCCAGCAGAACCTTGTTCCAGTCGAGCCAGCCGCGGTCGGCGGCGCCCTTCAGCATCGCGTACTCGCCGCTCACCTGATAGGCGTAGGTCGGCACGCCGAACGTATCCTTCACGCGGCGCACGATATCGAGATAGGGCAGGCCGGGTTTCACCATCACCATGTCGGCGCCTTCCTCGATGTCGAACCCCACTTCGCGCAGGGCCTCGTCAGAGTTGGCGGGATCCATCTGGTAGGTCTTCTTGTCGCCCTTCAGCGCACCCGAGCTGCCGATGGCGTCGCGGAACGGATTGTAGAAGGCCGAAGCATACTTGGCCGCGTAGGACATGATCTGGGTGTGCTCGAAGCCCTTGGCATCGAGCGCCTTGCGAATGGCGCCGATGCGGCCGTCCATCATGTCCGAAGGCGCCTGCACGTCGGCGCCGGCCTCGGCCTGCACGATCGCCTGCTTGATAAGGGCGTCGACCGACTCGTCGTTCTGCACGTAGCCGTCGCGCACGATGCCGTCGTGGCCGTCGCTGTTGAACGGGTCGAGCGCCACGTCGCAGACGACGCCCACCCCCGTGACGGTCTTCTTCACGGCATGGATGGCACGGCAGACCAAATTGTCGGGGTTGTAGGCCTCGCGCGCATCGGGCGTCTTGGCTTTGGGATCGGTCTCGGGGAAGATGGCGAGGGCCGGAATGCCGAGATCGCGCGCCGCCATGGCGGCCTCGACGAAAAGGTCGATGGTGAGGCGATCGACGCCGGGCATGGACTCGACCGGCGTGCGCTGGTTGTGACCCTCCTGCACGAACACCGGCCAGATCAAATCGTCGACCGAGAGCCTGGTCTCGGCCACCAGGCGGCGCGACCAGTCCTCGCGGCGGTTGCGGCGCAGGCGGGTGTTCGGATAGCGACCCAGGGTGGAGAAACGACTAGCCATGGGCGGTCTTATAGACCTTCAGTGCATCGGTAGGCGATGGCGATAATAGGCGTTGGGTCGCACCCCTTCGGCCATATAGCCGCAGAAAGCTGCGGCCAGAGCGGCCTCGCCGACGAGGTCGGCGACCAGGGGCCAGTGCCCCTGTAGAGCGGCGACGCCGAAACGATAGGCGACCCAGGCCACGATGCCGATGCTCGCGACCAGGGGCGTCGCCCGGGCCGCCAAGAGGGTCATGGCGACGAACAGGATCGACCAGACGAAAACGAAGGCGATCGCGGCTATATAGCGAATGCCGATCTCGCGAAGCTGGGCGGGGGCCAGCGCCGTTCCCAACAAGATCAGGACACACAGTAAAGCGGCGGCTACGACCATCCAGAGCAATGCGCCGCCCAGCCGCGCTTCCGGCGAGGAAGCGATTTCGTCTGGCGTCATGGTCCGCCACTGCACGGTGCGTCTCTATTCGAGAACCTGGCCGAAGCTGAATTCGACGCTATGGCCGTCCGGATCTTTCAAGTAGCAATGATAGCCGACGGTCTCGCCGGAATAGCGAGGCGCCATCAGGAGCACGCCTGCCGCTTTGGCCTTGCCGGCGATGTCGTCGACCTCGGCACGGCTAGCGACGGCGAAGCCGAAGTGCGAAAGCGGCCCGATGATGCCCTGGTGGCCGCCGCCGAAATTCTCGGAGGTGCCCTCGAGAAGGACGAGGACAAACGGATTGGCGGTCTCGGCACTCTTGAGCCATTTGACCGTCAGGCCGCTGCCGTCCTGATCGGCCCAGGAGCGAACAAGGCGCATTCCCGCATGCTGCTCATAGAAGGCCGACGTCGCGTCGACGTTCGCGACATGGAGAGCGAAGTGGGTGAGGTTTGGACGCACTGGATCCTCCTTGACGCGATTATGGGCCTTCGTTGACAGAGGGGGACCCCCCGATATGATCGCGCGCCCATGGATTTCAATCTATCCGAAGACCAGCTTGCCTTCCGCGACACGGCGCGCCAGTTCGCGGTCGAGCGCATGCTTTCCGACGCAGCCCGCTGGGATGCCGAGAAGATCTTCCCGGAGGAGGCCTTGCGCGAGGCGGCCGCCCTGGGGTTCGGCGGCATCTACGTGCGCGACGATGTCGGTGGCAGCGGCCTGTCGCGGCTCGATGCGGCGCTGATCATGGAGGAGCTGGCGGCCGCCTGTCCGAGCACTGCGGCCTACATCTCGATCCACAACATGGCCGCCTGGATGATCGACGGCTTCGGCGACGACGAGCAGCGCCGGCGGTTCCTGCCCAAGCTCTGCACGATGGAGCATTTCGCGAGCTACTGCCTGACCGAACCGGGTGCGGGATCGGATGCCGCGGGACTTGCCACGCGCGCCGAGCTTGCCGGCGACCACTACATCGTGAACGGCACCAAGGCCTTCATTTCGGGCGGCGGCCGCAGCGACATCTATGTCGTCATGCTGCGCACCGGCGGCAAAGGGGCGGGCGGCATCTCCACCTTGGTGGTGGAGAACGGCACGCCCGGCCTGTCCTTCGGCAAGCAGGAGCAGAAGCTCGGCTGGAACAGCCAGCCGACCGCGGCGGTGTTCTTCGAGAACTGCAAGGTGCCGGTCGCCAACCGGCTGGGTCCCGAGGGCTTCGGCTTCAAGATCGCCATGGCCGGCCTCGACGGTGGACGCATCAATATCGGTGCGTGCTCGCTGGGTGGCGCGCGAGCGTGCCTGGAGACGGCCTCGCGCTACGTCGTCGAACGCAAGCAGTTCGGTCAAGCGATCGCCGACTTCCAGGCGACGCAGTTCAAGCTCGCGGACATGGCGACCGAGCTCGATGCGGCGCGGCTCATGATCTGGCGCGCCGCCAGCCTGCTCGATGCGAAATCGCCCGAGGCGACGCAGGCGGCGGCCATGGGCAAGCGCTTTGCGACCGATGTCGGCTTCAGGGTGGTCAACGAGGCGCTGCAATTGCATGGCGGCTACGGCTACTTGAAGGACTTTCCCATCGAGCGCTATTTGCGCGATTTGCGCGTGCACCAGATCCTCGAAGGCACCAACGAGATCATGCGCGTGATCATTTCGCGGCGTTTGTTGATGGGATGAGGATGTCTGACAGAGAGATACTATTCGAGATCAAGGATGGGCTGGGTCTGATCACCTTGAACCGGCCCAAGGCGCTGAATGCGCTGACACACGGCATGATCCGCGAGCTCGAGAAGGTCATCCCGGGCTGGGAGAAGGATCCGGCGGTCAAGGCCGTGGTGCTGCGCGGCGCCGGCGACCGCGCCTTCTGCGCGGGCGGCGATGTCACCAATCTGTATCGCGAGAGCCGCGAGAACCCGTCGGGCACGCTGCGGCGCGATTTCTTCTATGACGAGTACATCGTCAACCGCCGCATCTATCGCTACGCCAAGCCCTGGATCTCGCTGATCGACGGTATCGACATGGGCGGCGGCGTGGGATTGTCGGTGCACGGCTCGCACTCGGTGGCGAGCGAGAAGTTCCTGTTCGCCATGCCAGAGACGACCATCGGGCTCTTCCCCGATGTCGGCGGCGGCTATTTTCTCAGTCGCCTGCCGGGCGCCCTGGGCGTGTTCCTGGCCCTTACCAGCCATCGCCTGAAGGCGGCTGACGCGCTGTGGGCGGGCATCGTCGACGCCTATGTGCCGAGTGCCAAGCTGAACGACCTGCAGGCAGCGTTGGGCGCAGCCGATCTCTCAGGGCCCGACGCCAATCGCAAGGTCGATGCCATCATCGCCCGGTTTACCGAGGACGCCGGCATGCCGACATTGCCGTCGATGATGGCTGATATCGATCGCTGTTTCTCAGCCGAATCGGTGGCTGAAATCGAGGCCAAGCTGAAGAAGCAACCCGGCGAATGGGCGAAGAAGCAGCTGACTGCTTTGTTGAAGCTTTCGCCATTGTCGATGGCGATCACGCTCGAACAGCTCAAGCGCTGCGCCAATCGTTCGTTCGAGGATTCGATGACGATCGAATACCGCATGTCGCAGCACGCCATGCGGCCCGATCACGATTTCTTCGAAGGCGTGCGCGCGCTACTGATCGACAAGGATCAGAAGCCGAAGTGGAACCCGCCGACCATCGAGGGTGTGACGCGCGAGATGGTCGACGCGCATTTCAAGCCGGTCGCGAACGATCTCGTCTTCGGTTGACTGGCAGCACAGGAGGAAAGACATGGCGAAGATCGCCTTCATCGGTCTGGGTAACATGGGTGGCCCGATGGCTGCGAACCTCGTGAAAGCCCAGCATCAGGTGTTCGCGTTCGATCTGTCGGCAGCAGCAGTTGATGTGGCGGTCGACAAGGGGGCTCGGAAGGCTGCATCGGCTGCCGAGGCGGTGAAGGGAGCGGAAGTCGTCGTCACCATGCTGCCAGCCGGCAAGCATGTGCGCGAGGTCTATGAGAAGGACGTGCTGCCGAACGTCGCGAGAGAGACCTTGCTGATCGACTGCTCGACCATCGATGTCGACAGCGCGCGCCATGTCGGCGGGCTGGCGGAGAAGGCGGGGCTGGAGATGATCGATGCGCCGGTCTCGGGTGGCGTCGGTGGCGCCACAGCCGGCACGCTCACCTTCATGGTCGGTGGCGGCGATGCCGCGTTCGCCAAGGCCAAGCCGATCCTGGAGAAGATGGGCAAGAACATCGTGCATGCCGGCGCGAGCGGCAACGGCCAGGCGGCAAAGATCTGCAACAACATGATCCTGGGCATCTCCATGATCGCGGTCAGCGAGGGCTTCATGCTGGCCAAGCGCCTGGGGCTCGATGCGCAGAAGCTGTTCGACGTGGCCTCGACCTCGTCCGGCCAGTGCTGGTCGCTCACCAACTACTGCCCGGTCCCGGGTCCGGTGCCGACCTCGCCCGCCAACCGCGACTACCAGGCGGGGTTCACCGCGGCGATGATGCTGAAGGACCTGATGCTGGCGCAGCAGGCGGCGGCAGCGGCGGGAGCGAGCACGCCGCTCGGCGCGGAGGCGGCACAGCTCTTCAACCTGTTCGTCAACAGTGGCAACGGCGCCAAGGATTTCTCGGGCATCATCCGCATGCTCGATGGCAAGTGAGATGGCCATGATCACGCTTTACGACCTCGTGTTCAAGGATGACCGTCGTCCCAGCCCGTTCTGCTGGCGCACCAAGTTCGCCCTCAAGCACAAGGGACTCACTTGGCGAGACGAGCCGATGGGCTTCACCGAGAAGCACAAGATCGCGTTTGCCCAGTCGCAGACGGTTCCGGTCATCCATGACGATACGAAGGTGGTGAAAGACAGCTGGGCGATCGCACGGCATCTCGACGAGGCGCACCCCGACAAGCCGTTGTTCAAAAGCGAGATGGCGCTCTCCTATGCCCACTTCGTGAACGGCTGGGTCGACACGGCCGTGCACGTGGCGCTGTTCCCGATCCTCGTCGGCGATCTCTACGACCGCGTGCGGTCCGTTGATCGAGCCTATTTCCAGGAATCACGCGGCAAGCGGCTCGGCACCACCGACTTCGCCACCTTCCAGAAGAGCGCGCGCGACAAGGGGCTTCCCGCTTTTCGAAACGTGCTGGAGCCCGCGCGGCGCGTCCTGCGCGAGCAGAAGTTCCTGGCGGGCGAACATCCGGCCTATCCCGACTACTGCCTGGCCGGCGCCTTCCTGTGGGCGCACGTCGTAAGCCCGTTGGCGCTGCTCGAGCCCGACGATCCCGTACAGGCTTGGCGCGAGCGCATGTTCGATCTCTATGACGGCATGGGGCGCAAGGCGAAGGCGGCGTGAGATACGACGCCATCGTCTTCGACCTGCTGACAGCGTTGCTCGACTCGTGGAGCTTGTGGAACGACGTTGCGGGCTCGCCTGACGAGGGCCTGAAGTGGCGGCGGCGCTATCTCGAGATCACCTACGGCTGCGGCGCCTACAGACCCTATGAAGTCCTGGTTCGCGAGGCCGCCCGCGATGTCGGCCTGCCGGAGGCGCTGGGCGATGCGCTGGAACGGCGCTGGGACGAGTTGAAGCCGTGGCCTGGGGCGCGGTCTGTTTTGACCAAGCTCCCAGTGCCGCTGGCGGTCGCCACCAACTGCTCAGCCAGGCTTGGCGGCAGAGCGGCCGACCAAGTGGGCGTGCCGTTCAAGGTCGTCATCACGGCCGAGAGCGTCGGCTTCTACAAGCCCAGGCCCGAACCCTACCGCGCCGTGCTCGCGGCATTGGGCACGGCGCCCGAGCGAACCTTGTTCGTCGCCGGGTCGGCCTCGGATGTGCCCGGCGCGAAGGGGGTCGGCATGCCCGTCTACTGGCACAATCGCATCGGACTTCCGCCCCACGACGACACCACGCCCGACTATCTCGAAGCCAGCCTCGACAAGCTCGCCGATCTTTTCGTGCCGGGCTAAGGTGCCCGCCGAAAAAAGGGAGGCGGATGCGTGGCAGGCGCTCAATTCAGGCCCGAAGACCACCGCTTCGGGCCAACCCACTGGTTCGAGGACCTGCAGGTCGGCCAGAAGTTCTACATAAACTCCCGCACCCAGACTGAATCGCTGTTCGCTGCGTTCCAGCTCGCCAGCGGTGACAATCACCCCATCCACTACGACCGCGAATATTGCCGCGCGCGGGGCCATCGCGACATGCTGGCGCACGGCCTGCAGGTGGCGATCCAAGGGGCGGCGGGCGCCGGCATCTTCCCCCATGTCATCGGCGATTCACTGGTGGGCTTCCTTGAGCAGTCATCGCGTTTCCTGAAGCCGGTCTATTGCGGCGACACGCTCTATCCGATGCTGGAGGTGAGCGAGCTGAAGGGAGGCCGCACCACCGGCGTGGTGTCGATGAAGCTCACCGTTCACAACCAGAACGGCGAACTGGTCTGCGATGGCGAACACAAGTACCTTGTGAGGAAGCGGCCGCAATAGGAGGCACAGGATATGCTCGGTATCATTGCCAAGCTCACCATCAAGCCCGGCACCAATGCCGAGTTCGAGACCACCATGAAGGCCCTGCAGGCCAAGGTGCAGGCCGACGAGCCCGGCAACAAGCTCTATGCGCTCCACAAGACCGACGACGTTAATGTCTATGTCATGTTGGAGCGCTACCAGGACCAGGCGGCGCTCGATGCCCATCGGGCGGCACCCCATTTCAAGGAGCTCGGCCGCAAGCTCGGCGACTATCTGGCCGGCCGGCCCGAGGTCCAGGTGATGCAAGAAGTCTGACACGGCTTTCCGCCTCGCGATCATGGACGGCATCCTCCACCGCCACACCAAGCCCGGCACGGCACCCGGCACGCTTGCCGGACGTGCCCCGGTGCCGGACGAGGCGCTCGATTTCACCCTGGTGGAATACACGCCGGAGGATGTCGAGGTGCTGCATGGCGTGGAGGTCGACGAATGCCGCTTCCATCTCGGCACGCCTGGCCGCACCTGGATCGACGTGGCTGGCCGTCCCAGCTCGGACATGCTGCGCGACCTCGGCATGGCCTTCAACCTGCATCCGCTGGCCCTTGAGGACGTCTTCCATGCCCAGCAGAAGAGCAAGCTCGACCTCTACGAGGGCCAAGGCTTCATCGTGCTGAACGACCCGGCCTACGAGGCCGGCGAATTCCTGCCCCGCCAGGTCAGCATCTTCTTCGGCGAGAACTATGTGATCTCCTTCCACGATCACAAGATGGACATCTTCAAGCCGATACGCGATCGCGTGCAGACGGCGGGCTCTCGGCTGCGCATGTTCGGGGTGGACTACCTCGTCTACGCGCTGATCGACCTCGTGGTCGACCGCAAGTTCCCGCTGATCGAGGCGCTGTCGAGCCATCTCGAGGAGCTCGAGGATGAGGCGTTGGGCGAGCCGACCGAGGATACGCTGAGCCATATTCACCAGGCGCGGCGGGCGCTCTTCACGTTTCATCGCCTGCAATGGGCCGAGCGCGAGACGGTGCTGGCGATCATGCGGCCGGAAGTGCCGTTCATCATGCCGGAGACGCGCACCTACCTGCGCGACTGCTTCGACCATGCGGTCGCGGTGCTCGACCTGGTGGAGAGCTACCGCGAAATGTGCAACGGCCTGATGGAAGTCTACCTCATGCATGCGTCCAACCGCATGGCCGAGGTGATGAAGATCATGGCCGTCATCACCGTATTCTTCATGCCGCTCAGCTTCCTCGCCGGCATCTATGGCATGAACTTCGAGCGCGATGTCGGCAACATGCCGGAGCTCGGCTGGAAATACGGCTATGCCTTCTTCTGGGTCATGGTCGTGATGATCGTGGCCGGCCTGTGGGTCTGGCTGAAACGCAAGCGCTGGATCTGACCTCGCCATGAATAGCTACCGCATCTTCGGCTCCGAACTGTCGCCGTACTCGGTCAAGGTCCGTTCCTATTTCCGCTACAAGGGCCTGCCGCACGAATGGATCCCACGCTCGCCGGCCGTCCAGGCCGAGTTCCAGAAATACGCCAAGCTGCCCTTGGTGCCGCTGGTCGTCACGCCGGAAGGCGAAGGCATCCAGGATTCCACGCCCATCGTCGAGCGCTTCGAAGCCCGGCAGCCCGAGCCCTCGATCGTGCCTGACGACCCTGCGTTGGCCTTCCTCTCGGCGCTGATCGAGGAATACGGCGATGAATGGTGCAACAAGTGGATGTTCCATTATCGCTGGCACTACCAGCCCGACGTCTGGTCGACGGCCGAGCGGATCGCCCAGCAGATGATGGGTGCCCAGGGCACGCTCGCCGTTGCCCAGGCGCGCGCTGCGGTGGCCGAGCGCATGACAGGGCGGCTGGGCTTCGTCGGCTCGAGCGACCAGACCCAGCCTACGATCGAGGCGTCGTTCAAGCGGGCGCTCGGTCTTGTCGAGACGCATCTGCAGGCGCGGCCGTACCTCCTGGGCGGCCGGCCGGCGATGGCCGACTTCGGCCTGTGGGCCCAGTTCTACGAAGCTGCCACCGACCCCACGCCCGGTGCCATCATGCGAGCGTCCGCGCCCAAGGTGATGGCCTGGGTGGCGCGCATGTCGTCGCCGAAAGCCGAGGGGTCGTTCGAGAGCTGGGCCGCTCTCGCGCCGACCTTGAGGCCGCTGTTGGAGGAAGAGGTGGGCGGGCTCTTCCTGCCCTGGTCGACAGCGAACGCCGATGCGATCGCCCGCGGTGACAGGAGTTTCGAAACGACGCTGGCCGGCGCGGCCTGGTCGCAGGAGCCGCAGAAATATCACGCGAGGTCCCTGGCCGAGATCAGGCGGAAGTATACGGCCGCGCGGAGTGCACCTGGCCTCGAGGCGATCCTTAGGGAAGCCGGCTGCCTGCCTTACCTGTCGCCCTGAAGGCTTAGCGCAGCCCCGACGCGATCAGCGTCAGTCCCGAGAAACCCAGCAGCACCAGTACGAGGCGGCGGAACCCCAGCTCGCCGATGCGGCCATAGAGGAGCAGGCCGAGCCGCGCGCCGACGATCGTCGTCGGCAGCGCAATGACAGCCCAGATCCAGAACGGTCCGTCGAGCAGGCCCGCCACCGCGGCCGACAAGAGAGCGGTTGCGAGCACGGCCATGTTGAAAGGCTGGTTGACGCCGCGCTGCTCGTCGCGCTTCCAGCCGCGCAGTTGCACCCAAATGACGGGCGCCGGCCCGCTTAGGCTTGCCATGCCGCCCATCACGCCGCCGATGAAGCCTGCGGCGGCGTCAGCGAGGCGGCCGCC
>Ga0081455_10000538_pt1 | contig 49235 bp, 46 predicted proteins | sample TabmetS3T2R1_FD_70207 | JGI IMG/M metagenome (GOLD analysis project Ga0081455, IMG submission 70207) | Tabebuia heterophylla rhizosphere microbial communities from the University of Puerto Rico - S3T2R1 | ecosystem: Host-associated > Plants > Roots > Rhizosphere ...
CGTGATCATGAATGCGGACCTGGAGGTCCGCGCTCCGGCTAGAAAATCTGTCTCACCCCGACGATCTGCCCGAGGCAGCGGCCGACATGATCGGCCGTGTCTGGCTCGAGCCCCTCGACCTCGATCTCCACCGACAGAAGATCGGCATCGGCCTGCGCGAAGACGCGCGCCGGCACGAGCCCACGCTTGGCCAGAAGCTCCAGCGCGCGCGGCAGAACGGCCGGTTCGGCGTCGGCTTCGAAACAGTATCGGATAGTCGAGGAATTACGCTTGAGAGCGAGCACGGCGGACATGGACCAACTCCTGGAAAGACGGACGAACAGCGACAGGCCGGTTTGCAGTGCAAACCGGGGTGCTAATTCGCCGCCCAAGGAGGTCCATGCGGGCCATAGTGCTAGTATAGCGCCGAATGCGCGGCTCGCGCTACCTTTTCGATCCAGATCGAGGGAGAGGAAACAAGAATGCGTTCGACGCCCATCTACGAGGTGCATGCCGTCAAATACGCCCATCTGCCGCGCAAGGCCTGGGAAGTGCAGATCACGCCCGATCCGCATGATGCGGACTTTCCGATGGACTATTTCGTCTGGGTGGCGATCCCCCTCGACGAGGAAGGCAACCGCGCCATCGGCGGCAAGCCTGTCGTGATCGATACCGGCTTCAATGCCCAGGTCGGTCAGAAGCGAGGTCGCGAGGTCAAGACCAATCCCGCTGAGCTCATCGGCCATCTCGGGGTCGACGCCAAGGAAGTGGAAGACGTCATCATCACCCACCTGCACTACGACCATGTCGGCAACTGGGACCGTTTCCCCAAGGCGCGCTTCCATCTCCAGGACAAGGAGATGCAGTTCGCGACCGGCCGGCATGTCTGCCACGGCACGTTCCGCCACGCCTTCGAGGTCGACGACATCGTCGGCATGGTGCGCGCCGTCTACGGCAAGCGCGTGGTCTTTCACGATGGCGACGAGGAGATCCAGCCCGGCCTCTCCGTGCATCTGATCGGCGGCCACACGATGGGCATGCAGTCGGTGCGTATCATGACGCGCAACGGCTGGCTCGTGCTCGCGTCGGACGCCAGCCACTACTATTGGGGCATCCGGGACAAGAAGCTGTTCTCGATCGTGTATTCCGTCGCCGACATGCTGGCCGGCTACGACAAGCTCACCAAGCTCGCGGACGGTCGGGTGGAGATGGTTGTGCCCGGCCACGACGCCGAGGTCATGAAGCTCTATCCGCCATCACGCGACGATCTGAAAGGGATCAGCGTCCGGCTGGATTGACCGTCGTGACTGCTTCGCAGTCACTTCTTCTCCACGTTCCACAGTGCCAGGGCCGGCGTCTTGAGCAGCCCGTCGACGTTGGCGCGGATCGCGGTCGGCGTGGTGAACTGGCCGAGCGGCGCGTGTGTCGGATACTCCAGCACACGCAGCTGGACCTGCTCGGCGATCGCCTTCTGCTTGGCCGGGTCGGTCTCGGCAGCGTAGGCGTCGCGCAGCTTCTCGAGGGCCTCATCGCATGGCCAGCCGAACGTGGCCTTGTCGCATGACGCATTGAGGAAGGCGGTCGACACCGGATTGAGCACGTCGGTCGCGCCCCATGACGTGAAGAAGGCGCTCCAGCCACCCTTGTCGAGCGGATCCTTCTTGGCGCGGCGTGTCACCAGGGTCTGCCAGTCCATCGGCTGCAGGTCGACCTTGAGCCCGATCTTCTCGAGCTGCGCCTTGGCGACGGTGGCAAGGTTGTTGTGGCCCGACGTGTCGGTCTGGTGCAGGAACACCGCCAGCGTGCCGTCATAGCCTGAAGCGGCCAGAAGCTCCTTGGCCTTGGCGATATTGCCCGAAAGCTTGTCCTCCCATCCTTTGGTCGATTCGAGTGGCGAGCCGCACGGGAACAGCGACTTGCACTCCTTGTAGTACTCGGGGTTGCCGACATTGGCGTCGAGGAATTCCTTCTGCGACAGGCCATAGAGCACCGCCTGTCGCACCTTGGGATTGTCGAACGGCTTGTTGAGCACGTTGAAGCGCATCGCGTACTGCCGACCTGCCGCGTTGACCACGGTGATCTTCACGTTCTTGTCGCTGGCCAGCAGCGGAAGCAGATCCGGCGGCACGATCTCGACCAGATCGACCTCGCCGTTCAACAGCGCATTGACCTGGGTCTGGGTATCGGGAATCCAGATCCACTCGACCCGATCGACCTTCGCCACCTTGCCCCCGGCGAGGCCGGACGCCGGCTCGGGTCTCGGCCTGTACTTCGGGTTCTTGACGTAGACCGCCTTCTCACCGGGCTTCCACTCGTCCTTCTTGAAGATGAAGGGGCCGGAGCCCGTTGCATCCGTGACCTGGGTGTTGGGGTCGGTGTCGGCGAGGCGCTTGGGCATCATGAACGGAACGTTCGAGCTCGACTTGCCGAGCGATTCCAGCACCATGCCGTAGGGCTGCTTCAGCACCATCTTGATGGTCTTGGCGTCGGGCGCAGAGAGATCGGCCATCACGCCCAGCAGCTTCTGGCCCATCGAATCCTTGGCGCCCCAGCGCCTGATCGAGGCGACGCAGTCCTCGGCTGTCACCGGCTTGCCGTCGTGCCATTCCAACCCGTCGCGCAAGGTGAAGGTCCACGTGAGCTTGTCGGGCGAGACCTCCCACTTGTCGACCATCTGCGGCTTGATCTCGAGCTTGTCGTTCATCGCGAACAAGGTGTCGTAGACCATGTTGCCGTGATGGGTGGAGATCAGCGCCGTGGTCCAGATCGGATCGATGATCTTGAGATCCGAGTGCAGCGCCAGCTTCAACGTCGACTGCGCCAGTGCGGGCGCGGCGAACGCCGCCGTTGCGACCAGCGCGCAGGCAAGACGACGACCAATTTTCAACATGACAGCTCCCTGAAACACTCCCCAGCGGCGCACAATAGGGCGCTCAGCCCGCCTGCGCGACATCCAACAGCGCCTGCCACTCCGTCAACTTGACGCGAGGCCGTCCGCACGATGCGCCGGCGGCGATCTCATGCTTGTCGATGCGATGCCAGCCAGCGGCATCGATCGCGATCGGCAGAATGTCGGGCCCGCTTTTGGGATCGCGAGTCTCCAGCCAGTCAATGACCTGCCGCGCCACGGCGTGACTCTCGGCCCGGTTGGTCGGGATGGTGCCGGTCGGTCCGCGCTTGGCCCAGCCCACAGGAAAGAACTCTTCGCGCTTGGGGAAGGCCTCGCCGGTGTAGCCGATGCAGGTCACGGCCAGGTCGGCCTGCAGCGGGCCTGTCGTCAACTTCACCTCGCCCGGGCCGAAGGCGAGCGGTGCCGCATTGAAGAGGAAATGCACCGTCACCGGCTTGGATCCGGGCTTGTTGTTGGCGAAACCCTGCAGGATCTGCAGGTTCTTGGCCTTGCGCAGTCGTTCGGGAGTGGGATCGGATGCCGGCGGTGTGACATCCAATCCTTTGGCGTCGGTCACGGCGACGGCGCGGGCCAGCCGGCCCATTTCCGCCAGCTCGTTGTTGGTGAACGACGCATGCTCGGGCCCGCGCCGGCCGATCACATAGATGTCGGTGATGGGCGCCGCGGCGATCGCCTCGCCGGCTTCCGCCACGATGTCGCTCTTGGCCATCTCGTCCGCACTCTTGGCCAGCACGCGCGCCACGTCGATCGCCACGTTGCCGTTGCCGATGACCGCCACCCGTTTGACCGCCGAAAGGTCGGGACCTTCGCGGAAATCGGGGTGGCCGTTCAGCCAGCCGACGAACCGCCACGACCCCCAGACGTGCGGCAGGTCCTCGCCGGGCACGCCGAGCTCGCGGTCGATCACCATGCCGGTCGCAACGATCACGGCGTCGTAAGCGTCGGCTAGCTCGTCCCACGAGAGGTCGCGGCCGATCTCGACGTTGCCGGCAAAGCGCAAGTCGGGCTGCGCCAGCAGCCGGTCGAACTGGCGGACCACCGCCTTGGTTCCTTGATGGTCGGGCGCGACGCCGGCCCGCACCAATCCGTAGGGCGTGGGCAGGCGGTCGATGATATCGATATGGAGGTCGGGATTGGCGCGCAGCAGCCCGTCGGCGGCATAAAAACCCGACGGTCCCGCGCCCACAATGGCGACGCGATGAGTCATGGCGGTCCGCTTAGCATATGATGGCGCCATGACTAAATACCCTCGCCTGACCCAGCTCGGCCATCCCGTCACGCTGCCCGAATCGCCGCAAAAAGCCGTGCTGGAAACGGTACCCAATCCCCAGCCTCGGGCGTTGTATTTGGTCCGCTTCACTGCTCCGGAATTCACCACGCTTTGTCCGATGACCGGCCAGCCTGACTTCGCCCATCTGGTGATCGACTACGCGCCGCGCGCCAAGCTCGTGGAAAGCAAGTCGCTGAAGCTCTATCTCGGCAGCTTCCGCAACCATGCCGACTTTCACGAGGCCTGCACGCTCGCCATCGGCCAGCGCCTGGCAAAGGAGCTGGCACCGCGCTGGCTCAGGATCGGCGGCTACTGGTATCCGCGCGGTGGCATACCCATCGACGTGTTCTGGCAGACCGGGGCACCGCCCAGGAACTTGTGGCTGCCAGACCCCGGCGTCGCTTCCTACCGCGGGCGAGGATGAGCCGCCAGCCGCCCACGCCCAAACGTCCGCCGCGCCCGGCGAGCCCCCAGGAGCTACGCGACGCCATTCGCGATGAAGCGCTCCAGCTCGGCTTCGATGCCGTAGCCTTTGCATCGGCCACGCTGACACCAGAGGCGCGCGCCAGGCGCCTGCAACAACTCGCGAGCTTCGTCGAGGCGGGCTGGCAAGGCGACATGGGCTGGCTGGCCGAGCGCTGCCCTGAGCGCGCCGATCCGCAGAGCCTGTGGCCCGACGCCAAGACCGTGGTGTCACTCGCCATGAACTATCGGCCGGAGAGCGATCCGCTCGAGGTGTTGAAACAGGGCGAGCGGGGCGCCGTCTCGGTCTATGCCCAAGGCCGCGACTATCACGAGGTGATGAAGAGCAAGCTCAAGGCGCTGGGCCGCTTCATCTGGGACGTCTACCGCCACGAGCTGAAGGTGTTCGTCGACACCGCGCCCTTGATGGAAAAGCCGCTGGCGCAGGCGACCGGCCTCGGCTGGCAGGGCAAGCACACCAACCTGGTGTCGCGCGACTTCGGCTCGTGGCTGTTCCTGGGCGAGCTGCTGCTCTCGGTCGAGCTGCCGGCCGACACGCCCGAGAGCGATCATTGCGGCCAGTGCCACGCCTGTCTCGACGTCTGCCCGACCAAGGCCTTTGCGGCGCCGTACCGCCTCGATGCGCGCCGCTGCATCTCCTATCTCACCATCGAGCATGAAGGCCCGATCGACCGCGAGCTGCGGCCCCTGCTCGGCAACCGCATCTACGGCTGCGACGACTGCCTCGCGGTCTGCCCGTGGAACAAGTTCGCCCAGCAGGCCCGCGACGAAACGCTGGTGCCCAAGCCCGCACCGCAAGCGCCGCTGCTCGTCGAGCTGGCCGCGCTCGACGACGCAGCCTTCCGCAAGCGCTTTGCCGGCAGCGCGATCAAGCGCATCGGCCGCGATCGCTTTGTCCGAAACGTCGCCTACGCTTTGGGCAACAGCGGAAACCGCGCGACCGCCTTGCCGGCGGTAGAGCGGCTTCTTTCAGACCCATCGCCGCTTGTGCGCGGTGCGGCCGTGTGGGCGCTGTCGCGGCTCGACCTCGACTCGTTCGAGTTGCGGCGGCGGTCCATTCAGGAACCGGACGCAAGCGTGCGCGCCGAATGGTCAGCGCCGCAGCTTGAAGAAGTCGCGTAGGAGATCCGCCGCTTCGCGATCGCCGAGGCCGGGGTAGAGCTCGGGACGGTGATGGCAGGTCGGCTGGTCGAAGATGCGCGGCCCATGCTCGACACCGCCGCCCTTGGAATCGGCGGCGCCCCAATAGAGACGCCGGATGCGGGCGAACGAGATGGCCTGCGCGCACATCGGGCAGGGCTCGAGGGTGACATAGAGATCGCAATCGACCAGTCGCGGTGTCCCGAGCTTTCTGGCCGCCGCCTGGATCGCCAGCATCTCGGCATGGGCGGTCGGATCGTTGAGCCCTTCGGTGCGATTGCCCGCTTCAGCCAGCACCTCGCCATCCGGCCCCACGATCACCGCACCGACCGGCACCTCGCCGCGCGCGGCCGCCCCCCGCGCGGCGGCCAGTGCGCGCGCCATGGGGGAAGGCTTGTCGGCTTCGGGCATGGCGCACTATAGCGCCGGCCGCGACCCACGCGTATCTTGGCGCCATGCCTCGTCCTCTCATCGGAGTCACGCTGGATGCTGAAAAGCCCGGCGGCTACTCCAAGTTTCCCTGGTATGCGTTGCGCCAGAACTACCTCGACGCCATCGATGCCGCCGGCGGCCTGCCGGTGGCCCTGCCGCACGAGCCCGACCGCGTCGGCGACTATCTCGAGCGCATCGATGCGCTGGTGGTGACAGGCGGGGCGTTCGACGTCGATCCTTCCTACTATGGCGGCGGGCCGGTGCATGCCACGGTCGTGACCAAGGATCGCCGCACCGCCTTCGAGTTTGCTGTCACCAAGGGCGCGCTCGAGCAGGACAAGCCGGTGCTGGGCATCTGCGGCGGCCAGCAGCTCCTGCATGTCGTGCTGGGCGGCAGGCTGATCCAGCACATTCCCGATGCCGTCGCCGAGGCGCTGGCCCACGAGCAGCCCAACCCGCGCAACGAGCCCGGCCATATCGTCAAGGTGGCCAAGGGGACCCGCCTGCGTGAAATCGTGGGCGCTGACGAGCTCTCCGTGAACAGCGCTCATCATCAAGCTGCAGCCGATGAGCCGGCCGGCGTCGTGGTCAATGCCGTGGCGCCCGACGGCGTCATCGAGGGCATCGAGGCACCGCGCTACCGCTTCTGCATCGGCGTGCAGTGGCATCCGGAATTCCTGATCTCCGATGGCGACGCGCGGCTGTTCCAGGCTTTTTTGGGGGCGACAGCGGCACGGTGAGACTGTTTCAATGACTGGGCCCGAACGAATTGCCAAGCGCCTGGCCCGCGCCGGCCTCTGCTCGCGGCGCGACGCCGAGCGCTGGATCGCCGCCGGCCGCGTCGCGGTCGACGGCAAGGTCCTGGATACGCCGGCTTTCACCGTCACGGACAAGAGTCGCATCGAGGTCGACGGCAAGCCGCTGCCCGATGCCGATCGTCCGCGGCTGTGGCGCTATCACAAGCCGCCGGGCGAGCTGGTGACGGCGCGCGACCCGCAAGGCCGGCCCACCATCTTCGACTCGCTGCCCAAGTCCCTGCCGCGTGTGGTCACGGTGGGACGCCTCGATTTCATGTCCGAGGGCCTGCTGCTGCTGACCAACGACGGCAGCCTGGCACGGCGCCTCGAGCTGCCGGCCAACGGCTGGATCCGCCGCTATCGCGCCCGCGTGCACGGCGTCGTCGACGAGGCGCGCCTCGCCGGCCTCGCCAAGGGCATCACCATCGACGGCGTGCGCTACGGCGCCATCGAGGCGAAGCTCGAGCGCCAGCAACGCACCAACGCCTGGCTCGACATCGCGCTCGGCGAAGGCAAGAACCGGGAGGTGCGGCGCGTGCTGGCGCATCTCGACCTGCCGGTGATGCGGCTGATCCGCGTCGCCTTCGGTCCCTTCTACCTGGGCGAGCTCGAACGCGGTGATGTCGGCGAGGTGCCGGCGCAGGCGCTCGACAACCTGCTGGGGCTGAAGCCGTCGCCGCGCAAGCAGGGCTGGGCCAAGCCACGCGCCAAGAAGAGGCGGCACTGATGCTGCGCATCGTGGGCGGCCGACATCGCGGCCGCACGATCGCCGCGCCGGAAGGCCTTGCCACGCGCCCGACCGCCAGCCGGGCGCGCGAGGCGATGTTCAATATCCTGACGCACGCAAACTGGCGGCAGGACGGGACCTCGCCCTTGGTCGAGGCGCGCGTGCTCGACGCCTTCGCGGGCTCGGGCGCGCTCGGCCTGGAGGCGCTGTCGCGCGGCGCGGCCCACGCCACCTTCATGGACAACGACGCCGACGCCATCCGCCTGATCGGCGACAACCTGCGCAAGCTCCGCGAGACCGGCGCGGCCAAGGTCGTGCGCGCCGATGCCACGCGCCCGCCGCCCGCACGCGAGGCCTGCGACCTGATCTTTCTCGATCCGCCCTACCGCTCGGGCCTCGCTGCAGCAGCGCTCGCGGCGCTGGCGCAAGCGGGCTGGACGGCACCCGATGCTATCGTCACGGTCGAGCTGGCGCACAACGAGGACATCGAAGTACCTGCGGGCTTCGAAGCGATCGACGAGCGCCGCTATGGCGCGGCCAAGATCGTCGTGCTGCGAAAGACGCCATGATCCTGACCGCTCCACTTTACATGCTGCGCCATGGCGAGACCGCCTGGAACACCGAACGGCGCATGCAGGGCACGAAGGACTCGGCCCTCACCGAGCGCGGCCGACTGCAAGCTGTCGCGATGGGTCGTACGCTGCGGCGCGAGCTGGAGCGCGAACCCGGCCCCACGATCTTCCTCAGAAGCCCGCTTGGCCGCGCCCGCGAGACATCGCAGATCGTCGGCCGCGAGCTCGGCCTCGACCCGACGGACTGGCGCGACGATGCACGGCTGGCCGAGCTCGGCTACGGCGACTGGGAAGGCTTCAGCTGGAAGGAGATCCAGGTCACTCACCCCACCGCCCTCGACGACTGGCGAGCCGATCCGCACGGCTACTGCCCACCCGGCGGCGAGACGCATGTCGAGTTGCGCCGCCGCTCGGCTGCCATGCTGGCCGAGATCGCGGCCTCCAACCAGCGCACCGTCGTGGTCGGTCATGGCGTCAGCGGCGCGGTTCTGCGCGGCCTCAATCTCGGCCTCGACGCCAAGGCGATGTTCATCCTGGAGAAACCGCAGGACGCCTTCTTCCGCCTGCTCGCCGGCATCGAGGAACGCATCGCCTGCGAAGCCTGTTGACCTCACGAAGAGCGTGACAGGCGCGCGGTGCGGCGGCAGCCGCTGGTCTCGCTGACCGTGAGCGAGCCGCCGTCGAACCGGGCCGAGAGCTTGCCTTCGCGGCGGTCGGTTCCCTTCACGGAGGCGACGCTCAGCAGCGAGAAGGTGCCGGTGGGCCTGGCGACACCATGGATCTGCCACAGGCCCGGCGTCGCTGCCGGCGGCGGCGCGTGGCGCAGGTTGGGTGTCGGACCTTGTGCCGTGGTGTCGAAGGCCGAGCCGTCGACGATGCCCGACTCGATCGACAGCACGAAATCGAGCGGTGCATTGCACGAGCCGCCGTCGCTCTTGCCGCGCCATTCGCCGTCGATCGGCAACGGCTGTTGGGCGGCGACAGTGACGGAGATGGCGACCAGAACCACGGTCGGCAGCAGAATTCTCATCGGCGGCCGAACAAGCGCTCGATGTCGGCGAGCTTCAGCTCGACATAAGTCGGGCGGCCGTGATTGCACTGCCCGGAGTGTGGCGTTGCTTCCATCTGACGCAGCAAGGCGTTCATCTCCTCGACGCTGAGCCGCCGCCCCGCGCGCACGGAAGTGTGGCAGGCGAGCGTGCCGCACACCTCCTCGACCTTCTCCTTGAGCGAGAGATGATCGCCCATCTCGGTCAGCTCGTCGGCAAGGTCGCGGACGAGGCCCTGGACGTCGAGCTCGCCCAGTACGGCCGGGGTCTCGCGCACCACCACCGCGCCGAGCCCGAAGGGTTCGATGATGAGGCCCATGTCGGCCAACTCCGCAGATCGTGCCGCCAACCGGCGAGCGCCATCCTCGCCCAACTCGACGACCTCCGGCAACAACAAGGCTTGGCGCTTCACGCCGTCGGCCTCGAGCTGGTGCTTCAATCGCTCGTGCAGCAGGCGCTCGTGCGCGGCATGCTGGTCGACGATCACCACGCCCTGGTCCGTCTGCGCGACGATATAGGTCTCATGCAGCTGGGCACGCGCCACGCCCAGCGGATAGGCGATGGCATCGGCGTTGGGCGGTGATAGCTCGATGGGCGCTTCGACCCGGGCCGACGGCATGTCCAGCGGCGCCATGAATTCGGCGGCCGCTTCGGCCAAGCCGCGCGGTGGCGTGCTGCTGCGCATGGGCAACGGCGTGGCATAGGCGCTGTGTGGGCGCAGCGCACCCAATGCGGCATGGGCCACCGTGGTGCTGGCGCGATGGCCTGCGGCTGCGAGTGCGGTACGCAGCGCGCCCACGATCATGCCGCGCACGATGCCGGCATCGCGAAAGCGCACCTCGGTCTTGGCGGGATGGACGTTGACGTCGATCATCGCCGCCGGCGCCTCGAGGAACAGCGCCACCATGGGATTGCGATCGCGCGCCAGGAAATCCTGATAGGCGCCGCGCACTGCGCCGGACAGCAGCTTGTCGCGCACCGGCCGGCCGTTGATGAAGAGATACTGATATTGGCTAGTTGGCCGGTTGAGCGTCGGCAGACCGGCGAAGCCGGTCAGCCTGAAGCCCTCGCGGTTGGCGTCGATGGCGAGCGCATTATCGGCGAAGTCGCGGCCCATGATGGCGGCAAGGCGGGTCAGGCGCGCTTCGTCCGCCTCGCCCATGAGCGACGGGCCGGCCGCCGCCAGATCGATCAGCGTGCGGTCCTCGCTCTCGAGACGAAAGGCGATGCCGGGATGCGCCATGGCAAGCCGGCGCAGCGTATCGGCGACATGGCCCGACTCGGTGCGTGGCTCCTTCAGGAACTTCAGCCGGGCGGGCGTGGCAAAGAAAAGATCGCGCACCTCGACGCGCGTGCCCGGCGGATGCGCGGCCGGCCGCAGCTCGCCCTTGATACCGCCCTCGATCTCCAGGCTCCACGCCTGGCTGGCCTGTGCCGGCCGCGAGGTGATGGTGAAGCGGCTGACCGAGGCGATCGACGGCAAGGCTTCGCCGCGGAACCCCAAGGTGCGGATGTCGCTCAAATCGTCGTCGGGCAGCTTGGAGGTGCAATGTCGGTCGACGGCGAGGCGAAGCTCCTCGGCCGACATGCCGACGCCGTCATCGACCACGGCCATGAAGGTGCGGCCGCCTTCCTTGAGCGTGACGGCGATGCGGCGTGCGCCGGCATCGATGGCATTCTCGACCAGCTCCTTCACCGCGCTCGCCGGTCGCTCGACGACCTCGCCCGCGGCGATTCGGTTGACGAGCGTCGAGGGAAGCCGCCGGATGGTGGGAGAAACGCTCATGCCACGCTCACTCTACTACGGATCCGGCGTGACGCCGACGGGCTTGCCGACCACGACGGTTGTCATGGCGTCGTCACGCAACAGCTGGCGGGCCAGCCGGCGCACATCGTCGATCTTGACCGCGCTGATCAGAGCCGCTCGCTTGGTGAGATGGTCGGGCGGCAACTCATCGACCTGCATGGAGTGCAGGAGGCTTGCGACCGCACCTGACGAATCGAGCGACAATGCAAGGGCGCCGGTGAGATAGGTCTTGGCGTCGGCAAATTCCTGCTCGGTCGGCCCCTCGTTGCGCAGGCGCGCAAGCTCGGCGCGCACGACGCGCAGCGCCTCGGCGATGCGCTCGTTGGCACTTGCCGTCGAGATCACCAGCAGGCCGGCCTTGCGATAGCTGCGCAGGCTGCTCGACGCGCCGTAGGCCAGCCCGCGTTTCTCGCGCACCTCGCTGAACAGGCGAGACTGCTGGCCGCTACCACCCAGGATGTGATTGAGCAGCAAGGCAGCGTACCAGTCCGGATCGTCGCGGGTGATCGACGGCAGCCCCATCAACGCCGTGCTCTGTGGCACCGGGCGTTCGACGACGATGGTGCGCGCCCTGGTCGGCGGCGCCCACTCGGGCGGCAACGGCAATGGCGTGCCGAGCGGCAGGCTGCCGAAGGCACGGTCGAGGAGGCGGCCGAGCTCGGCTTCGTCGATGTCGCCGACGGCGGCAATGATCAGGCCGCGGCGGATCAGCAATGCCGCCGCACGCTGCCGAAGATCTTGGGGCGTCAGTCGCGTCACGTCCTCGGCGGTGCCGTCAGGATCGGCGGCATAGGGATGGCCCGCGAACTCGGCTTCCATCAAGGTGCGAGCCGCAACAGAAGCCGGCCGCTGGGTCGCCTGGTTCAACGCCGCGACGGCCTGGTTGCGGCGCTGCTCGACCATGTCGGCATCGAAGCGTGGCTGGGTGAGCGCCAGCCGCAGCAATTCGAAGCCGTCGTCGCGGTTGGGCGACAGCACGCGCAAGCTGCCGCCCAGGCGATCGAGCGAGGCGCTGAATGAGACCGAAGCACCCGCCTCCTCCTGGCGCAGCCGGAAGGTCTGCGCGCCGAACGGTCCTGCGCCATCGGTCAAGAGCGTCGCCATCAGGTTGGTGAGGCCCGACTGGCCGGACGGATCCGAGGCCGCGCCGCCCGCGAAGGAGAAGGACACCGACACGACCGGTGCGCTCTTGTCCTGCACCAGCCACGCCTTCAACCCCGTCGGCGTCGTGAGCGCCTGGATGTCGACCGCCCACGCCGTCGCGGGCAGCGACAGCGCCGCGACGACCAAGATCACGAGCGCGGTCAGCCTGGCTCTCATCGACTACCCGCCGGCGGTGTCAGCTGGGACGTCACGAGCCGGTCGGGCCGCCAGACGTGGCGGGCAGCGGCGACGATATCGGTGGGTGTGACCGCGGCGATGCGCTGCGGCCAGGCATCGATGTCCGCCACCGTGCCGCCGGTGGCAAGCACGCCGCCGTAGCTGCGCGGGCCGCTGGCCAGCGAATCCTGGGCGTAGATGGCCACCGCCAGGAGCTGGTTCTGCGCCCGTTCGAGCTCGTCGGCTTTCACGCCTTCGTCGATCAGCCGGCCGAGCTGGCTGCCGACTGCGCTCTCGACCTCGACGATGGGCGTCGCCTGCGCCGGATGCACGGCGATATCGAACGAGCTCAGCCCCAACGGCGTCGCCCCATATGACGTCCAGACCGAGAGCGCGAGCTTGGTGTCTTCGACCAGCACCCGCCACAACCGGCTGGTCTCGCCGCCGCCCATCAAGCGGGCCAGCACCTGCAGGGCGTAGGCATGCTGCGTCTCGCCCGTGCGGTAGGAAGGCGCGAGATAGTGCCGGCTCCAGCGCGGCTCGACGACGCGTGCATCGGCGCGCGTCACGCGCTGCGGCAAGTCCGATGCGCCCGTGGACGGCCGCTGGCGTGGCTCGACCTTGCGTTGGGGAATGGGGCCATAATGCCTCTCGGCGAGCTTGCGAACGAGCTCCGCCGTTGCGTCCCCGGCGACGATCAGGATCGCATTATTGGGCGCATAGAACTTGCGGTAGAAGCCGATCAGGTCGTTGACGCCGAGCTTCTTCACGTCGTCGACATAACCGCTGACCGGCATGCCGTAGGGCTTGTTCTGGCCGAACAGGTGTTCCTGCACCGACTCGTCGAGCAGTGCCGCGGGGGAGTTGTCGATGCGCATGCGCCGCTCTTCGAGCACCACCTGCCGCTCGGGCACCAGCTCCTTCTCCGTGATGCGCAGGCTTGCCATGCGATCGGCCTCCATGCGCATCACCAGCTCGAGCCGGTCGGGCGCCACCGTCTGGTAGTAGCCGGTGGAATCGTAGGTCGTGTAGGCGTTGTCGCGGCCACCATGCTTGGACACGGTGCGCGAGAGCTCGCCCGCGCCGACGGTCGCCGTGCCCTTGAACATCATGTGCTCAAGAAAATGCGCGAGGCCCGTCTTGCCCGGCACCTCGTCGGCGCTGCCGACCTTGTAGATAAGGGTCTGGCTGACGATCGGAGCGCGGCTGGACGGCAGCACGACGACCTGCAGGCCATTGCCGAGCGTGAAGGTTTCGACCTTCCTGGACGTGACCGAGAACAGCTTGGCAAGAGCCGGCGAGGCGACCATCGGCGCCATCGCAAGACCGCCAAGCAGCGTGCGACGGCCGATCATCGTCCCGCCCTTCGAGCCCCCGGGCTCAGAAGAGCCCTTCGAGCAGGCCGCGCTTGCGCCGCGTGATGGTGGGCGTGGCGGCATTGGACGGCTGACCGGAGGCCTGGGCGTCGCGGATGCGCTGCTGCTCCTTGACCGGATCGAGCACGACACCGGCAGGCGCACTGTCCTGCCAGAAGATCAGGCTGTCGACGAAAGTCTTGTTGTCGTCGTTGATCGTCTTGGTGTCCTGATTGACGCGGCTGCGGATGTTGGGATCGATGGCGCCGCTCTGGCTGATCTTGGAGACCAGGGCCTGCTCCGAGCCAGTGGCTGCAGTGGTCGTGCCGGGAGGGTTGGTGCTGCCGGCACCGGTGACGCGCTGCTGCGTGCGGCCGGCGAGCGCAGGCGACAGCGCCTCTTTGGCCTGATCGGCCGGCGTCAGCTCCTGAGGCCGCGGCTCGCCCGGCCGTGGCGGACGCAGCTCGGCGTTGGGCGGCATGGTGAGCGGCGAGTGCGAAACGATCTTGAACTCGTCGGGCGAGACTTTCTTGCCGCCGCCGATATTCTCGAGTGCGCTGCAGCCGCCGAGCGCGAGGCCGAGCGCCGCAACACCGAATGCCAGAAAAGCGGTCGGGGTCAGACTCGTACGTCGCATCATTGTTCCTTCTGGATCTTCTTCTGTCCGCCGAACATGTGTCCGCAAATGGGCCGTATCAGGGCGCACGCTGCTTTTCGCCGATGAGAGAATCGATCAGCATCAATCCCACACCCACGACGATCGCCGAATCGGCGACATTGAACGCCGGCCAATGCCATTGGCCAATGTGGAAATCGGCGAAGTCGAACACCGCTCCCCAGCGAGCGCGGTCGATAACATTGCCGATGGCGCCCCCCATGACAAGGCCGATGCCCCAACCTGTGAGTATCCGGTCGGTTCGCCGCAGCCACAGGAACAGGCCGATGCAGACCGCCACCGCCACCGCCGAGAGGACCCAGGCCGGCAGCGCGCCCTCGCCACTCAGCAGGCCGAAGCTCACACCGCGGTTCCACACGACGACCAGGCGAAAGAAGCCGTCGATCACCGGGACGACGGCGCCCTTCTTTATGATGTAGTCGAGCAGGAGCTGCTTGGTGATCTGGTCGACCACCAGCGTGGCGACGACCAGGGCCATGGCCTGGCGTTCGATCGGTCTCATGGCGCTGGGGGCGCGCCACTCCCGTGGCGCGTCTTCGTTAACAGCAAGAAATGATCGCGCCACTGGAGTGGCGCGCCCCCGGCAACAATCATACGCTCACCGCGTCTTCGCAGCGGCGGCAGATCAGCGGATGGTTGGCGGACTTGCCGACCTCTTCCAGAACCTGCCAGCAACGGGCGCACTTGTTGCCGTGCGCCGGCAGCGGCTCGACGGCGACACCCGCGACCTCGGGCAAGGTGAAGGCATCGGACGGCCCCTTGCCTTCGACCAGTTCGCCGCCCGACGTAATGCAGATGTCGGCGAGATCGAGGCCGTCGAAGGCCTTCAGGTGCTCCGGCGCGACATGCACGCGGGGTGCCGCTTGCAGGCTGGAGCCGATGCGCTTCTCGGCGCGCTCCAGCTCGAGCGCGCCGGTAACGACGCGACGCACCAGGCGGACCGTCCGCCATTTCTCACCCAGCGCGGCATCGAGCCAGTCCGGTGGGATCTCGGGATAGAGGCGCAGATGCACGCTCTCCGTCTTGCCGTCGGGCACGTCGGCGGGCCGCGCCAGCCAGGCTTCCTCGGCCGTGAAGCAGGTGATGGGCGCGAGCCACGCCGTCAGAAAGGAGAACAGCTCCGCCATCACCGTGCGCGCCGCGCGCCGCCGTCGTGACCCGAACGCATCGCAATAGATCGAGTCCTTGCGGATGTCGAAATAGAAGGCCGAGAGATCGACGGCGCAGAAATTGTGCAGCTCGGTCGCGATCTTGTGGAAGTCGAAATCCTCCACCGCCGGCCGGAACATGGCGTCGAGCTCGGCCAGGCGATGCAGCACCCAGCGCTCCAGCTCGGGCATGTCGGCATAGGCCACCTTCTCCGCCGCCGAGTAGCCGGCGAGACTGCCCAGCAGGTAGCGCAGCGTGTTGCGCAAGCGACGATAGGCCTCGGCCTGGTGCTTCAGGATCTCCGGGCCGATGCGCTGGTCCTCGGTGTAGTCGGTGCCGACCACCCAGAGCCTGAGGATGTCGGCGCCGTACTGATCGCAGACCTCTTGAGGAGCGGTGATGTTGCCCAGCGACTTGGACATCTTGCGGCCCTGCTCGTCGAGCGTGAAGCCGTGGGTCAGCACGCCGTCATAGGGCGCGCGGCCGCGCGTGCCGCAGCTTTCGAGCAGCGAGGAATGGAACCAGCCGCGATGCTGGTCGGAGCCCTCGAGATAGAGGTCGGCCGGCCATTTCAGCTCGGGATTGCCCTCGAGCGTGAAGGCATGCGTCGAGCCCGAATCGAACCAGACATCGAGGATGTCCTTCACCTGCTCGTAGTCCTCGGCCTTGTACTTGTTGCCGAGAAAGCGCTCGGGCGGGCTTTCGAACCACACGTCGGCGCCTTCCTGGCGGAAGGCCTCGACGATGCGGCCCATGACCTCGGGGTCGCGCAAGGGCTCGCCCGTCTGCTTGTTGACGAACACGGCGATTGGCACGCCCCAGGCGCGCTGGCGCGACACGCACCAATCGGGCCGCGCCTCGATCATGCTGCGCAGCCGGTTATAGCCGGCGCGCGGGACGAAGCGCGTCGCATCGATCGCCTCCAACGCCTTCTCGCGCAGGGTACCGCCGATCTCCGCGATCGGCCTGTCCATGGCGATGAACCATTGCGGTGCATTACGGAAGATCACCGGCGCCTTCGACCGCCACGAGTGCGGATACGAGTGGCGGATGCGGCCGCTGGCCAGAAGCTTGCCGGCCTTGTCCAACGCCTCGGTGACAGCCTTGTTGGCCGGCCCCTTCTTGCCGGTCGAGGTATAGACCTGCAGACCGGCAAACAGGGGCACGTGCGGATAGTAGCTGCCGTCCTCGGCCACTGTGTCGGGCATTTCGACATCGTTGGCGACGCCCAGCTCATAGTCTTCGGCGCCATGGCCCGGCGCGATATGCACGAAGCCGGTGCCGGCATCGGCCGTCACATAGGATGCCGGCAGCAGGCGCACATCGAAGTCATAGCCTTGGCCGCGCAGCGGGTGCGCCGCGATCAAGCCCTCGAAATCCGCAGGCGCGAGATCGGCCAGAACCTTGGGGGTGAACTTGGCCTCGTCGGCCACGGCGCCGACAAGCTCCTTGGCCAGCACCATCTTCTCGCCGGCGCGGGCGCGGCTGCCCTCGCCCGCCGCCTCGACCTCGACCAGCACGTAGGCGATGTCGGGCCCGTACGCCAGCGCGCGGTTGCCAGGGATGGTCCAGGGCGTGGTGGTCCAGATCACGATCGAGGTGCCGTCGAGCTTGCCATCCTTGGACTTCAGCACGGGGAAGCGCGCATGGATCGTGTCGGAGGTGTGGTCGTGATATTCGATCTCGGCCTCGGCCAGCGCGGTCTTCTCGACCACGCTCCACAGCACGGCCTTGGAGCCCTTGTAGAGGCCGCCGTTCATCAGGAACTTGCCGAGCTCGGCCTCGATCACGGCCTCGGCGCTGTAGGCCATGGTCGAGTAGTAGTGCTCCCAGTCGCCCTCGACGCCGAGCCGCTTGAACTCCTCGCGCTGCACGCCGATCCAGTGATCGGCGAAGGCGCGGCACTGGCGGCGGAACTCGCCGATCGGCACGGCGTCCTTGTCCTGTTTCTTGGCGCGGTACTCCTCCTCGATCTTCCATTCGATGGGCAGCCCGTGGCAGTCCCAGCCCGGCACATAGTGGCTGTCCTTGCCCAGCATCTGCTGGGTGCGGCTCACCAGGTCCTTCAGGATCTTGTTCAGCGCATGGCCGATATGGAGATTGCCGTTGGCATAGGGGGGGCCGTCGTGCAGGACGAACTTGGGCCGGCCCTTGCTCTCGGCGCGCAGCCGGTCGAACAGGCGCATGTCGGCCCAGCGCTTCAGGAGCTCGGGCTCCTTCTTCGGAAGCCCCGCGCGCATGGGAAAGTCGGTCTTGGGCAGGAAAACGCTGGTCTTGTAGTCGGTAGTCACGGGGAACTCGGCACTTGGAGGAGCGAGGATGGGCCGCCAGGAAAGCGGTCGTGAGCAGGCAGAACGACCCGGCCGCCGTCAGCGGGCCGGGCGGATAATTCGCTCCTGAAGGGCCTCGGAAGACATGAGGCCGGCAATCTATGGACGGGGGCACGGAGGGTCAAGGCGGAGAGGCCGCACGCCGTGTTGTGCGTTTGCGTCGACCACCGCAGTAACGTTGCGCCTGAGACATCGAGACAGCGGACGGTCTCCACCCGGGAATAACCAAGCACCGAAGCCGGGGGTAAGTCAGTTCGACCTACCGTATCTTGGGGGAAAAAGCCCAAAGTGACACCATATATTGCAAATGGGCCATGCGCAACGCAGCGCAGTGCCCGCAAATGATCCGCCCTCCCGGCTACGAGTGCGACCCGAGGCGGCGGACTCTTGGGCATACGGATCGGGCTCAATATGGTTCTCCGAACTGTGCCGCCGGAATTGGCGCGCGACGGCTTGGCAAGCTAACAGAGTCCAGAGACCACCTCCGGCGCCTGTGCACCAAATTCAAACGTCGGGCTTGTCGTCGGCGAGCTCGGCATCAGCCCGGGCACTGATGGTGCGGAATTCTTCCAGGCAACGTTCAGCCAGGCGAGAGGATACGGGCAGCTGCCATCGGCGAGACATGAGGCGCGCGGCGCTGCGAATGACCTGTTCGCGGAGGCGCGGCGCCACCTTGGTGGGACCCTGGAAGTATCGTCGGCCTTGCAGAACGCCCTCGTCGATGGCCGCCTGAATGTCCCAGAGGGTCACCTCCACATCCTCGGCGCGGCCGGCCCGGCGGTGGTCGTCCAACCTGTCCCACAGCGCGGGAATCTCGTCTTCGGTCAGGCTGGCGGCGAGCTTGCGGTCGAAGAGGGCGCGCGTCTCGTCCCACAGTCGGGCATGGATCATCGCACCCAGGTAGAGACGTTGCTGGCTCGACAACATCGCCTTTCGACCGGCGCCCTTGCGCGCGCCGCCGCGCCCGGTGGCTGGCATTGCACCTCCGCGTCAGTCGACCCGCAATGGTAGCGGCGCGGCGGACGCCGCGCGACATCAATGATCTCGTCAAGCGTCGAACGCTGCAGGAGGGCCCGGCCAATGCAGCTTCGACATCGACGGCCGCTCAGCAGCCGTGTGAAGCGGACAGCGGGATGCATTCAGGAAAGACGCGCCTGGAGCTCGCACGATACGTGATGCCGGCCGCGTTTTTGAGACGGAGGGTTTCGCGCGAGCCGGCCCAAGCAGGTCGTGTCGAGAAGGCAGGCACAGAGTCACGGCTGCCGGCTGGCGCAGATGAGCTGAGGATGTGCGACCATGTCGGTGGTCAGATTCGCGTTGAGGCGTGCCTACACGGTCGCCGCTGTTCTGATTCTTGTCTGCCTGCTGGGTGGAGGCGCCGCGCTGCGGATGCCGGTCGACATCTTTCCCGCCATCGACATCCCGGTCGTGAGCGTGGTCTGGACCTACAACGGCATGAGCGCGCACGACATCGAGAGTCGGATCCTCTCCCTGCACGAGCGCCAGCTCGCCTCCCTGGTGGACAACATCTCACGCATCGAATCGACGAGCTACATGGGCGTCGGCGTCGAGAAGATATACCTCCAGGAAGGAGCGAACGTCAGCCAGGCAGTCTCGCAGGTAGCCAGCAGCGCCCTCGTCGTCCTGAAATACCTGCCGCCCGGCATTACCCCGCCCCTGGTCCTCCGCTACGGGGCCACGGATGTGCCGATCATCCAGCTCAGCCTTTCCAGCAAGTCGCTCCCGGACACCAAGCTCAACGATCTTGGCCAGAACATCATTCGGCCGGACCTGGCTGTCGTTCGCGGCGCCGACGTCCCGCAGCCCTACGGCGGCAAGCCCCGCCTCATCATGGCCGACCTCGACCCGCGCGCTCTCGCGGCCCGCGGCCTGTCGCCGTCCGACGTCAGCACTGCCCTGCAGCGCCAGAACGTGGTCGAGCCCTCCGGCGACGTGAAGATCGGGCGCAAGGACTACGTGCTCGCCATGAACAACAGCCCTGACGTGATCGACAGGATCAACGACTTCCCGATCAAGCAGGTCGATGGAAAGACGATCTTCATGCGCGATATCGCGCACGTGCACGACGGATATCAGGTCCAGACCAACTCGGTGTCGGTCGACGGGACGCCCGGCGCCCTCATCACCATTCGCAAGAGCGGCGGCGTCTCGACGCTTGCGGTCATCGATGGCATCCGCGCGGCCTTGCCGGAGATCGAGAGGATCATCCCCAAGGAAGTGTCGATTCGGGCGCTCTTCGATCAATCGGTCTTCGTCAAGGCGGCTTTGAACGGTGTCGTGATGGGCGGCCTGATGGCGGCCGGACTGACCGGGCTGATGATCCTCCTGTTTCTCGGGAACTGGCGGCTCACGCTCATCACCCTGGCCTCGATTCCACTCTCGATCATCGCCGCCATCCTGGCGATGGATATCGCCGGCCAGACCCTCAACGTGATGACCCTGGGTGGCTTCGCCCTCGCCATCGGCGTGCTGGTCGACAACGGCACGGTCGTGATCGAGAACATCGAGCGGCATGTCAGGCTGGGGCAGCCGCTGGAACCTGCCATCATCGATGGTGCCGGCGAGGTCGGCCGGCCGACGTCGCTCGCCACTTTGTGCATCTGCATCGTCTTCGTGCCCGTGTTCCTGCTGGAAGGCACGGCGAAATACCTGTTCTCACCGCTGTCGCTTTCGGTCTGCCTGTCCCTGGTCGCCAGCCTCGCCTTGTCGTTCACCCTGGTGCCCGTCCTGTTCAAATACTTGATGCGCGGGGTGGTGGACGGCCATCGCCTGATGCCGGCCCAACGCCGGCGCCGGAATCCCTTCAGCTTCTTCCACCGTCGGTTCGACAGCAGTTTCGAGAACTTCCGCCAAGCCTACCGCGGCAGCCTGGCATGGGCGCTCGGCCGGCCGCTGACTACCGTCGGCTTCTTCCTGGCGACGATGCTGGTTTCGCTCCTTCTCTTCCCGCGACTCGGCGAGGATTTCTTTCCGCGGGTCGACGCCGGACAAATGCGACTGCATGTCCGCGCGCCCGTCAGCACCCGCATCGAGCAGACGCGGACGGACTTCGCGCAGGTCGAGGCGGAGATCAGGCGCCTCGTCGGCAGCGATCAGATCGACACGATCCTCGATAATATCGGGCTGCCCTACAGCGGCTTGAACATCGCGCTCAGCGATTCGGCGACCGTCGGTCCGATGGATGGCGAGATCCTCATCTCGCTCAAGCCATCGCACAGTCCGACGGCCGAGCTCACGGCGACGCTGCGCCAGGAGTTGCCCAAGCGCTTCCCCGAGTTCGAGTTCTTCTTCCAGCCCGCCGACATCGTGAGCCAGGTGCTGAATTTCGGGCAGCCGGCGCCGGTCGACATCCGGGTGTCGGGGCCGCACAGCGAAGAGGCCTATGCGCTCGCGAAAAAGCTCGCCAAGGACCTGCAGCGCGTGCCCGGCGTCGTCGACTCCCATGTTTTCCAGGTTCCGGACGCGCCGACGCTGACCGTCGACGTCGACCGTGTCCTGGCAAACCAGCTCGGCCTCGATCAAGCGCTTGCGGCCAGCAATGTCCTGGTCACCACCAACAACAGCGCGCAGACCGCGCCCAACTTCTGGGTAGATCCGCTGAACGGCGTCAGCTATCCGCTGGTCGTCCAGCTGCCGACCTATCGGATCACCACGGCCCGCGACCTCTGGACGATCCCTGTCGCGGCTCGCGGCGAGAACGACCGCGACCAGCTGCTGATGAACATCGGCAAGTTCAGCCGGGGCACGACGCCGCTCGCCCTCTCGCAGCTGAACATCCGCCCGGTCTTCGACGTCCATGCCGATGTCCAGGGACGCGACCTCGCATCGGCCACCGACGATATCGACAAGGTGATTGCAGACAATCGGCCGGACCCTTCGAAGGCCATCACCGTGCAGCTGAGCGGGCAGGTCGAGACGATGCGTAAGAGCTACGATGGGCTGTTCTCCGGCATGGCGCTGGCGGTTGTGCTCGTCTACCTGTTCCTGGTCATCAATTTTCAGAGCTGGCTCGATCCGCTCATCGTGCTGATGGCCGTGCCGTTCGCGCTGGGCGGGGTCATGTGGATGCTCTACCTCAGCGGCACCCCTCTCAGCGTCCCGGCCTTGATGGGCACGCTGATGTGTATCGGGCTGACGACGGCCAACAGCATCCTGGTGGTGACCTTCGCCAATCAGCGCATGGCGGCGGGCGACGGGCCGCTGATGGCCGCGCTTTCCGCCGGATATACCCGCCTGCGGCCGGTGCTGATGACGGCTGGCGCCATGGTGCTGGGAATGATTCCCATGGCGTTCGGCGTCGGCGAAGGCGGGGAGCAGAACACGCCACTGGCGCGCGCCGTCATCGGTGGCCTCGCGTTCGCGACCCTTGCGACCCTGGTGTTCGTACCGGCCATGTACCGGCTGCTGCGCCGGCCGACACCGCTCCTCCAGCCCGCCGCCAACGCCGAGACCCGCCGCCCATGACACACGAGAGCTCCTTGCCGGATGCACAACAGGCCGAGGGCCCGGCCATACCAAGCACGGTACCGCCTGGCACTGGCCGACGCGTGGAGATCCTTGCCGTCATCGCGATCGCCGCGCTGCTGATCGGGTTCGTCGTCGCGGAGACGTCGCGGTCGCAGTCGAGAGAGAGATTGGCGATGGCAACGGAGAGCCGCGCCGCGATGGCCCCGTCCGTCGTGGTGGCGCGTGTCCAGGCAGCCCCGTCCGTCGCCGGCCTCAGCCTGCCGGGCGAGACCGCTGCCTGGTATGAGAGCACCATCTACGCGCGCGTGAACGGCTATGTCGGACAGTGGTTCGTCGATATCGGTGACCACGTCGAGAAAGGGCAGGTCCTGGCCGCCATCGAGACCCCTGAGCTGGATGCCAGCCTTGCCGCCGCGCGCGCCCGGCTGAACGCCGACAAGGCCAACGTGCAGGTTCGCCACGCCGAGGCCGATTTCGCGCGGACCACCTATGAGCGCTGGAAGAACTCACCCCGCGGTGTCGTGTCCGAGCAGGAGCGTGAAGAGAAGAAAGCAGACTTCGCGAGCACCGGCGCCAAGCTCAGTGCCGCCCTGTCCCAGGTCAAGCTCGCGGAGGCGGAAGTCGACCGGCTGGCGGCATTCGAGCAGTTCAAGCAGGTCCGCGCGCCTCTCACCGGAACAATCGTGGAGCGTCGGATCGACATCGGCGATCTCGTGACGGCGGGCAGCACGACGGGGACGACTGCGCTCTATCGCATGACCCAGAACGATCCCATGCGCATCTTCGTCAATGCGCCGCAGGCCGTATCGGAATCGATGACGGTCGGAACGCCCGTGCAGGTTCACGTCGACAGCCTGCCGAACCGGACGTTCGAAGGCAGGATCACGCGGACGGCCCGCGCCGTCGATATCCACGCCCGAACGCTGCGCCTCGAGGTCGACATTCCCAATCACGATGACGCCCTGATACCGGGCCTCTACGTCAAGGTCGACTTCGAGCTGCGTGGACGGGGTGTGGCGCAGATACCGGCCGCAGCGCTCGTCTTGCGCACCGGCCGACCGCAAGTGGCGGTCGTCGGCAGCGACGACGTCGTCCGTTTCCGCGACGTATCGATCGCGCGCGATGACGGCGACACACTCGATTTGGCATCCGGCATAGCCCCTGGCGACAAGGTCGTGCTCAACATCAGCAGCCAGATCGCCGATGGCGAAAAGGTGAGCCCGAGCGGCGACGACAGTCGCTCGCCGGCCATTGCTCCCGCCCCGATCCAAGGCTCCAGATGATGCGACTCGGGCCATACATACGAGGGCAATCCATACAGGGGCCATCCATACAGGGGCCATCCATTGCCGCGCCATCCATGATGGCCATCGCCCTCCTGCTGGGCAGCTGCAGCGTCGGACCCGACTATCGCGAGCCGAAGATCGACGTGCCGCAGAACTTTGCATCGGTTTCCGGGCGTGAATCCGCAACGCATAAGGCATCACTGGCCGTCACCGCGCCGCCCGTCGATCTGGCGCGATGGTGGAAGACCCTGGACGATCGCAAGCTCGACTCGCTGATCGATCGGGCCATCGGGGCCAATCTCGACCTCGAGATGGCGTTGACGCGGGTGCAGCAGGCGCGCACCAAGGTGGCCGCCGCGATGGGTCGCATGCTGCCATCGGTCGAGGCGAGCGAAGGCGCGGGAATCGGGACCGGCTCGGACCTGACCCGTTCGCGCGTGCCGTCCGCGCTGCGTTCCGGCGAGAACGGCGCCGGATTGGATCGCATCGACGAGGCGGCCGGCTTCTCCACCAGCTGGGAGATCGACCTTTTCGGCAAGTTCCGGCGCGAGATCGAGGCTGCGACCTACGACGCCCAGGCCGCGATCGCCGCGCGCAACGATGTCCTGATATCGGTCGTCGCCGACACGGCCCGTGCCTATCTCTCGCTGCGCGGCGCCCAGATGCGGCTGGCGGTCACGCAGCGCAGCGTCGCGACAGCGCGCCAGACCCTGGAGTATGTGCAGGCGCGCTACGATCGCGGCCTGACCAACGAGCTGGATGTGAACCTGGCAAGACGCCAGCTGACGACTCTCGAGGCGGCGGTCGCCCCTTTGCATGCGGAGATCGACGCCGCGCAGTACGGCATCGCTGTCCTGATCGGGCAGTATCCCGGGGCCCTCGGCGGAGAGCTCGCGCCCGCGGCCATGATTCCGGCGTTGCCGGGCACGATCGACGCCGGCCTGCCGCTCGATCTGCTTCGGCGACGACCAGACATCCGCCGGTCCGAACGCAGTCTCGCGGCCGCCACGGCGCGGATCGGCGTGGCAACGGCGAACCTGTTTCCCCACGTGAAGCTGATCGGCGGGGCGGGCCTGCAGTCACCGGCACGTGCCGCTGCCAGCGGCTTCATCGGAGCGATAGGGCCTTCGGTTTCCTGGTCGATTCTCGATTTCGGGACGCTCGACGCCCTGGTGGGCGTGGCCGACCTGCGCGCCCGCGAGCTGCTTCTCGACTACAAGCAGACGGTCATCCGGGCGGTGCAGGAGGTCGACACCGCCGTCACCCAGTACGCCGCCCAACAGGATCGCCTCAGCAACCTGGCCAACGCCCTCGTGGCGAGCCAGGCGGCGGTGACGCTGGCCGCGCAGCGCTATGACCGCGGTCTGACCGACTTCCTGAACGTGCTCGACGCGGAACGCGCCGAGTTCGATCTCGAGAGGGAGTACGTCAAAGCCCAGGAGGCCGCCGCACTCCACCTCGTCAACCTCTTCAAGGCGCTGGGCGGTGGTTGGGAAGAGCACCAGTCGCTGCCGCCCATCCGGCAGCCGCAGCCTGCCATCGTCGCCGCTTTCAGGGAGCTGCTAAGACCCAAGAACTGAATGCGCCGCCTCGCTGTTTCGCGCAAACGCGAAAGCCATGACCTGGCAGATTGACTACGCTAGCAGTTTGCTGAAGAACCTTCCGGTTTTTCAAGATTGATGATTCCATAGCGTAGGTTCGGCTGTGGAGCATGGGCAATGCGCGGTGAGTTCCGGGATCAGGGCGGGCTGTTCTCCTATATCGACCCGGAGAGGCGCATTCCGGCCGACCACCCTCTGCGCCAGGTACGGACGCTGGTGCGGGCAGTCTTGAAGGATCTGGGCCGCAGCTTCAGTCGGCTTTACTCGCACGAGGGCCGCCCCTCGATCCCGCCGGAACAGCTTCTGAGCGCGCTTCTGCTGCAGGTGCTCTATGGCGTCCGGTCGGAGCGTCAGCTGATGGAGCAGCTCGACTATAACCTGCTGTTCCGCTGGTTCGTCGGCCTGTCGCCCGACGATCGCGTATGGGATGCGACGTCCTTCACCAAGAACCGTGAACGGCTTCAGCAGGGCAAGGTGTTCGACAAGTTCATGGCCAAGCTGCTGGAACAGCCTCCAGCCGCTGCTGTCGGACGAGCACTTCTCGGTCGACGGCACGCTGATCGAGGCGTGGGCCTCGCACAAGAGCTTCAAGCCGAAGGATGGCGACAAGGACGACGACGGTTCCAACTTCCACGGCCAGAAGCGCAAGAACGACACCCATGCCTCGGCCAGCGATCCCGACGCCAAGCTCTATCGCAAGGCGTCGGGCCGCGAGGCCAGGCTGAGCTACATGGGTCATGCCGTCATGGAGAACCGCAATGGCTTGGCCATCGCCGGCATGGTCAGCCAAGCCGACGGTACGGCCGAGCGGCGCGCCTCAGAGGCCTTGCTCAAGCGCAAAGCCAGACGACGAAGTGGACGCATTACGGTCGGCGAGGACAAGGCCTATGACAGCCGCGATCACGTCGCCGCCCTGCGCAAGATCAACGTCACCCCGCATGTCGCTCAGAACGATGCCCTGACCAAGACCGGCCGCCGCCGCACCAGTGCCATCGACAAGCGCACCACACGGCATGTCGGCTACCGTATCTCCCAGTCATGCCGCGCCATGGTCGAATGCATTTTCGGTTGGGGCAAGCAGCACGGCACCATGCGCAAGACCAAGCATCGCGGCATCGCAGCCGTCGGCACCGACTTCATGCTCAACCTCATTGCCTACAACCTCGTCCGCATTCCCAGGCTCATCGCCGCCTGAGGCCCGCACTCCCTCTGCGCGCGCCCCCAGCTCTCACAAGGTCCCTGTCTGTTCCCAACAGATCTTCAAATCAGACCCAGAGGCACTCGGACTCAAAGGTTTTTCAGCAAACTGCTAGAGCGGAATCCGCTCGGCTGATTCCAGCCGAACGGATTGTGCTTTAGGAGCGACTGCGCGAGCGCACCCAACGATCGGGGCGTCGGTATCGCGTGGGTACTCGTGGATGCGCTATGACTGCGAAGGAGGTCGAGACGGCTGCATACACCCATGTGATCGTCGGCGCCGGGTCCGCGGGCTGCACCTTGGCCGGTCGCCTGGCCGAGGATGCTGACACGCGCGTGCTCCTGCTGGAGGCAGGCGGCTGGGATCGCGATCCGCACATCTCTGTGCCGTTGCTCTGGCCGCGCATGTTCCTCAAGCAGCGCAACGACTGGGGCTTCTCCACCGAGCGCGAAGCGCGCATGGGTGGCCGGCGCATCGAGTTCGCCCGCGGCAAGGTGATCGGCGGATCTTCCTCGACCAATGCCATGGCGTACGTCCGCGGCCATCGCGGCGACTACGACCGCTGGGCAGCGACCGGCCTTCCCGATTGGTCCTATGCCCACGTGCTTCCCTACTTCCGACGCCAGGAGTCCTGGGAAGGCGGAGCGGACGCCTGGCGCGGCGACAGCGGCCCGCTCACGACGCGGTTCAATCACTATCAGGATCCTCTGGTGGATGCCTTCATGGCTGCCGGCGTTGCCGCCGGCCATCCGGTCACACAGGACTACAACGGCGCGCAGCAGGAAGGCTTTGGCCGCTGGCAATCGACCATCCGTCGTGGACGGAGATGCAGCGCCGCCGATGCCTATTTGCGGCCAGCCCTGCGGCGTGGACGAATCGACGTCGTCACCGGTGCGCTGGCCAACAAGGTCCTGTTCGATGGGCGACGGGCAGTCGGCGTCGAATATTTCCACGACGGCCGGACTCTGACCGCTCATGCCGAACGCGACGTTATCCTGGCGGCCGGCGTTATCGGCTCACCTCATCTCCTCATGCTGTCGGGCGTCGGCGATCCGGATGTCCTGCGCCGTCATGGTATCGCGGTGCGCGCCGCCCTGAGAGGGGTGGGGCAGAACCTGCAGGACCACCTATCGGCGCCGGTCGCCTATGCCCGACGGGAGCCCGGACCGCTGCATCGCCGCATGCGGGCCGACCGCATCGCCACCGATCTCCTGCGGCAACGCCTGTTCGGGACGGGGATCGCCAGCGACCTGCCGACGGGAGTCGTCGCCTTCCTCAACACCAGGGTCGGCGGCAACCTTCCGGATGTGCAGTTCCTGTTCATCGCTGCCCCGATGACGGCAGCGCCCTATTTGGCGCCGATCGCGAGACCCTACAGTGACGGCTTCACCTGCCGAGCGGCGCTGCTCCGGCCCGAGAGTCGCGGGCATCTCGAGCTTGTGTCAGCCGATCCCGCCACACCGATGCGGATCATTGGCAATTATCTCTCGACCGAGCGCGACCGCGTCGTGCTGCGGCAAGGGCTGCGCTTGGCGCGCGAGCTTGGGCACCAGGCCGCGATGCGGCGGTTCATCGCCGCCGAGTTGGCGCCGGGTCCGGACAACTGGTCGGACTCCGGCCTCGACGCCCACATCGCCGCCACGGGCATCACCGTCCATCATCCGCTCGGCACCTGTCGCATGGGCCCCGAAAGCGATGACATGACCGTTGTCGACGACGAGCTACGGGTTCACGAGGTCGACAATCTCAGGGTCGTCGACGCATCGGTGATGCCTGACATGATCGGTGGCAACATCAACGCGGCTGTGATCATGATTGCAGAGAAAGCGTCCGATCTCTTGCGCGGCAAGCCGCTGCTCGCTCCCTCGCATCCGGAAAGTTCTGGCGGTATCAGGGCGCGCCGGCCGCTACCGTGAACTGGAAGACCGCGCCGCGCGGCGTGTTGGCGCTCGCCCACAGCCGTCCGCCATGGGCCTCGATGATCGAACGGCAGATCGCGAGACCCATACCCATGCCGTCGGGCTTGGTCGTGTAAAACGCCTCGAACAGGCGGCTCACCGTCTGCGAGTCCAGGCCTGGGCCGGTATCGTGCACGTCGGAGGACGAGCGGCTGCGCCCTTCGGACGAGCCGGTCAAAGTCCGAGCTGTGACAGCCCGGGGTGATCGGCCGGGCGAGGCCCGGAGCGATCCCAATGGAACTTGCGCTCGGCATCCCTGATCGGCAGGTCATTGATGCAGGCGAGCCGCCTCTGCATCAGGCCGTTGTCGGCGAATTCCCAGTTCTCGTTCCCATACGAACGAAACCAGTTTCCCGAATCGTCGTGCCATTCGTAGCTGAAGCGCACGGCGATGCGGTTGCCGGTGAACGCCCAAAGCTCCTTGATCAGGCGGTAGTCGAGCTCCTTCGCCCATTTGCGCGTCAAGAAGGCGACGATCTCGCTGCGGCCCTGGATGAACTCCGACCGGTTCCGCCAGTAGCTGTCGGGCGTGTAGGCGAGCGATACACGCTGCGGGTCACAGGAATTCCAGCCGTCCTCGGCGCCCCGCACCTTCTGCGCCGCAGTGTCTTGCGTGAAGGGCGGAAATGGCGGTCGGCTCTCGGTCACGGCGAACTCCAGCATCCGTCCGCCCGGCTCGGGCGCCCTTTGACTGTGAGCCTATCCCGGCAGCGCTTCCACGTCTTTTCACTTTGTGCACGTCACAGCAACAAATGCCCGCCACGTATTACGGCAATGGCTTGTCGTCGTCGGGACGCCCCACTTTGCCCTCCGCGACGAGCGCCGCACGCCGCTGCGCGGCGGCGTCGCGCGAAGCCGCGTAATAGTCGAGGGAGTTGCGCTCGAGGGCATCCGTTGCGTTCAAGGCGCGGGCGCGCCCGTCGATCGCGCCTGCCGCGGCCGCGGCCGTGCCCAGGGTTGCGGCTGCACCTCCAATCAATCTTGCCGGATTCGTTGCAAAGCCGACGACCTGTCCGACGCTGTCGCGCACAGTCGACGGGCCCAGGAGAGGCAGCTGAACGCTGGGACCTGGACCTACGCCCCACACGCCCAGCGTCTGCCCGAAATCAGCGGCGTGGCCCGGCCGGTTCCAGTCCGTCGCCACGTCGAACAGACCCGCGCCGCCGACTGTGGTGTTGATGGCAAAGCGCTGGATCGTGCTCCAGCTGCGGCTGAAATTGCCTTGAAGGACATCGTTCAGCGCCACGGCCGGCTGGCCGAGGTTGCCGACGAAGTTGTGGATGCTCTTCCGCACACCGCCCGGCATGTGCTCCTCATAGGCGCGGGCGATCGGTTGCAGGGCGTTGTCGTCGACGAGCTTGTTGCCGGCGAAGATCGCGCGATTGATTGGTTCCGCCGGATCGTTGATCCGCTCGTGCTCGGCGTGGGCGTCGGGCTGCGTCGGAGCGCTGGCACAAGCGGTGAAGACGACGGCCGGACTGGCGCAGATCGCAGCGACCAGCAGGCGTTTCATCAGCATGGAAACGGACATCAGAAGCGGTACCCGATCATCGCCAGGAAACCCATGTTCACGTCGGACACCGTGATCGGGCTGCCGTCGGCGTATCCGGTGAGGCGGCTGACGCGAGCTTCACCGGACAGCAACCAGCTTGCACTCAGGTGATGGCGCAAGCTGACGCCGAGCCCGACATTCTTGATGCCCGACCCCGCCTGGTAGACGGCGTACCCCGAGCTCCGCGACTGCGCCGGCGTCACGCCGAACCAGGTCTGCATGTAGCTCTGGTCGGCCCAGGTGGCGGACAGCCGGCCGGTGATCGTGGTCCGTTCGCTCAATCGATACGGCGCCTCGAGCAGGACATCGATCAGCAGGCCGTTGTTGCCCTCGGCGAGGTACTTGGTGAGCGTGGCGCCCAGCACGACAGGTCCCAGCTGGTACTTCGCAAAAGCGCGCAACCCTGGAGCGGCCGGGATGTCACCGAGACCGTTCAGCCGCTCATCGCCCGGGGTGAAGACGCTGTTGCCGCCCTGCCGGCGGCCAAGGTTGTACGTCAGACCGCCGCCGGCCTGCAGGCCGGCGAAGCGCCAATAGGCACTGAGGCCCGACGTGTCGAGCGAGATCATGTCCCTGTAGTTGATGCTCACGACAGGCACGGGCGTGACGAAGTAGCGGTCGCTGCCTTCGAAGGTCGGCCGCACGGCGGCGCCCGCGCCCAGAATCACGGTCCAGGCGCTCGGCTTGCCGTTCGCTGCGAACGGATCGTCGGCCGGCTGGCCATGGGCGGACGGTGACGGCGATGACAAGGCGACGATGAGACCGACGAGGAGGGAGCGCGGCGAGCGTTCCCGCACAAGCGCGGGAGAGAGGATGGGCATCGAGCAGACCTGCGGGCGAGGTGAAGGGGGACCTCGACCTTATGAGCCGGCAGCGCCGCGTGGCTTTAAGTGATGTTAAGAGATGTTTCCGCAGGCGAGCGCATGTTCAGGCAGCAGCACGCGGACGATCAGGCCGCGCGGCATGCGATCGAGGAGCTCGATCTCCCCGCCGTGTCCCTTGACGACATCGCGGGCGATGGAGAGGCCGAGGCCAAATCCGCTACGCGCCTCGGCACTGCGCGCCATGTCGCCCTTGAAGAAGGGGTCGAAGACCTTGCGGCGCAGGGCCGGCGGAATGCCTGGTCCGTCGTCGCTGACGTCGATCTCGGCGGCGTTGCCGCCGAGAAGGCGAAGCGACACGGTGACGACGGCGCCATGCTTGGTTGCGTTGTCCACGATGTTGGTGACGGCGCGTGTCAGCACATTCGGCCGACATGTCCAGGTCAGGTGCGGTGGGCCCTCATACGAGACGGCGCGACCCACGTCGGCGAACTCGGCACAGACGGTCTGCAGCAGGCTGGGCAGATCGATGCGCGACGGGCTTTCCGAGCGGACATCGCGGCGCAGATAATTCAGGGTCTCGTCCAGCATGTGCGTGATGCGCGTGATCTCGTGCAGCAGGCCGTCCCGCAGCCCGGGATCGGCAAGCCGTTCGGCGCGCAGCCGCAACCGCGTCAACGGCGTCCGCAGATCGTGGCTGATGGCGGCCAGCATGCGTGTCCGATCATCGAGCAGCGCGCGGATGCGCGTGCGCATGTCGTCGAGCGCCTCGGCGACCTGCACGATTTCCCGCGGACCACCACGGTGCACGATGCGATTGTCGTCAGGCGAGCGGCCGAAGGATTGCGCGGCCACTGCCATGGCCGACAACGGCGAGGTGATCCAGCGCACCGCGTAGATGGAAAGAAGCACCAGGAACAGCAGCACGATGATGAGCGTCAAGACCGTCGGCGCCAGGACCATCGTCCACAGGCTGAAGCCGAACGCCGCCTCGAACAGCAGAGCACTGCGATCGTCGAGCCTGACGGCCAGCTGGTCTGGGCCACTGCCCGAAGGCGGAACCACCTCCAGGACGTCGACGTCCCAGCCGGCCTCCAACCGACGCGCCAGCAGGGACGCCTTCAGCGAAAGGCAGCAGGCCTGGGCAGAGCTTGCCAGATCGGCCAAGGCCACTCGTCTTACCTCGACGCCGGCGTCCCGGGCCGCAGCCAGGATCTGGTTGGCCTCACCCTCGCTCTTCGACGCCTGAACCAGCCGGGTCACCGTGCCGATCTCGGACGCCCTGGCGCCAAGGCTGTGCCCAAAATTGCCTTCGACGAAGAAGAGCACGATGGTCATCACGAGGACGACCCCCACCACGACGGAGACCGCCACGATGCCGGTGATCTGGGCGGTGATGCTGCGCGGCTTCAGGCGGTCGCGAAGGCGCATCAGGCCTCGCTGACCAGTGGTGTGAAGATGTAGCCGCCCAGGCGCACCGTCTTGATGAAGGTCGGGTCGCGCGGATCCGGCTCGATCTTCTGGCGGATGCGGCTGACATGCACGTCGATGCTGCGCTCGAGCGGCCCCGCGAGCCGGCCGTGGGTCAGCTCGATCAACTGGTCGCGCGACAGGATCCGGCCAGGGTTCTGGCAGAACGCCGCGAGCAGGTCGAACTCGACAGTCGTCAGGGCGACCTGCACATCGTCGGGGTTGCGCAGCTGGCGGGTCGCAAGATCGATGCGCCAGCCGCAAAAGGCGAGCGGCCGGGCGCGCGGGCCCGAGCCGTCTCGCCCTCCTCCAGCCTGCGCGCGCCGCAGGAGGGCCCGGATGCGAGCCACCAGCTCGCGCGAGTTGAACGGCTTGGTGACATAGTCGTCTGCGCCGATCTCGAGACCGACGATGCGATCGACATCCGCACCGCGCGCCGTCAGCATGATGATGGGAATGGCGGACGTCGCCCGCAGCCGGCGGCAGATGCTGAGCCCGTCCTCGCCCGGCAGCATGATATCGAGAACGACGAGGTCGACGGCAGTGGACGCCATGGCCGCGTCCATCTCGGCCGCCGACGTGACGGAGAGAGCGGTGAAGCCGCTCTCGGACAGGACCTCCACCAGCATGCGCGAGATCTCCGCATCGTCCTCGACGAGAAGGATGCTGGACTTTCTGCCGGCTTGACTGGGGTGAACGATCGATATGGCTTCGGCAATCGCGGGCATCGCGCCATTTTCCTACAGGCCGCGAGGCAGGGTCACTGGCCGAGTTGTTTCCGTTTGTTAAGGCAGTATCGCCGGTGGCCGGATCTCGGCAAACACTTCCAGCAGATTTCCGTCCGGATCACGGAAGAACAGCGTACGATGTCCAAACGGCTGGTTGGTCGGCGGCGACAGCGGAGCGACGCCGTGCCGCACGAGCTCGTCGGCACATTGATCGACTTCAGGTGCAGAAACCTTGAAGGCGAGCTGCAGAGCGGCGCTGCCGTTGGGAATTGGCGCATCGGCCGTCGTTCGGCTTGGCCGCGCCAAGGTCAAGGTGTTGTCGCCGACGCGATACTCGATCCAACCGGGTGAAAGCTCTCGCGCAACCTGGAACCTGAGGACGTCTTCGTAAAAGCGGCGCATCCTCGGCATGTCGCGCACGAAGATCACCGTGTAGTCGATCGCCCGAATGGCTTGGAAGGGCGAATCGGAGGGTAGATTGCGTTCGCTCACGACGGCTTCTTCATTGATGGGTGCCACCCTTTCTTCATCGCATGGGCGGCAACGCATCGACAAACTGTTTCCTTTTCCCGCGACTCAGGTAAGCACGCGCGTTCGCGTCGCTACCTCATCGTACCAGTAAAAGGCCTGTGGTCCATCACCGCCCGTCAATTCAGTCCAGGTCTGCTCGCAAGCTGCTGCGAGCCTGTCGCCTTTTCCAGCTGCCAGCCAATCGCGGGCCAATGACCAAAGGCGTGCGTGCGCCAGGGAGCCGAGCTGGAAGGCTCGGTTGATCTCGTGGGTCAACGGCACGACGGACATGTCGGCATCGATAACAAGGACGGGCGCAACGTCGACAAGATCTCCGACTGGCCGATCGGGGACAACGTGACTGCGATATTCAATCAGCTGCTCTACTGTCAACGCATCGACCTGAACCGCTATGCCGAGCTTGTTGCCCAGCCGCGACGCTTCAAAAAGTGCCGCAACGAGCTCGATCCCGTCGGGCTGCGCATCTCGCAGCAGAGACGCGGCCCGGCCATGCAATGTAAGCGGATGCACCTGCACGCTGCGTGCGCCGTGCTCGGCGGCCAGCCGAACGACGTACTCCAGGCTGTCGACGTTGTGCTGCGTCAGCGTGAAAATGAAGCCAAAAGGGACCTTTGACGCGCGTATCACGTCGAGATTTGCGACCGTGCGCGCGAACGCACCCTCCCGGCAACGAATCGCATCATGTTCCGCCGGCTTGCCGTCAATGGAGATCGCCAAGACATCGACGAGCTGCGCTAGTGGATCCCAGCGGCCGGAAGTCACCAGCATGCCGTTCGAGGTCAGGGTCGTCACCATCCCGAGCGCGCGGGCTCGGGACAAGAGGTCCGGGAGCGCCGAGTAGAGAAGAGGCTCGCCGCCAGAGATGGCCAGTTGTCGGTATCCGAGATCGAACGCGTCTTCCAGGCACATGGCGAGAAGCTCGAAACCAAGCTCCTCCCTCGCTTTCGGGCCCGACGACGAGTAGCAATGCGCACAAGCGATATTGCAGCGCCACGTGGGGTGCACTTGCAGGACGGGCGCGATGCCGGTTGGAGACTTCCGATTTCCGTCAGCCTCGAACCACACCGGTCTGCCGACGGCAGTTCGCTCCTGTCGAAGGATCGCTACCCCACAAGCTCACCGGCTACGACATCCACCGGGACATCCAGAGGATTTGTGACGTGGCCAAAGTCGAGCTGCACACGCACCAGATCAGGCCACGGTATCCCATTGATGATGATCTTCGGCGGCTTTGTCACGCCGCCGTGCTGTCGGTGCCATTTCAACCAGAACAGGATGTCGTTGCCGCACCAAGGCACGTCATCTCCGTCATAGCGAAGCGTCACCTGCACGCCCGTAGCGCTTGCACCGCCCACGACGTTGACATTCTCGACTGCAGCAGGCGATTTTCCAATCGCGTCGGCGATCTCGCGAACGGAGTCGTCTGTCAGCGCTCGCGCTTTCCAAGCCGCCAACAGCTTCTCGGAGCCGCGCGTTCCTTTGTCGGCCATGTCGATCCTCCCCTGCCAGGGGTTCCACGAACGGCAATCTGGCTTCGCAGCGCCGCTCGTATATTGAGCGTTTGAAAGACTTTGCCAGCAACAAAACTGGCGGTCGGGTAACATACCGATATCACAACTATACCGTGCATCTCGCATCTTTTACAATATGCGAAAATGCATATCTGTTGGTCCGGGCGTCATTGCTTCGCTTTCTGCCGTTGGTCGCCAAGCCGCAGGGCGTCTTCTGGTCCTCCTCCGGTATCATCGAAGCGCCATGACAACGCACACAAAGCCAGAAGCCCCAGCCAGCGGACCACCCGTCGCGCCGCGACGCCCGTTGACGCGCACCTTCCACGGCCTTTCCCTCCGGGACGACTATGCCTGGCTCAAGGACGAGAAGTGGCAACAGGTGCTGCGCGACCCGGCCGTGCTCGATCCGGAGATCAGGGCCTACCTGGAGGCGGAGAACCGCTATGCCGCGGCGGTTCTCGGGCCCACCGACGCGCTGCAGAAGACGCTGGTCGCCGAGATGCGCGGGCGCATCAAGGAGGACGATTCAAGCGTGCCGCAGCCGGACGGGCCGTTCGCCTACCTGTCGCGCTATCGCGACGGCGGCCAGCATCCGTTGATCGGGCGCACGCCGCGTGACGGCGGTGAGGCGACGACGTTGCTCGACGGCGATCAGCTGGCCACGGGCTCGACCTATTTCAAGTTCGGCGGCACGCGGCATTCGCCGGACCACCGACTCGAAGCCTGGAGCGCCGACCGGCGCGGCTCGGAGTACTACACCATCCGCGTCCGCCGCTGGCAGACGGGAGAGGACCTTCCGGATGTCGTCGAGCAGACGACCGGCAGCGTCGTCTGGGGGCTCGACTCCACCTTCTTCTACTATGTACGGGTCGACGAGAACCATCGGCCATTGAAGGTCTACCGCCACCTCCTGGGCAGCGCACAAAGTGACGACATCCTCGTCTACGAGGAGCAGAATACCGGGTGGTTCACGCGCGCCCAGGAAAGCGCGAGCGGCCGATTCTGCATCGTCGCCACCGGCGATCATGAGACCTCGGAATGCTGGCTGATCGACCTTGCGCGACCCGATGCGGTGCCGCACGTCGTGGCACCGCGCGCGACGGGCGTGCGCTACAGCGTGCTCGACCGCGACGATGAACTCTACATCCTCACAAACGAGGGCGATGCCATCGACTACCGCATCGCAACGGCGCCGCTCGCGCAGCCGGACTGCCAACAGTGGCGCGCGCTGATCCCGCATCGACCCGGCGTCTACATCGTGCGCGCGGCGCTCTTTGCCGGCTACCTGGTGCGGCTGGAACGGTCGCACGCGCTGCCCGCGATCGTGATCCGCGATCTGACCGACGGACGGGAGCACTCCATCGAGTTCACCGAAGCAGCTTATGCGCTCGACATCATCGACGGCTACGAATTCGACACCACGACCCTGCGCTTCTCGTACTCGTCGATGACGACGCCAGCCGAGATCTACGACTACGACATGGCGAACCGGCAGCGCACCTTGCGCAAGCGGCAGGAGATTCCGTCCGGCCACGATCCCGCCAACTACGTCACGACGCGCATCATGGCGAGGTCTCACGACGGCGCCGAGGTACCTGTGTCCCTCCTGCATCGCCGCGGCTTCACGCCGGACGGCAGCGCGCCGCTGTTGCTCTATGGCTACGGCTCCTACGGCATGGCGATGCCGGCGGCGTTCGCGGCCAATCGCCTGTCGTTGGTCGATCGCGGCTTTGTCTACGCCATCGCGCATGTGCGCGGAGGCTCGGACAAGGGTTGGGGCTGGTACCTCGACGGCAAGCGCGAGAAGAAAACGAACACGTTCGCCGATTTCGAGGCGGCCGCCCGCGCGCTGATCGCGCACCAATACACGTCTGCGGGTCGCATCGTCGGCCACGGCGGCAGTGCCGGCGGCATGCTGATGGGCGCCATCGCCAACCGCGCGCCGGAGCTGTTTGCAGGGATCATCGCCGAGGTGCCGTTCGTCGATGTGCTCAACACGATGCTCGACGACAGCCTGCCGCTCACGCCGCCCGAGTGGCCGGAATGGGGCAATCCGATCGCGGACGCAGCGGCATTCCGCACCATCCTCTCCTACTCGCCCTACGACAACGTGGCGGCGCACGACTTTCCGGCCATCCTGGCGATGGCCGGCCTCACCGATCCACGTGTCACCTACTGGGAGCCGGCGAAATGGGTGGCGCGTCTGCGGGCCACGATGACCGGCGGCGGCCCGATCGTGCTGCGCACCAACATGGGCGCGGGCCACGGCGGCGCGGCGGGACGGTTCGATCGGCTCGATGAGGTCGCGATTGCGTACGCGTTTGCGGTGCATGTGGTGAAAGAACAATGCACCGAATAACCGCCTAACTAAGACGGTTTCCCGTCCTGCGCCCCCCGCACCAGCGCCCGCGCTGCCTCTGCCCCCGCCGTAAGGATGCGATCCGACAAAGCCGTGCCCTTGGTGGCACGGGCAAGCTGAAGGGTGCCGATGAGGGTCGCATAGAAGCCGAGCGCGACGCCCTCGCGATCTTCGGTCTGCGGCGGCAGGGCCGACGCCAGCCGGCGCACCGTGTCGAGAAGGCGCTTGGCGTAGAGACGCCGCGCCTTGGAGGGCTCGCGGCTGAGCTCCGGCAAGAGCGCGGCAGCCGTACAGCCTTTTGCCGCATTGTCGCGATGCTGCGGCGACAGGTAGGCCGCGATCACCTGCTCGAGCCCGCCCTCGGCAAGGCGTTCCTGCAGCCGGCTCGCCTGAGCCTCCAGAGTCTCCGCCACGCATTCGCGGACGAGCTCTGCCTTGGATCGAAAGTGCGGATAGAAGGCGCCGTTTGTCAGCCCCGCGTCGCTCATGATGCCGGCGAGCCCGGACGCGGCGATCCCGTCGCTGCGAAAGCGCTCCGCGGCGACCTGCATGATGCGGCGGCGCGACGCGTCCTTGCGGCCCTTCTCGTATCGCACGATCCCTCAACCTTTCGATTTGAATTATGATCATAATGCCACTACATGATCATAATGCAATAGACTCGGAGCGCGCGACATGACCCAAGCCGAAAGACAAGACGTTGCCCTGATCGTGGGCGGCGGCCCCGGCGTCAGCTCGAGCTCGGCCCGGTTGTTTGCGAAGAACGGCATGCGTGTCGCCGTCGCTGCGCGCAATCCCGACAAGCCGGTCCTGCAGGCTCTCGAGAAGGCGCACGGCGTGCGCCGTTATGCCTGCGATGCCAGCGACCCGGCGGCAGTGGAGCGGCTGTTCCAGGCGGTCGTCGGCGACCTTGGGACGCCCACGCTGGTCGTGCACAATATCGACGGCCGGGTTCCGGGCATCTTTCGCAAGACCATCACCGAAGCCGATCCGGTCATGGTGCTCGATACGGTTCGGAATTCAGCGTTCAGCGCCTTCCTGATCGGTCACCAGGCCGCCCGGCTCATGCGCGAGAACAAGCCGGGAGCCAACGGCGCGCGAGGGACGATCATCTTCACCAACGCCAGCGCCGCGCTCAAAGGCTATCCGTCGAGCGGTGCCTTCGCCATGGCCTGTCATGCCAAGGCCGGCCTCGCCGAGAGCATGGCACGGGAGCTGATGCCGCAAGGCATCCATGTGGCCAACGTGCCGATCGATGCGGCGATCGGCTGGACGCAGGAAGACGGCAGCCGTGCGCACCGCTTGGCAGGGACGACGGTCGACGACAACATGGCCGATCCGGACCACATCGCCGAGACCTACCTGCAGCTGCATCGCCAGCATCGCTCGACCTGGGCCTTCGAGGTCGTGCTGCGGCCATGGGTCGAGAAGTGGTGATGCTTACGCTGCGGCGCGACGGCGTCAGCTGACCTCGAGCCACTCGCGGCGAACTTCGGGCGCCTCGCGCAGGCTGTCGGGCGTGCCCTCGAAGACGATCTGGCCGTGACCCATCACATAGACACGCCGCGACACGCGCAGGGCGATGGTCAGCTTCTGCTCGACGAGAAGCACCGAGACGCCTTGCCGACAGATATCGCGGATGACGTCGGTGACGATCTCGACGATCTTGGGCGCCAGCCCCTCGGTCGGCTCGTCGATCAGGATGACGCGCGGATTGCCGAGCAGCGACCGGCAGATCGTCAGCATCTGTTGCTCGCCGCCGGAGAGCATGCCGGCGGCGGGGTTGCGACGCTCCCTGAGCTGCGGGAAGAACGCAAACATCTGGTCGACCGTCCAGGTCGGCACGCCAGGACGTGGCGGCTGCATGCCGATGCGCAGGTTCTCGTCGACCGTGACGTTGGCGAAGATCTCGCGCTCCTCCGGCACATAGGCAATGCCGCCGCGCGCAACCTTGTAGGCGCGCTCGCCGGCGAGATCGCGGCCTTCGAGGCGCACATGCCCGCCGGTCGGCGGCACCAAGCCCATGATGGCCTTGAGCGTGGTCGACCTGCCCGAGCCGTTGCGCCCGAGCAGGCTGACGATCTCGCCCGGCGCAATGGTCATCGAGACGCCACGCAGGATATGGCTCTTGTCGTAGTGCGCGTGCAGGCCTGTGACGTCGAGCAAGGCGGTCATCCCTGCACCTCTTCGCCAAGATAGGCCTCCTGCACCTTCTTGTCGGCGCGCACGGCCGCCGGCTCGCCCGAGGCAATGATCTCGCCATAGACCAGCACCGAGACCTGGTCACAGAGCGTGAACACGACGTCCATGTCGTGCTCGACGACCAGCAGGGTACGGCCTTCGGCGACCCGGCGGATCAGGTCGACGATGTAGGCTGTCTCATCGCGCGACATGCCGGCCGTCGGCTCGTCGAGGATCAGCACCGCCGGGTCGGTGGCCAGCGCCATCCCCATCTCCAGAATGCGCTGCTCGGAGTAGGCAAGGTCACCCGCGAGGCTGTCGCGACGTCGCGTCAGCCTGAGCTTCTCAAGATACTCCCCCACTTCATCGTTTACCGCGCCAAGGCTGCCGATCGAGCGGAAAAGCGTAAGACGGTGCCCGTGGCGTCCCATGATCGAGATGCGCAGATTCTCCGCCACGCTCATGCGGGGAAAGACGTTCGTGATCTGGAAGGAACGCGACAGCCCGCGACGGTTGATGACGTGAGGCGCAAGCCCCGCGATGGACGCTCCGTTGAGCAGGATCTCGCCGGAGGTCGGCACATAGTGGCCCGAGATGAGATTGAACAGCGTCGACTTGCCGGCGCCGTTGGGCCCGATCAGCGCGTGGCGCTGGCCGCCCTTCACCATGAGATCGACGCCGCGGATGATCTGCGTTTCGCCGAAAGACTTCCTGAGGGCCTTGAGCTCGAGGACCGGCTGGCCGGGTTGCGCGACCTGCACGCTCATGACGACGCTCCCTGGCCGGCCGCCGCGGGCGAGGAGGCGGCAACTGGTTGCTCTTGCGCGTCCGGAGTGGGCACGTCGCGGGTAGCGGCGAGCCATGCACGCGCGGTGAGTCGCCGGGCCGGCTGGAGCAGCCCGCCACCGATCGCCAGAAGCACGATGGGAATGCCCCAGGTCGCCGGCGAGACCGGCTCGAACGTTCGCCCGAACAGCTCGTAGGGCACCCATTCGCCCTTGGCCGCTGCTCTCTGCGCGAGGTAGGCGTCCGACATCACCACCTGGATGCTCTCGACGACGAACACCAGGCCGGCCATCAGCAGCAGGCCGACGATGAGGCAGAGCAGGTAGGGCGCAATGAGGTACTTCCAGCCGTCGGCCCTGACCTTGCGCGCATGCAGGGCGATGAGGCCCCCGAGGCCCTGTGGCGCGAACAGCATGACGAGCACGAAGATCAGGCCCTGATAGAGCAGCCACGAGCGGGTGAGATCCGACGTCACGCGCGCGAAAAAGGTCATCACGGCCGCGCCGAGCGCCGGCCCGAAGAAAGTGCCCGCGCCGCCGATGAAGGTCTGCAGCACGACGTTGGCCGAGGCCTGTGCCGAGAAGATCGTGTAGTTGGCCGCCTCGTTGGCGATGGCGAGCAGGGCGCCGGCGACGCCGGTGAACAGGCAGGAGATCGCGAAGATCAGCGTGCGGGCGACGTGCGCGTTGAAGCCCAGGAAGCGCACGCGCTGCTCGTTGTCGCGCAACGCCAGCGCCAGCCTGCCGATCGGCGTCCTGGTGAACGCCCACATGCACCAGGCCGACACCACGAACCAGGCGAGCGTCAGGTAATAGACGTCGGCATCGGAGCCGAAGCTTATGCCCCACCAAGGCCCGCGCATGGTGGCAATGCCGGACTCCCCGCCGAACAGCGCGTTCCAGGTCGGCGCCAGCGTGAGCAGCAGCTCGGCCAGCGCCAGCGTGACCATCGAGAAGTAGACGCCGGTGCGCTGTGTTGCGAACCATCCGAACGCCAGGCCGAAAACGAACCCGGCCAGGGCGCCGGCGAGCGGGATCAGCGGCGTCGGGAACCCGAACAGCTTCAGCTCGACCGCGCGCATCAGATGCAAGGCGGCGAAGGCGCCAAGGCCGTAGTAGGCGGCGTGCCCGAACGACAGCATGCCGGCCTGGCCCATCGCCAGCGTGAAGGCGAGCGCGAACAGCGCGGCGATCATCATCTTGATCGCCGCATTGAGGAGGTTGGGCGACAGGAACAGCGGCAGGAGAGCGAGCACGCCGAACGCGGCCAGCAGCAGGACGATGGTACGCGTCTTGATCACTGCCCTGATCATTGGCGATCTCCCATCAGGCCGGCCGGACGAATGAGCAGCACCAGCAGCATGAGCAGGAACGGCATGCTGTTGGCGACGGTCGAGAGCTGCAGGGTGAACAGCCCGCCGAGCTCCTCGGCCCACGGTCCGAGCCCGAACAGGCCGAGCAGGTCGGCGAGCGACACGTTGAGGCCCACCGAGAAGGAGATGAACAGCCCGATCATCAACGATGCGGCCAGCGCGCCGACCACCGAGCCGAGCCCGCCGATGACGACCACGACGAAGACGAGGGTTCCGAAGTCGACGGCCATGCTGGGGCCGGTCGGGTAGAAGGCGCCGGCCACGGCCCCTGCCAGCCCAGCCAACGCGGACCCGCCGGCGAACACCGACATGTACACGAGCGGCAGGTTGTGGCCGAGCGCCTCGACCGTGGTCGGCCGGTAGGTGGCGGCGCGGACGACGATGCCGACGCGGGTGCGGGTGAGCAGGAGGTAGAGCACGGCGAACATGGCGAGCGCCACGGCGCCCATGAACAGCCGGTAGAACGGATAGTTGGTGTCGAAGATCGTGAAGGCGGCGAAGCGCATGTAGTCGGGCATCTGGTAGCTGACCAGCGCATCGCCGTAGAACAGCTTGATCACCTCCTCGATGATGAAGGCGAGGCCGAAGGTGAGCAGCAATTCGTGCGCGTGGCCGTACTTGTGCACGCGGCGCAGCATGTAACGCTCGACCAGGATGCCGAGGAGTCCGGCGACGATGGGAGCGAGGACAAGGCCGGCCCAGAAACCGCCATGCCGCGTCAGGGTGAAACCGACATAGGCACCGAGCATGTAGAACCAGGCATGCGCGAAATTGAGCACGCCCATCATGCCGAAGATCAGCGTCAGCCCCGCCGACACCATGAAGAGCAGCAGTCCATGAACGACACCATTCAGGATCGAGACGACGATGTATTCCAAGGCGGTCCCCGTCGAATTCTGACTATCGGTGAAAGGTGCGTAGAGATTGTCATCCCGAGCGACGCGAGGGACCTTTCGCGTCGCTGACTAAGGGTCCCTCACTGCGCTCGGGATGATAAAGGCCGTGTCAGGGCGTCAGGCTGGCGGGCGCTCCATCTTGCAGCTCGGCTGGACGGGGCCGGCTGCCTGGTCGCCCGTCAGCAGCTTGATGGTCTTGAAGCCCTTGTCGGTGTTGTCGGCCTTGAACTTGGCGTCCTTCGAGACGACCGCAACAGCGAGCGGCACCAGGGCCTGATGGTCCTCGGGGCGCATCTTGATCGGACCCATCGAGCTGTCGACCGTGACCTTCTCCATGGCGAAGGCCAGCGCCTTCACGCTGAGCTTGTCGCCGGGCTTGGCCTTGAGCGCCTTCAGAGATTCGCCCAGCCCCCACATGGCGTGGACCGTGTGGCCCTGGACGTTCAGCGGATACTGGCCTGTCTTGGCCTTGAAGTCCTCGGCGAAGGCGGCCGTCTTCTCGCCGTTGGCGTCGGCGAAGAAGGTCGACTGCGTGAAGTGCCCCAGCGCCGTGTCGCCGGCATTGGCAATGTTGCCCGGCTGGTCGATCCAGTAGGCGAGAAAGTGCGCCTTGAGCCCGGAGTCTCCAGCGGCCTTCATCAGCAGCAGGAGGTCGTTCGACCAGTTGCCGGTGACCACCGTGTCGGGCGCCGCGTCCTTGATCTTGGCGACGTAGGGCGCGAAGTCCTGGATCTTGTTCACGTCGTGGATCACGTCGCCGACGATCACATAGTCGTACTGCTTGGCATATTCGCGCGTCAGCTTCTGGACGTCGTGGCCCCAGCTGTAGTTCTGGCCGATGATATAGACCTTGTGGCCGAGCTCATTGGCGTCCTTCATGGCGGTCATCATCGCCTTGAGGCGGATCTCTGCGTTGCCGTTCCAGCGGAAGTGGTAGAAATGGCACTTCGGCCCGGTGAACTCCATCGCCTCGGCGCCGACATTGATATACATGATCTCCTTGCCAGGATTGCGCGCATTGTGCTTCTGCACGTCGGCCGTGATCTGGCCGCCGATCGCGGACGAGGCGCCCTGGATGATGATCTGCGCGCCATCATTGATGGCGGCCTTGATCTTGTCGGCCGCCTCCGACGGCCCGCCCTGGTTGTCGTACTCCAGCAGCTTCACTCCATCGGGCCAGGCTTTCTCCGCCTCGAGCCTGGCGAGGCCATATTTCACGGCAGACTGGAACAGCTTGCCGGTCACAGCCTGACCTCCCGACAGCGTCTCGATCAGGGCGACCTTGACGGGCTCGGCGCTTGCAGCTCCAGCCATGCAACAGGCCGCAGCCGTGACGGCAACGGCGACCGTTCTCCTGGGCATTACGTTCCTCCAATTTTTATTTTCTTCGCGGCCATCTAAACACATTCCGCACGCGCGGACCTGTCGTGCAGGCTGTTTATTGCATGTATCCGCGAGGATTTTCTCTTTGCGGAACCGATCCCGCCATCCTCAAAAAAATGGCCGGGCTAAGCCCGGCCATCTGAAAGTCCGACTGAGGAACGTCTTATTGGATGACGATCTCGACGCGGCGGTTCTGCGGCTCGCGCACACCGTCGGCGGTCGGCACCAAGAGGCCCTTCTCGCCCATGCCGATGACGGTGATCGCCTGCGCCGGCACGCCCTCGCGCACCAGGGCGTCCTTGACCGCGTTGGCGCGACGCAGCGACAGCGCCATGTTGTAGGCCTCGGGGCCCGACGTGTCGGTATGGCCGGTCGCCGTGATGCGGGCGTTACCCTTCTGCCTGAAGGCGTCGGCCGCCTGCTTGATGGTGGCCAGCGCCTGCGCCGACAGGTTCGAGCGGTCCCAATCGAAGAACACCATGAAGGATGGCGGCGCAACAGCCGGTGGCGGCGGGGGCGGCGGCGGCGGCGGAGCGCTGAACTTGTACTGGATGCCGGCCATGACGCTGAAGTTGTTGTTGCTCCACGTCGAGCTCTGCCCAAAAATGTTCCTCACGCTCGGGTTCGTCGTCCCGAAGTACCGACCGTCGAGGTTGAAGCGGAGGTTGTTGTCGAACCGATAGCTGACGCCGATGATGCCCTGATAGGCGAACACCGTGCTGCCCAGCGATCCCGTCAGGTTGCGGCCGTTGCTGTCGACGAATCCGATACCCGCACCAGCGCCGATATAGGGCGTGAAGGCGGAGTCCGGCATGAAGTCGTAGAGCAGGTTGGCGAGGAAGGCGAGCTGGTTGGAGATGTTGTTGGCCTGGCCGCGGACAAAGGCCAGATTGCCGACCGGCGTCTCGCTGTACCGGCCTTCAATTTCAATGCGCGGACCGACGAAGTCGTAGCCCGCGACTGCACCAACGACCCAGCCCGTGCTGGTGTGGGTGCTGGAGCCGCCAATCTTCGTGTTCAGCAGCCAGTTGAGACCGCCTTCGGCACCGACATAAAAGCCGGGTGTGGGCGCTTGCGCTTGCGCCGCCAAAGGCAACGCGACGAGTGCAGCAGCGCCTAGAAGAGCCTTCTTCATTGCTTGCCTCCTCCCATTGGGGCGTCTGGTTTCGACCTTTCGCAGCAGCGGCTAGCAGAGTGTAACTAAAGTACATCAAGCCCGGATTGAATGCACTTTGCTGTTGTCGATCGGCAGCATATTCGCGCGCTGCCGTTGCGGATCGGCAACACCAATGCCGCTGCCAGGAGATCGAGCCATGGCGATGGCCCTTAGCCTGCTTCGTCGAGCTTGCTGGCCTTGCGAATGGCACGCGTGATCTCGAGCGCAGCCGTCGCGAGCAGCTGCTTCTCAACGTCCGTGGCGTGGCTCGCATAATACTCCGCAGCCCGACGTGAGACTTCAGGAAACCGTAACGCGTCCGCCCGCAACAACTGGGCATCCGCATCCTTCATCGTTTCAGCGATCTTGCCGATCTGGGCCTGCTCTTCACCGTTGAGGGAAACGCCCTCGTCGGCGCGGAATTCCTGAGCCTCTTTCATCAGACGACCAATTCGGACACGCTTGACCGTACCATCGGCGGACTGCTCCAGCCGCAAGACACGCAAGAACTTTGGCGCATCGACAAAAGCCAGCATCAGCTCCTCCCTGTTCTTTGTTCACCAAAGAGGCGATCGGCCCCTCCCAGATCATGAGGCTTTGCAGCCGCGAATGGAGTCACTTCTTCGTCGGCGCGGCGTGATCGGGATCGACGCCGGCAACTACGGGTTCGGGCAAGATCCCATAGCGTGCAAATGCAAGTGGTTTCCCGGGATCGCGCGGAGGGCCAGGTAGCGAGGAATTGCGTTTTCGAAGCGATACGTCGCGAGGATTTGCTTGCGTTTGCACGCAACTGGTGAAAATATCCGTAGCAGTTGGACGCCGACATGGAGTGGCCGTGCCCATTCCCGCCTCCGTGCCAGACTTCGCGCTCGAGCAGCATCTCTTCTTCTGGGTCACCCAGGTCCTCGACCGGCGCGACCGCCAGCTCGCCGCAGCGCTGAAATCCGATGGCCTGCGCGCGCCGGAATGGCGGATCCTGGCGACCCTGCACGGTCGCCACCGCGTGTCGATGAGCGAGCTCGCCGAGCTCACCTCGATCGAACGCACGACACTTTCACGCGTCGTCGACCGCATGGTGCAAGCCGACTGGGTGATGCGGCTCGCCGACACGAGCGACGCACGGGTCACCCGGCTCAGCCTGACCGCGGCGGGCGAGCGGCTGTTCGCGCGCATCTGGCCTGCGGTGTGGCGCGTCAACGAGACGGCGGTGGCCGGGCTGCCCGAGCCGGCAGTCGACCTGGTGCGCTGGGCGCTGCAGGAGATGTGCCGGAATTTCGACGCGAGCAATCTCAAGGTCGCCACCCGCACGGCGCCGACCAACGTAGTAGCCTAGAGGAGGTCCCAATGGGAGCAGATATCGGCCTGGATCTCAGCAGAGCAGTGGAGCCCGATCGCGTCCACCGCCGCGTCTATTCCGATCCGGCGATCTTCGAGCTCGAGATGGAACGCATCTTCAACAAGGTGTGGACCTATGTCGGGCACGAGAGCCAGGTCCCCGAGGCCGGTGACTACTGGACGGTGCAGATCGGCCGCCAGCCGATGGTCATGGTGCGCCATTCCGACCGCTCGGTGCGCGTGCTCTACAACCGCTGCCCGCATCGCGGCGCCCTGCTCTACGGCGACCGCCGCGGCAATGTCGGCAAGGGCATCATCTGCTCCTACCATTCCTGGCAGTTCGACACCGACGGCAGCTGCAAGGCAATTCCGCTGGACAAGGGTTATCAAGGCACGCGGCTGACGCCGGGCGACGACAGCTGCAACGTGAAGACCGCGGCGCGCGTCGACAGCTATCGCGGCTTCGTGTTTGCGAGCCTGGCGGCCGACGGGCCGTCGCTGATCGACTGGTTGGGGCCGGCCAGGATCGCCTTCGACGACATGTGCGACCGCGCGCCGGAGGGCGAGGTCGAGGTGGTGCCAACGTGCTTCCGCGTGGTCCAGCAATCGAACTGGAAGATCTTCCTCGAGAACCAGCTCGATGCGCTGCACCCGGCGGTGACGCACGAATCGACCGGCCGCGCCGCCGGCGAGGTCGAGGAGGCGATTGCGCAGGGCGGCGGCCACGCGCCGCTCAGCTATCACTTCCTGAGCGCCTTCGCGACGCCGATCACCAAGTGGGATGCCTTCGAGACCATCGGCTATCGCCACGGCCATTGCATCCTCACCGGCTACATGGGGCTGCGGCCGCGCGATCCCGACACGCTGGCCTACGAGGCGGTGATGGAGAAGGCTTACGGCAAGCAGCGCATGGAGAAGATCCTTGGCGTCAACATCCACCATGTCCTGCTCTATCCCGGCCTGTCGGTGCAGTCGCCGCTACAGCAGCTGCGCGCCGTGCGGCCGCTCGGTGTCGACAAGACGCTGACCGAGATCTGGCACTTCCGGCTGAAAGGCGCGCCCGAGGCGATCTACCGCCGCGCGCTCGGCTACTACAATCTCGTCAACTCGCCCTCGACGATGGTCAATGCCGACGATCTGTGGAACTTCTGGAAATGCCACAAGGGGCTCGAATCGGAGGGCGGCGACTGGGTGAGCTTCCACCGCAACGCCGGCCAGGATCACGAGAGCAACGAGGAGACGCGTTCGGTCATCGGCACCTCCGAGCAGCCGATGCGCAACCAGTTCAAGGCGTGGTCTCGATACATGAACGGAGGGCACTGATGGCCGGCAATGGGCACGACACGTTGCGCGCGGTCGAGCAGCTGCTCTACCGCCAGGCCGACTGCCTCGACGGCAAGCGCTGGCAGGAGTTCATCGAGCTGTTCACCGAGGACGGCACCTACTGGATGCCGGCGGAACCGGCGCAGACGACCGGCGACGGTGTGCCGTCGATCTTCTGGGAAGACCGCAACCTGATGACGGTGCGGCTGAAGCGGCTCGCCCATCCGCGCGCCTGGTCGCAGAAGACAGCGTGGGGCACCAACCACGTCGTGGGCAACGTGACGATCGAGAAGGAGGACGCAGGAAGCGGCGATCTCGTCGTGCGCTCGCGTTTCCATATGATGGAGTTCCGCAATGACACGACCCGCCATTTCGCCGGCTCGTACATCCATCACCTGAAGAGGACGCCGCAAGGGCATCGTATCAAGCTGCAGCGCGTCGACATGGTGAATGCCGAGGGGCTGTACGAGTACGTGCTGCAGGCGTGGGTGTAGCCCAGGGTAAGGCAACCGAGGGGAGGCCGTCATGAGGAATCTGATATCGGCGCTGCTGCTGTCGATGGCGGCGGCCTTGCCCGCGCAAGCGGCCGACAAGGTCAAGGTCGGGTTTCTCTCGACCTTGTCGGGGCCTGGCGGGGCACTCGGCGTCGACATGCGCGACGGCTTCCTGCTGGCGGTGAAGCTCAACGGCGGCAAGCTCGGCGGCGTACCGGCCGAGGTCGACGTGGTCGACGACCAGCAGAAGCCGGATGTCGCGCGCCAGGCGGTCGAGCGCTTCACCAAGCGCGACCACGTCGACCTCATGACCGGCATGGTGTTCTCCAACGTGCTGCTGCCGGTCATGCCGGCGATCCTCGAGTCGGGCACGATCTATCTCAGCACCAACACCGGGCCCGAGGACTATGCGGGCGAGAAGTGCAACCCGAACTTCTTTGCCGTGGCCTGGCAGAATGAGGATATCCCCGGCGCCATGGGCGAGGTGATGAACCAGCGCGGGCTCAAGAACGTCTACCTGATCGCGCCCAACTACCCGGGCGGACGCGAGACGCTGGCGGGCTTCAAGCGCTTCTACAAGGGCAAGATCGCCGACGAGGTCTACGTCAAGCTGGGCCAGCTCGACTTCGCCGCGGAAATCGCCAACATCCGCGCCGCCAAGCCGGACGCGGTGTTCTTCTTCCTGCCGGGCGGCATGGGCATCAACTTCGTGAAGCAGTACGTGGCGGCCGGCGCCGACAAGGACGCCAAGCTCTTCACGCCGGGCTTCTCGGCCGACGAGGACACGATCAAGGCGGTCGGCGAGCCGA